>VFQN01000727.1_pt1 | contig 59490 bp, 101 predicted proteins | sample 3512371 | NCBI WGS metagenome assembly VFQN01 (sample SAMN10412370, study PRJNA504923) | tailings metagenome | isolation source: Replicate 2 from Balatoc abandoned mine | place: Philippines: Itogon, Benguet | collected 2017-08-28 | reverse complement strand
CCTGAACAGGGGAATGGGAGTCATCCACCAGCTGATGCCCGACGGTTCATCATCCACTGGCAGGCACCTGCCACCGGCACGCCTTCCCTGTGGGTCCGGGCAGACCACACAGGCGGACGAGGACTGGAATCTCGCCCGAGGTAGGAATCGAACCCGGGTCGGATTCCCGGGAGAATCGGGACTAAGCCAATTCTAACGCCCAAATTCCTGCCTGCCCTGCGCTGCTTTGTCTTTCTGAGCGTTGTTGGCACCAAACACTGCACCACTCCGCACTGGCTGGCCGGCAGCCGGCACGGTGGACAGCTACTTACTGGCAGCCAATGCACCCGATGGGCGCTGAGTCCAACCATACGTGGTCTTACCTTCACGCTCCCTTATCACTGCTGCTCCTAACCCCCGCGCCTCCCCATTCCCCATGCTACACCTGCACGGACGGTCGCTTGGACCCACAGCACCTCCACAACTACCAGGTGCGGCTCACCAGAGGGTGACAATAGATTGAGATTGGGGGAGACCCCTGGGCCAGGTCAGGACCTCCCTTGGACGTCGGTCGACATGTTCAGGTCAGTCCTGGCAACCCACCAGACAGGAGGCCAGAGTAGAGCTTGTTATGAGGTCCATACGTACATATAAATAATAGGGATTTGGGTTGCAGCCACGCCGTTTCCAGGCATCTTGTGGCTGTTTGAGCCAAAATGACCCCTTGTACGGCAGGTGGTACCCCTCACCTAACTCGTGTACGACACACACCCCTCAGTCGTACAGGAGGTAACGTGACAGTTGGCAGCTGCACGAGTGTAGGCAGGTAGTTGTACGGCGGCCCAGCTCGGAAGCTACCTGACTGTAGTGACGCACACGGGCAGTTGGTGCTACTTTAGTTGGCAGGCGCACGAGTGGGAGCTGGCAGTTGAGCGCGCACGCGTGTGGGAAGCTGCGTCTGAACACGGTGGAGCACGGCAGGTGTGGTGGTGGCAGGTGTGTGTTTTTTTGGTGGTTGGCGCGCCGCGCAAATGGGAGTGCATAGGCGTGCGCGCACCATTTGGGAAGCTGTGTGTGTGAGCTGCGTGTGAACTCAGAGAGACGCATGGGGCTGACCCGGTTTCCATAAGCTGCCTCTGAGCGCACACGGTTTCACACGGTTGACAGTTGGGCTCCAGCGCGGGCGGGACTCGCTGAAGTGCATGGTAGTCGCTGGTGGGCACGTGCGGGCGGGGCGCAGGGCAACTCGGCAAAAAATCGGCGGCGGCATTCCGTTCCAAAGAAACAGCACACTACTGTGACATGCTCATGTTACGGAGATGCTCATGGGCTCAGTGTTGCTGCCAGCGCCGCCAGTGGGTAGCGTATGCAGTTGCGTGGACAATTTGCGCCGCCAGTGGGTGGCTCCGACCCCACGCGCCCTCCTTGCTCTAACCCGATCTGCCAGCACCCAGCCCTAGCCCCACGTCGATGCCGAGACGAGCTACCACACGCACCCAGAACTCAAAATGCTCCGCCACTACTGCTGCAACAGGCCCGAAGGCGACGGCTCCCATTCGTCAAGCTCACGAAAGCACAGCACCTTTCTGCGGCGTCCGGGCTGGTGGTAGGGCACAATCATCACGGCGCGGCCCCGCACAACCGCGCGTCCGGTTGTTGAAGGGAAGCGCATCATGCATCATCATGAGCTGCTCCGAGGTAGCGCGCCCGTAGGCCTCCATCGCGGCGCGTGCATCTCCCCACGCTTCCTCGTCAAGGTCCTTGCCGACTGCCACGCACTCCGGGGCATTTCAAGTGGCGCCATCAGGCAAGCAGGTGCTCCAGAGCAGCGATTCTCGCGCGATATTGTGCGACCGCTGAGGTTAAGTCCTCGATCAGGGGCTTGTCGGGATCCTCCTCGTCTTCCTTCTCGCTGTCTAATGCGTTAGAGATGAGATTGCAGTCACGGCGTAGCGTTTTGAGCAGCTGTTGCTGCTGACTCGTTGTCAGCTGCTTGAACTCCAGAATGAAACCTGCATTGTCCGGGTCGTGCGCTGCAGTGTCCATTGTACTAAGTTAGACCTTTAATTTGCTTGGAGGAACCGCTTCAAGCCGTCAACAAAATGGCCAAGTTGCATTTCAAGCATTTCATGCATGAGCACAACACGAGGTTGTACAGCGCGTGGCACAAGCGCCTGAACATGCACGCGCACAGGAAACACCGTTCATACATACTAATTTCTGCATACCGGTTATTAAAGGAGCTCTGTGCGGGCGGGCAGGGCGCCGGCAAGGCACGCGGCATGGCATGCCTCTCCCAGCCTCCCCTGCACCAACGCAGCGCGTGCCGTTTAATAGGTTCCAATTGCAGTAACGGTTATATTCAGCCCTGTGTCCAATGTTTCATGTGCTGTAACTTCAAGCCACAGCTTCCTTCTACCATGAGCAGGTCGCCTCAGTGGCATAAATAGCTTGCTGTGATATCCCACCTACCTGAAGGGCGATGCCACATGGCTAATAGAGCCCGCCGGCATGGCTTGCATAATGGATAATGCCCTTCATGCTCCCTACCAGCCACTACTACACGGGGGGTGGCGCCAAGGGTGGCGCGCTACAACACCTGTTCCAGGCAGCCCGACGTGCCTTCACAAATCTGGGGCACTCGTGTTGCGGCCAAGGGCTTCCCTGTTGGCACAGCAGTCCTTAGGGGCGCATCCAGCACACAAAAGCACGTCACACTGCTTGTAACTGAGTTGCGATGACAGATTACAAGGTCCTGTGCCAACAGCTTGCATACGTACCGTTGGCTGGCCATGCATGCGTGCAGGCTCGCTTGGCCCCCCTGGCCGCAAGCCAGCAATAATATGTGATGCTCCAGGTCCGTGCTTAGGTGTTGCAGAACCCACAGACCCCGTGACGATGCCTCTGACTGAGTCCAGTTGAGTCCAGTTGCACCCGACCTTGCTCTGTTGCATACAGCCATGGCAGGGAGGACACCCACCGGGGACTCCCATGATGGATGGCTAAGAGGTGACTGGCAGGCTCGGTTGCAATAATGCCACAGGATGCTGCACCTGTACGGGACGTAAGGTTGGGGGCGAAAACGTGATGAAGGGTGGTGATTAGCTGCTGTTCGCAAGCTCATGAGCATTCTGCATTATGCCGTGGACTCAGAACACTCAACACTGTGCCCTGAAAGGCATCGTACATTGGGGTCAACGAAAGCTGACAAGTCGGCAGTACTACTGCGCAGGATGCTTTACCGTAACAGCACTACATGACTTCTGTACGGTTTGTGAGGACGTCCGGACAGCAGTGGTTGCCTGCAGCCCCTGGCAGCAAAGATTGAAGGCCAGTCAGATAGCTGATTGATAGCAGACCTCAAGGACAGAACATCCCCTCACCCGAGGGAGCCCTGCATTGTGCAACGACACGTTAACGCACCGAACTAGGTCATTGGAAAGGCCTTACGGCAACGCACCCTATGAAGCGGCCAACTTGTGCTGATCCGGCGGGACCCCAAGGGTACCGCGGTCGGAAGGGGCCATGGGGCCCAACATCCCGTGTCCGAGTCTCCTGCCAGTTACGGTCACATGCCATCGACCAGATGCACCATCATGTACATATGCACGGCATAAAAGGGCACAATGCCGCGCCGCAATCACAAGAGGCGTGGAAAGACAAGGTCACGACGTCCTCACTTCATGAGCAGCACTCTATACGTCCATGCACTATAGTGCTTTGTCATAGCCTCGATCGCAATCCACCGCATTTATTGAGTGTAACCCCGGCGCGTCACCTTAACCCCCCACAAGCGTTTGCAGCATCGCCTTCACAACACATGCTCGGCTGCCTCGTTCTGCAGCCACACATCACTGCGTATCGTTTCCGCTCTCCCCCTCTGCCGTCTACCCATGCCAGGCATGATCACGCGAACGCATGAGCATCACTACGACAGTCACAAGTCCACAACCAGTTAAGCACCACCACCACCACTGCTCCGGACTCGTACCAATACTTTCTCACACAGCGCCCATACCAGCCCGTCTCGTACTCGCGATCACACCGCACCATCTCACAGCCCTCACTCACAGCAGCGGCCGCCCCGCCAGGTCCGCCGGGCCCCGGGGCATCAGCTCCATCGCCATCAGCGCCTCCTTGAGCGCCGCCGCCTGCCGCTTCACCGCCGGGCTGCACCCCACGTCCGTCAGCACCGCATCGCACAGGTCCCGCATCTCCGTACCGCTCGCGCCCACCGCCGGCACGCCCCCGCCCGCCGTCCCCAGCCGCGAGCCGCCCCCCAGCGGGTGCGTGCCCGCCGCCACCGCCACGTGCTGCGGCATCAACGCAAACGACCCGCCCGACCCGCTCACGCTCGGCACCAGCGCGGGCGCGGGCAGCGGCGTGGTCAGGCTGCGTATGCTCTGCGACCGCAGCTGCTGCATGTGCGTCCGGAGGTCACCCGACATGGCCGCTGCCAGCATCGCCCCCGTATCCGGGCCCATGGCCACCGCCGTGTGGAGCCCACCTGCGCCAACACCGTTGGCGCCCCCGTTGCTGGTCGCCAGGGTGGACAGTGGAACGCCGTTGGGACCGCTGGCACCGTTGGGTCCGTTGGCGGCGGCGGCGGCGGCGTTGGGCATGGGCATGAGGAAGGTGGCGAAGCCGTCGCCGTGCACGTCCTCTGCGCCGCCGGCCTGCAGCGCTCGCTCGGTGGTGGCGTCGAAGCCCGAGAAGTCCAGCCCCAGCTCGCCCTTGCGCAGCTTGAGCTCGATGGGCACGAAGCGCTCGTTCATGCGGATGTCGGAGGGGGTGTAGCTGTGGCGGGCCTGAGGGTAGGGTGTGTAACAGGTGGCGGCGGCCGCAGCGCCCGCAGACGTTTGAGAGGAATGGCATATCACGGCTTTCAAGTTAAGGGCGGCCCACAAGGGGTAGCTTTGGGTTGTGATGCGGGCTTGAGCTGATGGTCCTCCAGTCCTGCCCGCGCTCGCACTGCCGCTGCCGCAGCCCCGGCCGCACGCCCCCACCTGTATGTTGTTGGAGGTCATGGGGTCCACGCCCTCCATGAAGCACAGCACCTCGGCCCCTAGGCCGCCCAGGTCGTCCAGCGAGGCGTCGTACAGCGGGCTGCCCGGCCTGGGGTGTACGGAAGCAGGGGCGGGAGCGGTGCTGAGAGTTGCTCATGTGCTGTTTCTTCAAGGGAAAGGATTGACGTGCATGTAGAACCCACTCATTATGACCAGTTCTAGGCGTGGACTCGTAGGCCCACGCGTGCTCCCAGGGTCCCAGCGTCCAGGCATTGCTAACCAACGGCGTGCTTTGTGCAGGCGTGCAGCCCGACCGCACCTGATGATGTGGTTGATGTGTGCGTGCAGGCCCAGCCGCAAGTTGGCCACCTGGGAGGCCAGGTCCTCGATGGCCAGCTCCTGTTTGGCAGTGGGAGCGCGTCGCGGGAGCTTTTATGTGCACCGCGGGAAGAGTGCAGAAGTATATTAGGGTAAAGCATATAGAGCGGGGGAAGTGTCGGTTCTCAGGTGGAGGGACACACACGTGCAGCGCTTGCACACAGCCGGAGGAGCGAGGCGGGCCGGCATGTGCTAGGCCGTGCAGGTTTGCGCAAGCCGTCTCCCTTCCTCCCTAGCCAAGGACTGCAGCGAAGCGAAGCCGCGGCAGCCGGCAGGCCGCACACCACCAGTTCGGCGTTAGCACGTGGACTGACCTGGAAGCGGAAGTGCGCCCAGCTGCCGGTGCTGTGTGGGTCTGCCGCGGAGGCAGCGGCGCGCTGACCCCGGCCCTCCACAGGCAGCGCAAGCATCAAAGAGATCTGCAGTAGGAGCAGGGCAGCAGCGACATACGCACGCAATTGAAGCCACTGAATTGCTGTCAATGTGCCTTGTGCCTGTGCTGTAGCAGAGTACATCGTGACAGTACTGTGCCGCACCAGTTGAAGCACTTGCTGGTTTCCAATGTGCCCTGTGCCTGTACTATAGCAGAGATACTGTGACACTACTGTGCCGGCCCAGTTGGACAGCAAGCGTGGACGCACTTGACGGCGGGCTGCATGCTGGGAAGGCGGGTGCACGGGATGCGTGCTGCCCCGGCCTTGCCTGTGGGTTGATCAGGCTGTGCTTGCGGATGTTGGCCAGGCGGAAGGACAGGCACCACAGGCCGTCCTCGGGGCGCTGGAACAGCACCGCGGAGGAGGAGAAGCGGATGGTGAAGGCGCGGCGGTTGGGGGACGCGAACCTGGTGGGGGCCACGTGGCACGTGGCATGGCGTGCAGATGCGGGGTTGGGGGCTATGGGACGCGCTGTAACACAGACAGGCAGTCACACTGCGATCTTTCACACAATTTGCTCTGCGGCCCACACGCCAGTGGCGGTGCCGCAGCGCATGTAGCCACCACGTGCGTATCGCAGCCATCGTGCGCACAAGGACCCACCTGGCGAACACAGGGCCCATCACGCAGAAGTCGATCAGCGGGGCATGGTGTGCAGGGTTGGCGGCTTTTGGGACGCGCCGGAACACAGACAGGCCGTAACGTTGCGACGTTACCCGGTGCTTCTACACACGTTGCGCGCCCGAAGCGGTACCATACCGCATGCAGCCATTTGCAGCCCGTGCGTACTGCTGCAGATATAATACTTATTAGCGTTACATGGTATTATGGTACGCCCATGAGGACCCACCTGGCGAACACTAGGCCCATCATGCAGTAGTCGATCAACGCCGCCGTGATGACCTGCGGCAGGTCAAACCCAGGGCCTGGTGTCATTGCTCTCATAACAGCACGCTTGAACTTCCCTACCACGCGCCCATGCTAGTACACCAGGGTTGGTACATTCCCTGTTGCACACTGTCACTGTCGGGTGCACAGGGCCGGGGCTCACCTGGAAGATGACCAGCACGTTGACGGAGGTGCAGTCGGGCTTGGGGGACAGGTCCCCCGTGTAACCTGTCAGAGGCAGGAACAAACCACGATCTTCTTATCCGGACGCCAGCAATGCTCGGGTATGAACCGGCCAGTCATCTAATCAGCCCCAACTTGATAATCGTCTTCCCCTGTGGAAAAATGTTTTATAATGTCGCTGGCGATGTAGCGGTGGCGTGACGCCTCCTGCTGCCTGCACCCACCGAGAGTGGCTGCCGTGTACACGCTGAACCACAGCGCGTGGCTGAAGCGCATGACGCCGCCCACGCACTCGTCCGGCTGGGACAAGTACAGCAGCGCGAATATGAGGTACTGCGGGGCAGGTGCACAGGCAGGGGGCGTGTAAGTTCCCGTCAATGTGAATGGGCTGCGCGTGTGTTCGCTCCTCCCTCTCTGACCCATTTGACATTAGGCAGGTTGGGCAACACGAGTGCCAGCTGCGTGGGAGCGGAGGCACTTCCAGCCAGCCGCCAAGTGCCCATAGCTGCAACGGCGTCTCTGCTGTGCTGTGCGGCATACCGGAAAGCGGACTGCAGAGTGCATGGTGTGGCATAAGCGTCGCAATGAGGCAACGCTTTTCGTGTGCATGCGCGCTGGGGTGATCCCGCACCAGCAGCATACCTCTGACAAGTAGACGCTGAAGAAGACTATCAAAAACCGATAGCGCGGCATCTGCGGGGGTTTACGCGTTGCAGTTCAGTGGTGAGCATCCAGCAGGCACGCATCATGTCAAGACGTGCACTTCAGTCTGCACGATCGCACACATTTTGCCGCACACCAAGCCGCACGACTTTGCATCTGGGTCATGACGTAAACTTACATTCAGCAAGGTGTGGAAGATGTCAGTCCTGTCACGAGGGCGGCAGTCGGCAATGGGACAGGGGAACAGGTGGGAGTCATAGGGAGCGATACGCACGGCAGTTGCAGCAGGCCACCATAGTCAATTTGCTCGCGGTGCGTTTGCTGCGGTACCATTGTGGTACATGTTGGTTCAAGATTACAGTACGTCTTGAACATGCGGGTTTGCGGTCGTCACGCATCGGGGTATGGGCGGGCATGTGGACGGGTGCGTGGGACGCAACACCCCTTGAAGCTTCTCACCAGTACATGTACCACCCTCCTTGCGGCAAGCCGAAACGGACGATGCCCTTAGCTGCTCTCCTGTTTTGGAAGTAAAACGTCCAATAATGGCAACACGTACGGGTCAGTGCTGCCATATCACCCCGCTGTGTGCAGCTGCCTCTGGTGGGGCGTGGGGCCCACCCCGAGGGCACGTGGGTTCAGCGACACGACCGTCGGCAACTGCCGCGTGCTGCCCGAGGCCCAGGGCCCCGGCTTGAGGCCAATACTATTGTACTATCTCACCCTTTGTCTAATAGCCGGAAATTCTTTCCGTGGCTGCTCTCGTCGCGGTTTCCCCGCCTGCTGCCCTCCAGCTCCGCTGATAATGTGGGTAAGTTCCAGCCCTCTGTCATCTCTTGATCGCTTTGCCTTGATTTTCGAAATTGCACGTATGGGAATGTTGACATGGTGCTCGCTCCGTGCTTAGGGTGCTCAAAATGCGGGAACAAGGTGGGCAACGGTCAAGAATGCAATGTATTCTGTCGATGTGTGGTGCACGATAATAAGCGGACGTAGTTGTGCTCGCCTACTAGACGGTGGTATTTGGGTGTTGTGACATCGTACTAAATGTCCCTACATGGATGTCGCGCTCCCAACCGCTTCGGTTTCGTGTGCATCCAGCACCTTTTGCATCATTGTCATACAAGCTTGTTTATCAGGGGTGATTGCCTAACGTTAACGACGACGACGTGTCCTGTGCCACGCTAGGGAGCGCCTAGCGACGGGGCACGCGAATAACAAGGCCTGAACACTTAGATGTCCCTCGCTGAACACCCTTGACATAGCCATCCACTTGTAGACCGGGACAGGCGAAGGACGACCATGCAACCCTTTCCTGGGCCACCGCGCCCTGGATTCGGGCCACCGGGTGGGTAGTACAGCACAACTGGTTATCAGTATATGATCGCGGCAGCTACCCAGATTGCAGGGATGTGCAACGGCGATGGGTCGATGCTATGATCTGAACTACTGGCGAAGGCTTCCTGTGGAACAGAGACTAGCTCACACGTGGAACATGGTTTTGGTTCCATAGTTGATAAAGACTGCGGTAGTGACTCGCCGTGACTCTGCTGAGCGCCCCCGTCCTGCTGCTGCTGCCGCTGCAGGCATGCCTCCCCCTCCTGGGGGCTTCCCACCCGGCCCGGGGTTCCCTGGCGCGCCCGGCGCTGGCGCACCACCACCTCCAGGCAGCTTCTCAGGAGCACCACCTCCGGGGCCGCCGGGAATGCCTCCCCCGCCACCTCCGGGAGCCCCGCAGCTAAATGCAGCCTTCGGTGCTATGAGCTTGAGCGGCGGGCCCCCAGGGGTAAGCGCGGTTCAGGTTATGCTGGACCCCTAGCATGGAGACGGTATGATGGCATGCACCCCCCGACGTACCCGCCGTTCCCAGTCCCGTGGTGTACTAACGTACATGTGGGTCGCACCCTCTGCAGATGCCCCATCCCCCACCTCCGGCACCTGGGATGCCGCCTGGTGTTCCAGGTATTCCTGGTAGCATGCCCCCACCCCCGGGTGTACCAGGCATGCCCCCGCCTGGTCCTAGTATGGTCAGGCCCGGTCCACCACCGCCACCCGTCCCCGGGGGCCCCGTGCCGGGCTTCCCCTCGAACGCGGTCCCGCTGAACCTCCCGGCGGTGGCGCCTCCCTCGCAGCACTCTGGGTCGCTCATGGGCGTGCAAGGCACCATGGGCAACGGCATGCTGCCGCCCCCGCCAGGCCCACCGGGCATGCCGCCCGCTCCTACCTCCCAAGGGGTCCGCCCGCCCCTTCCGCCCGGCATGCACCCGCCGCCGCCTGGACCCCCGGGCATGCCTCCCCCGCCGCCCGGGCACCCGGGCATGCCTCCTCCACCTGGCCCGCCCGGTGCATATGCACCCCCGCCAGGCCCCCCTGGACCTTACGGCATGCCACCCCCGCCCGGCATGCCGCCCCCGCCTCCCGGACCCCCGGGGGCGCACGGCATGCCCCCAGGGCCCCCGGGTATGCCGCCGGGGCCCCCGGGCGGGGGCCCTCGCCCGGGGCCTGGCGGCATGGGTGGCGGCTCCGCAGGTGGCAGCACCAACCGCATCGACCCCAGCCAGATCCCTCGCCCCGTGGCGCAGCCTGTGAGCACCGAGCCCATGGTATTTGACACGCGCATGGCGGGCGGTCACGCGCTGCCGCCGCCCGCCTCCTCGCGCTTCGTGGTGCGCGACCGCGGCAACTGCAGCCCGCGCTACCTGCGCTGCACGCTGAACCACGTGCCCAACACGCCCGAGCTGCTGAACAACTGCGCCATGCCGCTGGCGCTGGTGGTGTCGCCGTTGGCGCTGCCGGACCCGGGAGACGAGCCCATCCAGGTGCGAGCTGGTGGGGTGACCGCAGAACAGGAACAGAGAACTGGGAAGGGACAACGGACTGGTAGGAAGACAGGGATTGCTTGCGGAGGGCCCACAAGAGACTGCACCGTTGGAGCTGACTGCAGGTGCTTTTACAAAGAAATAAGTGAGATGAGCCTGTACGTATGGGGGCTGGGCACAGGGAGCGGTTGCGAAGCTGGTCGTGGGGCAACAGGGGGAAGCCTAACTAAAGGCGACCGCAGCGGCGGGACCAGCCTTCACGTGAGGAGCCCTCGTGGCGGCTGTGGGTTAGTGCTGTCCTTACGCACAGAACGCTGAAGGACGTACGCATTAAGGCTCTTGCATAAGGCCGGGTGCGGGAGCCGTGGGTCCGTGCTGCTGATGCGCTCGTAGGCGTGAGCTGCCTGTGCTGACGGTGTACGTGTTTGCTCATGTGCCCATGGTCCTCCCGCCCAGATGGTGGACGTGTCGGACGTGGGCCCGGTGCGCTGCGCGCGCTGCAAGGCCTACATGAACCCCTACATGCGCTGGAACAACAACGGCCGCAACTTCACCTGCAACTTCTGCGGCCTGTCCAACAACACGCCCGACCACTACTTCAACCACCTGGGGCCGGACGGCCGCCGCAGGGACGCGGGTGAGCTGAGTCAGCACACTCCGAGGGCAGATGCTGTTTTCATGTTCGGGTGCGGGTCAGTGCAACGGGTCCTTATCAAGCGCAGGCGCCTTGGGAGACGCAGACCGGCAAGCGGGCGAATTCAAGACGCCCGCGGCCGTGGTCGCTGCTGTGCCTTCGTCTGTCAAAACCTGCACCCCTTCCCCCGGTGCCCAATGCGCCGCCCCACCTCATCGCACAATTTGCTGCACCCCTCAGACGAGCGGCCTGAGCTGTGCCGCGGCACCGTGGAGTTCCTGGCTTCGCAGGATTACGTGTTCCGGCCGCCGATGGCCCCCGCGCACGTGTTCGTGATCGACGTGAGCGCCACCGCCATCGCCACGGGGGCCACCGCCTCGCTGTGCCGCGCAGTGGCGGCGGCGCTGGACCGCATCCAGGGTGTGTAATGGCGCGGGGGGGGGGCCGGGCTGGGACTGGGGCGCTCTGTCGTGCACTGCCATGGGCGGTTTCAGTACTTTGTTGGGCGTGCTGGCGCTTAAAGTGGAAGGGTATGCCGAGGTGGGGCGTGTGCAAAAACTGGGGAGCCGCTTACAGGTCCTTGCCTGTGCTGAGGAGTAGCCTTTGCAGCCGGGCCCGCACTCATATTGCCTACCCTTGGATAGAAACGCGCATCTAGCAGCACCCATCTCATTCCTGCCCTCCTACCATTCTGACCCCACCAGCCGTTCTGGGAGGAAACCCCATCCCGGTCCCCTCGCCTATTCCCCTGCAGGCGGCCCCGCGGCGCTGGTGGGCATCGCCACGTACGACAGCGCCGTGCACTTCTACTCGCTGCGCTCGCCCACCGCGCAGCCGCAGATGCTGGTCATGTCGGACACGCAGGACGTGTTCGCGCCCAACAGCGGCAAGCTGCTCATGGAGCTGGAGCAGCACCGCGACGCGCTCAAGGCGCTGCTGGAGGCGCTGCCGGAGATGTGGGCGGCCAACAGGGTCAACGACAACTGCGCGGGGGCGGCCATCGAGGTGGGGCCGGGGACCGGGCGGGAGCGACCATCGAGGTCGGGTCAGAGAGGGACGAGGGGCGGTCAGCGCTCTTGGAGGTAGGGAGCATGGGGGCCCCGGGGCGAGGCGCGGCCGGCGGAGGCATGATGGGGATGGCCAACAGGGCAGAATCCACTAGGCGAGCAACAGTGCAGCACTTTCCTTAAGTGTGGCTCCGGCGGTTTTGCGGCGGGCGCCAGGTGGTGTTCGCTTCACACCAAGGCCTGTGTGGGCGCTTGACATCTAGGAGACCAGTGCGAACAGGAGACCAACGCGGACATGAAGTGCTTGCATGCATCCTTCCGCGTGCGTCTGCAGGCCGCCATTGACCTGCTCAAGCCGTGGGGCGGCAAGGTGCACGCCTTCGTGGCCTCGCTGCCCAGCGTGGGCGTGCACGCGCTCAAGATGCGGGAGGCGGCGGGGCTGGGGGAGAAGGACAAGCTGGCGTACCTCACAAGCCAGGTGAGCGGTGCGAAGGTCTGGGTGGAAACGGCGCGGGCACAGGCAGGGATGCCAGGGGAGGTGTACGGTCTGTGACGAGGGGAGTGCGGGTTACATTGCAAACTTTTCACTGCAAGGCGACGGCAATCGCTTATATCGGAAGGCATGGTCCGAAGCTTGCATGTGGGCGGCAGGGCGCCGGCAATGATCTTTTAATCTTGACTCGTCCCGTCTCGCCCGCGCGCTTGCCACCTGGCCCGCAGGACAACACCATCCGCTCGCTGGCCACGGTGGCGGCCGACCACATCGTGACGGTGGACCTGGTGGTGGTGGGGCAGGCCTACTGCGACATCGCCACGCTGGGCGAGCTGGCCACCACCACGGGCGGCACCGTGTACTGCTACACGCCGTACAACCCGCTGTCCGACTTTGACCAGCTGGTCAACGACCTCAGCTGGAACGTGGCGCGCCTGCAGGTGGGGCACGTGGCAGGGAGCGAGGGAGGCTGCGGGCCGGCCAGGGCGCGCTTCGTCGGGAGTGTCGTACTGCTAGTACAACTGGAACGTACACGCCACGGCGTTGCGGCGGTCAGGAGTGGCACCAGGGAGGTACATAAGCAGGGCTTGACTTGACGTCCGAAGTTGGGTATGTAAGGTATCTGAAACCGCTTTTTCCCCTGCGTTACAACGCCAGGGTCTGGAGGCGGTGATGCGCGTGCGTTGCTCCAGCGGCCTGGACGTGGAGTCCTACTCGGGGCACTGCTACAGGTGCGTCCTGGGCGGGGGTTGCGGGGATGGAGGCACAAGGGGTGTGGCGCGCTGCATGGCTGGCTGGTGGCTGGCTGGGGAGAGCCACTCATGTGAGCAGTAGCGATGTCCCAGGCCGCCTGTTGGAGATTGTCGTGCTGTTAGGACGCCCATTGGGACGCCCATGCTGTGTAGGTCGGCAGACGTCCGTGCTCCCACGTCACCTCTGAGCGGGCTGACTGGAAGGGACATCCTGTCACCTGCTGCTCTGGCCTTATTTGCGCCCCTCTCTCGCCCCCGTCACCTCCCCGCCAGGCCGCCCGCCACCCCCGACGTGTACCTGCCCTCCCTGGACTGCGACAAGGCGCTGTTGGCGCGCCTGCAGCTCACTGAGAAGCTGGCGGCGGGCTCGGAGGCCTACGTGCAGGTGAGGGCGCACGGATGGTGTACAAGGGGAGTATCCTAGGTATCCTAGGCTGGGCAACCTGCAACGGCCGGCGACAGTGGTGCTGCACGCATCTACCAGTAGCTAATATCGGTACAACCGCAGCACTTTGTACGGTGCGCGCTACACCAGGTGTAGTTGCGTCACGCTGCTGGTCCCCTTACTGTGGTCTCCCTCACCCTCCCGCAGTCCGCGCTGCTGTACACCAACACGGCCGGCCAGCGCGTCATCCGCGTGCACACGCTGGGGCTGCCGGTCACCGACAACATCTCCACCGTGTTCAAGGGGGCGGACCTGGATGCGCAGGTGGGGAGCGTGCTGAAAGTCGGGGCCCGCAGTGTGAGGTCCTGGCCGGGGCGCGCTAGTCGTGGCTTTGGAGCCATAGGCCAAACGCTGTGACACAGCGCCTTGCTGTTGGAGCTTTGGTCGCGAACCTGGATGTGGGGATTCGGCGGGCCACCATGCGGAGCCTCTGAGCGTGTCCGGCTCGGGTAGCTACGTCAGGGGGCGTGGGTCGGCTCGGCTGGGCTGCAGAAACCATTCAAAATTTGGCCTCCCTCGGACGCGTGTAGTCAGTTGCTGACCCCTGTGTGCGTAGTGCGCTCGCGGCCGTTTGGCAAAAGCGTACGTTTTAACCCCATGCGCTTCTTCGCTCCGCCGCGCTGCACGCTTGGCTTGGTCTCCAGGGCAACCATCCTGCGCATGCTCGGTCCTGGAGTACAGCACTGTAACCCTGCCTCTCGCCTCTCCGCCGCTTGCAGATCTGCACGCTGGGCCGCCGCGTGGCAAGCTCTCTGGTTGGGCAGCAGCCGCTGGGCGCCTGCCGCGAGATGGTGTCCAGCGCCGTGGTGGCCACGCTGTACGCCTACCGCCGCTACTGCGCCTCCTCCTCCTCCGCCGTGCAGCTCATCCTGCCCGAGGCGCTCAAGCTGCTGCCGCTGTACGCGCTGTCGCTGCTCAAGGGCGCGGGGCTCAAGGTGCGGGGAGGTGCAGGGGATGCAGGGCAGGCGGCGTGGTGCATGGGGCTTCGTGACACAGCGGTGCATGGATGCATCATGGGGTCAGGAGTGCGAGACCCAGGACGAAGGCGATCACGCCGTGAGAAACAGGGGCTTTGAATACTAATCGTCATTTCCATCTGGCTTGTGGCGTTGAGTGCACGCCGAGCTGTGTTATGTGCCCGCCCGCTGCGCCTGCCCGCAGGACAACGTCAAGCCCGACGAGCGCGCGCTGTGGATCAGCCAGATGAGCTGCCTGCCCTGCTCGCGCGTGGGGCCGCTGCTGTACCCCCGCCTGCTGCCGCTGAGCCGGCTGCTGGCGGAGGCGGCGGACGGCAACGTGACGGCGCTGGACGGCAACGCCTACGAGGGGCTGACGCTCAGCAGCGAGAGCCTGCAGAGCGGGGGCGTGTTCCTGCTGGAGAACGGGTGCGTGGCGGGAGGGGGGAAAAGGCCGTTTCGGGGTGGGCGTGGCGGACGTATGCTCTGTTTCGTTATTACTGCGCTCGGGAGGGGATTGGTCAGGGCACCAGAGGTAGCCTAGTCGACACTGGGTCGCAGCTGCTGGGGAACATCGCCTGTCGTGTACTCGTGCAGCATGCATTGACAGAACACATACGCGGTACCTGGCGCGCCGTCCCTACCGCCCCGTGCACCTTGTAACCACTTTTTCCGCCTGAATCTCCACGTCTCCACTCCACCCCACCCCCAGCTACGAGGCCATCCTGCACCTGGACCGCGCGGTGCCCGGCCAGCAGCTGCTCGACCTCATGGGCGTGACCACGTACGAGGAGCTGCTCAAGACGCCGGCGGTGAGCGGTGGCGGGGAGCGGGGCAGCCTAGACCGTCGCGGGCCGCGCCGCGCCCCGTTCTGCGCGTTCCGCCATGTCCCTAGCACCATGCAGGCCCCTAAGCCCCGCGTCGAGATCCGCTCACCCCTCAACTCCTGCCTTTAAGAATTCTTCACACGCTGTCCTAATCGCCTGGCTTGCAGCCGCCATTGCAGCAGCAGCACTAGACGCTTCCCTAGATAGTGGTCCTTACATGTCCCCTTCCGCCCCAGGAACTTGGCACTGACCCTGCTCCCCAACCCTCCAACCCTCCGCAGGTTGCGCTGCTTCCGCGCGACTCCCCCGCCAGCCGGCTGCTGCAGGACCTGCTGACCAAGGTGCGGCTGCAGCGCTCGTCCTTCATGCGGCTGCGCGTGGCGCGCAAGGGAGACCCCGCGGAGAGCGCCTTCTTCGCCATGCTGGTGGAGGACAGGTGGGGCGCGCCGGGGCCGTGTGGACTGTGGGGGGAGGGGCTGTGCGGTTTACTGAAGGGCCGGGCGGGGAGGCGGAGGTGTCGTTGGAAGTCTGGGCGTGGAGCTGGTGCGGGTGGCAATGGTGGAACCAGATATGGTAAGAAATGGAGCGAGTGCAGGCATCAGTGTCCTGCCTGACGTTCTGGGGTATTGCCCCGTAGCAGCAAGCAAGCAAACCGAAGTGCGAGGCCTACAGAGACGACTGGCGGTTGCCGCTCTCCGCACACGACTTGTGCCGTCAATGAGCTGGTGGAGACACCTTGTTGACTCTCTCGATGCGCCCCAATGTCGTCCCCCAGGTCCACTGCGGGCATGAGCTACGTGGAGTACCTGTGCCAGATCCACCGCCTCATACAGAACAAGATGGGCTAGGGGGCGTGGCGGTCGGGGGAGTGTCCCACGGGGCTGCGTGAACGTGACTGCATGGTGAGCGACAACTGATCTGTGATGCAGGGTCCCGTGCTGCGTGGGGGCTTGAGTGGCAGCGTTGCGAGTAGGATCTGAAGGGGCAGCCGACGCGAAGGAGTTGCTGGCACTGGGGAAGGGGGGCAGGAAGCGTGGATCTCCAAACAGGGGCACACGGAGTGGTTGGGCGGTTTTGGCGCCACGGTACAAGGCTTAGCGTGCGGATCTAGCTATTGCATTCTCTTGATCAGCGGTTGGCTAGAAGCAGTGGGTGCGGCGTGAAGTGAGACGGGGGTGCGGTGCCCCTATGGTGCCATGTCTAGCATATTTGGGTTTTGGCTTGCGCATAACGGCACGGTGGTCATATGCTCGCTTCGTGAACACGGAGCGTGGGCCCGTTGCGTGAGGCAGGCTGGTTAAACGCGTCCGTCGTTACAGGTCGTCGTGCACCCAATGCTCATGGCCGTGGTGAGTCTGGGGACTGGGGCCCGAGCATGCAACTGGCGTGTTGGGCGAATTGGGCGTGTTCAAGGTGGGTCAAACGAAGCTCAGGTCGTGAAACGCGAACAGTGTAACGCTCTTGTCATCCGGGGCTACGGCTTCCTGACGACTAAAGATTTGCTGATGATGCGTAAAGCAGCCAACGTTGCGCCTGTCACCACATGAGGTGTCCGGCAGGTGGTGGTTGGGACTCGGTCCGGAGGCGGTCGGCCAGGCCAGGGGATGGTAGCGGCGTGCGAGCGCATATGGTTTATATAAATCTTGCTTGGTCACTATCACGTGTTCGTTATCTCCTTCAAAATTGGCTTGCGCCAGCAGGAAACCGCCGCCAACACGTGGTATTGCCATTACTCAGCTGTCGGACCCATTACGACACTTCTCTGTCCTATTCGAAACTTGAAGTGCACATATGGTGTATAGAAAATAACTTACGCGTCTTCCTTAATGGCGCAAAGCAAGAGCATCTTTCACAGCAACGCGCTGCTGCAACCAGCATTAACTGATCAACATAACTGACATCACATCAACTCCGAGATTTAATTCATCACAGTAGGACAGGTGCATATGTCATGTCTTTGGCCCGGCGGGCCCGTGGGTGTGACCTCGTGCACCCCCGTGGCTAGCACGTTACCATAAACCCGGCTTATATACCCGTTTCCTTCTTGGAATACCCTGAGGGCTGCACACGCTGAAAAGTACTGACGCGAAGGTCGCAGGCCTTCCTCGAACGCATCCTAGATAACAGGCAGGGAGGCCTTCGAGCAGTGCAGGCCTCGGCTTACCCCACGTGCTTGTGAGGCCTTGACTGAATTGAAAAGGTCGATCTGGAAGCAGGCGCTGACGGTGCGCAGCTACCACAACTCCTCAGGGCCGCACTTACCTCGGTTTCCACCGACATGCTGCCGACCACTGCCCGCTCCACCTCCTTGCCCCACCTCTGACATGCAACAGGACATGATGGCTCCAAAGGTCTTGCCAGAATCGCCGAGTGCGCGTGTCATGCCGGGCTGGTCGCTGCCGAAACCGGAGCGCGGCGATGTGCTGCTAAAAAAGGGTTTCACGTGAGTCACACGGGGGAGCAAACATTGGGTTTACACGCGTCGAAAAGAGGTGCTTCCTGCGACTGGAGTGCAAGCAGACCGTGGGAAGACCTTGCGGCTGGGTGCACGGAGAAATAGCAGCTGCGCATTTGGACTCCCGCGGCAAGGGTTAAAAACCCTAACGCAGCAAGGGCCGGGCTGTCCCCGAGCAGCCAGACAGGACAGGCTCACCCTTAGGCTGCATTCAATGTGTTGAGAGCATGAGACGGAGGCCATCTGCAGGCTTGTGTTGCACATGAGTATCAGCGTACCACGTATGCTCTGTTACCGCCTACCGGTACGCCCTGCCCGACTCCCCACTCCCCCACGTGCCCCCGCCCACCTACCAACCTGCAGATGGTCACTCGGAGCCTTTTCCGCGGCCATTATTGGTGAGTGCGCCTTTTTACGGTCTTGGCTCGTACACTCAACTAGCGGAGTTGAGGCGTAGCTGCACGCTGTTGTACGGTAACATGCAGCGGCCGGGCCACGCCCGCGCCACACTAGGGCCACACCTGGGGCGACAAGGAACACGTGGGGCGCCTTCACAGGCGCCGCCACGGCCCTGCCGCTCCCTCCCACGCCTTCGCACGGACTTCAGCGTACGGTATTAGGACCAGTGCTCTGGCCCCTGGGGCCGGAAGTACTGAGGTCACACACCCGCACTGCAGCTGCCCAACCTGGAGGCACGCACACACACCCTAGCCTGTTACGCACCCTGCTGCCCACTTCCTTCGCTGGTTCACTCTGCTGGTAGCTCCGTCCCCATGCCAACGTCACGATTGCCCATGTCGCCGGTACATGCCGCAAGCCTTTTCGCACGTATGTCCAATTGTCTATACATGCAGGTCTGGCGTTGGGGCTGGTGCGGTACTGCGAGCTGGCGGACAATGCCCAGGAGCAGGTGGAGCGGTACTATAAGTACTTTGTGGACGTGCAGATCATGGTGCGTTGCTTGGGTCCAGTCATCACGTGTTGCTCCAGGGGCTGCTGGAAACATGCATATAATGGGCAGGGCCTCCATCCTTTGTAACCGGCGGGTGCGGCCCGCATTCACCACAGAATTACAATCGGGGTGACAGGCACACATGCATGGTGCACGCCAGCCTACAGAGCTACAGATGCAGAAGCACAGCGTGCACTTTCAGTCGGGTCCACTCCGGCCCATTATAACGGGCAATTTGCCCTCGCCTTGTTTCTGAGAGTGGCCCTCAGCCGCACCCTTCGCTTCCATGCTGACTTCCCTTGCCCCTCGCTCTTAACTCAGGTGTTCGTGGGCTTCGGGTTCCTCATGACCTTCCTGCGGCGCTACAGCTACAGCGCCGTGGCCCTCAACTACTTGGCGTCGGCCTTCATGATGCTGGAGGCGCTGCTCATAGTGGGGGCAACGCAGGTGGGTGTGTTGATGGCTAACACACGTAGTTGCCGTCGGCGTGCACAGCAACACCTGGCCCTCAAAGAGCGCAGCGGGGCCCCCCGTATGATCACCTTCCTCACTGACATTGCTACCTGTTGCCGCGTGGTGGGGAAGTTGGAGCCTTCACGCACCGTTACGGGCAGCCCGATCTGATGCAGCCCTCTGTTTGCACCTCTGCAGCAAGTGTTCTGGAACTCCAAGAACAAGAAGATAGAGCTGGACCTGGCGCTGATGGTGGACTGCTCATTCTGCGCCGGTAGGGTGGCTCGTGCTGCTTGCTGGCTGTGGATTGCCGTTGCTCACACTAAGCGTTGTGCGCATCGTGCCCCCTGCTTTCCAACCACACGGTAGACGGACCGTACCGTACCGGTACCGGCAGGCGAGGCACCCCGTATGAACACGAGCACCACCTAGCGGCTTTTGCCGTCAGGACGGGCAGTCTGGCAGGGTGCTGGCCTGTGCGCGGCCATGTGCACGTGCAGCCGTGTCACACTGCGGTCTGCGATGCGACACTGCGCCAGTGCCAAGTGCTGTGCCCTGCCTTGTACCTGCCTGGCGCAGGCACCCCATGCATTGCCGATACCACCCTAAAACCTTCCGTCGTGCCCCTGCCGTGTCCTCGCCCACTGCTCTGCGCTTACTTCATGCGCAGCGAGCGGCATGATCGCCTTTGGTGCAGTCATCGGGAAAGCTTCGCCGACGCAGATCCTGTGGCTGCTGTTCTGGCAGGTGCGCATGCGTGAGGTGTGGGTAATGGGGTCGCTGCCTACGTTTAATGTACCTATTGCCCGCATTGCTGCAAACCACTGCTTGAGAGTCTGGCCCTACCGTGTGCTTCTTTATTTCCATAGCCCGCCGACGGTGTCTGGACGCGTCTCCTTGGCAATTTTGCAGACGCGCCCCTGCTTGCGCCCCTGCTTGGTACGGTACTTGGTGCTTGCCTGGCTGCTTGCAGGTTCCGCTGTACGCCCTGAACCAGCATCTGGTCATCCACGTGCTAGAGGCGCTGGACATGGGCGGCACCATCGTCATACACCTGTTCGGGGCGTACTACGGCCTGGCAGCCTCGCTGGTGCTGTCGCGCAAGTGGGTAAAGGGGCTCTGCTTATAACACACGGTCATAAGACACATGTATGTCTCACCTCACTCGGGGCCGTACTGCGGCCTGGCAGCGTCGTCCACGTATGCTGCAACGCACGCAGGTGTGGAACTGCGGTTGTGGGTAAAGCCACCGTGCGAGGGTGCTTGCACGTGTCTTCGGTGGCCTGCTGCACTTCCTGTGGGCTCTGGTGTTGGCAGTGGCGGGTACAGGAGTCTGTCGGGCAGGGCATGACCTACAATGCGGCAAGCGGTCGTTGCTCAAGCTCACGCCCCGGCCTTGCACACGCCCCCCGCACCCTTGCACAGGCAAGACATGCACGGCCTGGCCAACCCCAAGAACACAGGCGCCTACTTGAACGACGTCTTCTCCATGATCGGCACAATCTTCCTGTTCATATACTGGCCGTCCTTCAATGGCGCGCTGGCCTCCCTGTCCTATGACAGCGTGGGCGCCGCCACGGACGCGCAGGTGCGTGGCCCGTGCCTGTGACACGCGGGCATTACGGTACGCAGCAGGTGGGGACGCCGGTGCAAGGCCCCGCATACACCGCTACCCTAACTAGCTCACTATGTGGCACGCCGCGCGACGCCGCCACTGCACCCTCGCCCCGCGCCCCCTCTGCCAGCATTACCGTTCCGTTTTTACGCTCTGCCCATTCGAGCGCCGCAGAGTGACCCGCCCAGCCCCTGGGCGACTTCCACCGTTCTGCAGGCCGGCTTCCCGCACCAGCGGTGACACTCACGCTAACAAACAGGGACACCCTGAACACACGCTTGCAACCCCACAGAAATCTGCCCAGTTCCTGTGCATCATCAACACGACGCTGGGGCTGCTGGGCGCCGTCCTGGCTGTCTTTGCCATGAGCGCGCTGGTGGGCGGCCGCATCAACATGGTGCACGTGCAGAACAGCACGCTGGCGGGCGGGGTGGCCATGGGCGCCGCGTGCACCCTGGAGCTGGTGCGTACGTACCGCTGAAGTCGTTGGTGGTTGTGTACAGGGGAACGAGCTCCCATGCCTGTGCATTACCAGCACGATGGCTACCGCACAGGAAAACACTGCATGTGCATGTATGTGGCGTAAGCCGTGCAGGCGTGCTGTAGGCTGTGCTATGTGCACCCGGAAATGCGGAGCACAGCCGAACCTTGTACCGGTGTATGGCATCAGCTGCTGCCGGTTTTGGAGCCCCTACGTTTGCGTGCATCAGTGTGGCGCATGCATGCACATGGCCCTATCCCGGCAGCTGCCTCCTGCCGGGCACGCCGCCTTGCGTACCGTTCATACCACAACCACAAGACTGACAGATGGCGTGCGCTGTGTTCTGATACGCCAACAGACCCCCGGAGGCGCCATCCTGGTGGGCTTTGGCGCCGGCTGCATCTCCACGCTTGGCTTCCAGTACCTGACGCCCTTCCTGGACCGCACCATTGGCCTGGGAGACACGTGCGGTGAGTAGTAAAGTGTCCTGCTAATGTATACGGACAAAGTACCGGTATGAGGTGTGGGCAGGCTGCTACCTTTTGGGTAACACTTGGGGCCCATGCCGAACCAATAGCGAGGCACACAGGCAGCTGCTAGGGCCCGAAGGACCAGGGGATGTGGAGCTGCACGGTAATGGGTACAACCGGTAATGCCCCAGGCGCGGGGAACAGCCCTCTGGGGCGCGGCCACACGCACGGCTACGGTAGACACTGGGCTGCCCTCGAGCAGCTATCTAGCACGTGCGGACATTGCCCCCAAGGGCACACAATGCCATGTCACACAGGTCGGGGCAACAGGGAGGAGCCCCTACGCTGAGCACTCCCCACACTTGCAGCCCCAATGGAGCCAACGCGGAAGTACAACCCCAGGAATATGACAGACTGCACAAGCAGTGTTCCCACTCGAACCGGTGTGCTGTTGCTACTTGACCACCGTGTACCTGTGCCAACATCCGCAGGCGTGCCCAACCTGCACGGCATCCCCGCCGTCATCGGCACGCTGACAGCAAAGAGCATGGAACAATAATCCTTCATTTTCATCAATATTTCTTGTTTATTCACGCAGGCGTGCACAACCTGCACGGCATCCCCGCCGTCATCGGCACGCTGACAGCAAAGAGCATGGAACAATAATCCTTCATTTTCATCAATATTTCTTGTTTATTCACGCAGGCGTGCACAACCTGCACGGCATCCCCGCCGTCATCGGCACGCTGACAGCAAAGAGCATGGAACAATAATCCTTCATTTTCATCAATATTTCTTGTTTATTCACGCAGGCGTGCACAACCTGCACGGCATCCCCGCCGTCATCGGCACGCTGACAGCAAAGAGCATGGAACAATAATCCTTCATTTTCATCAATATTCCTTGTTTATTCCCGCAGGCGTGCACAACCTGCACGGCATCCCCGCCGTCGTCGGCACCCTGGTTGCGGGGCTGGCAGCGCTGGGCCAGGACAAGGACTACCTGCTGCGGGAGACGGGGGGCAAGCAGCTGGCAGCGCAGGTGTGTGGGTGCGCCAACCGTATCGAAACATCTGTCGGGCAGCCGCTAGACAGTCAAGTCCGCTTGCTTATGACCCACCAGGACACGTCCTCCAATGTCACACACGCAGCGCGCTGACCGTGTGCGACAGTGCGCGCCAACGATGCGAAAGCAACCCGGCATAGAACTTGTACGAAACGTGCGGGACGGATTAATGTTCGTTTGTGCTTTAATACGGGCAGGTGCTTGCGGGTATTGCCACCATGGGCATCGCCATTGGTGGCGGGCTGGTGGGCGGCTGGGTGGTGTCAACCGTCAACCTCTTCAACCAGGACCCCTTGGACCCTGCCGAGGTGCGCGAAGGCAGATAGCTGGTTGCCTAGCTAGCTAGCAGATACTGTGAGATCCGCTGCCTGCAGAAACTATACAGGCCCTGCCACGGTCTGCCATGTGCGGGCACCCTTCAGCCGCAGGTACACCCTTCGCCCGTTTCTCCTAAGCAGCACCCGCAATGCTTCACCCCACTCCGTATCGCATGTACTGGTGTTGGTCTACTTGCGGCTGGCCCCTCCTTGCACTGATTCTGCTGCTGTTGACCGACCGTCCAACGTGGCACGGCCAACTCGTTAAGCCGCTGCCCATAAAGTGTCTTGCACGTTATCCTATGCTGCCCTGCTGTTGTCCTGTCTTGCAGCTGTTTGACGACGGCCCCTGGTGGCACGGCCAGCGCGTGGAGCCGCTCCCCCTGTCCGCCTCCTTCCACGTCACAGGGGTGGCCTCCAACCGCTTCGACTCCAAGGCCGTTGGCGCAACCATCAACCGCATCATCAACGGTAGGCCAGCGCACGTGCGGCCCCCTGCTGTGTCGTGCCCGTAACATGCCGGGCTGAGCCTGGAGCGGTTGGGCTGGGTAGGGCTGCATGTGCATAGCCATGGAACGGCCTCGATCCACCCCGGTCCCGCACCGTGCTCTACCGCAACGGCACAAGCGTCAGCCCCGACCAGCCATTGGGTTTTTGAGCTGGCCATGCCCAAACACTAAGTTCCCGCATCGGCGCACAGTACTGGTACGCTGGTGTACGCGATCGCAAGAAAGTCAGACATGCCATGCCCTTACACACCCTGTCGTACACCCGCAATGCGCCCGCAGCTTCTGGACACCTGCCACAAATCCCCGAGGGGCCCGAGGCACCGGGGGTCCCGGCGGCGCAGATGGCGCAGGCGGCGGCGGTGCAGGCGGCGTTCCTCAAATCCAAGCAGCTGCCCGTGGCGGAGGCAGGGACCGGACCGCGGGTGGTGGCGGAGGATGTGGATGCTGACGCGAATGCGGTCACACCTATGGGCAAGGTTGTGGGGACCAGCAACAGGGGGGCCGTGGCGGAGGGTGTGGTGCGGGCGCACAGCGGCGGCCGTGTGGGCAGTCCCCGGGGAACGGCGGGGCTGGTGGGTGCTGGGGAGGAGCTGCTGGGCTGGAGGCAGGTGGGCGGAGGCGGGGCCGGGGCCGGGGGTGCAGAGCAGCAGGGCATGGAGGTGGCTTCGCCTCGTACCCCCAGGATTCAGGCGTTTGTGTGATGCGGTTGGGGGTACGCATGAAGCAGGTGGGGTGGGGGGTTAACCGTGGAGCGGTAGGTCTGGGATTCAAGTGTCGCTTGGGGTTTGCTGCTGATGGGGAGAAGCGGGGTTGTCAAGCTGCATACATACAGGTGCGTGGGTATGTATGGTGCAGTCTCGTTGGGGTCGGAGGACTGGTTCGTTGTGGGGCAGCTGGTGTGCGTGTTAGGGATACGTGAAGAGGCAGTGGGGCAACGCGGTTATGCAGCTGTTAACCGGCAGACGCCCGTAGCAGGATTTGGCATGCAGCAGGTTTTGTAGCAATGGCCAATACGAGGGGGCAACACGTGCATTCGCCGACAGCAGGCAGAGGCTCACCGCTGCACCTGCGGAAGCCCGTGGGATCTGTGTACTGGGCGTCGGGACCAGATGGGTCGCAGGGGTGCTGTGGGTTTCCTGGCTCAGGCCTGCAATTGCCAGTCGGCATTGCGGAAAGGCTGTGTGCGACAAGTAAAGGAGTGCCGCTTTTTGTTTGCCATAAATTGCGGTTAGGTACCAACGCAATTGGGCGGCTGGTTGAGCATTGAATGGCCCCTGCTGGTAGGTAACGAGCCAACTACCGGTATTTTTGGTACCAGGCTAGGACCGCCAATGCTATGTACATGCGCATGCGCTGGCACGGTTCGGCAGCCGTTGCACGTGCTCGCCCTGCTGTGGTACGGGGGCATTTTTTATGAGCGGCCATGTGACCATGTACCGAACCTAAACGGATTCGTGTCAACTGATAACATGACGGTATCACAAAGGTCTGGGAGTATGAGCTGCTGAGGGAATGTGCATTGTTGGCAAGGAGGGCTGCTGGGTCCAGGCGCTGCCGTCTCGTTATGTGGGCGTGAGGCTGTACGAGCACGCGGCGTGTAAAACAGGGTCCCCCTGGTTTGAACAGTACTGGTAGCATGCAACTCAACCGGTTGCACTGTTAATCTTACGCAGCTCTTGAGCAGTCTGGTTGTCGCTGTGAGGTTGCCCTCTTGCTTGTGGCAGTTCGACAGTCAGGCTATTGCGCGACTGCCCTGCGTGGGGATGTGGCACAGGCTGCTGCCTAACTTGCCGAACAGGATACCATGTGGCTCTTGCGTGGGCTGTCTTGTGGAACTGCATCGTGAGCAGGTCAGCAGCGCCGGCTGCCTGGCAAGGTCCCGCAGCGTTGGCGGGCGCCATGGCCGTTCCGCTAGAGGTCCCTGCTCCCTGGTCCTTGTATGCACGTTTCGGGCTTGAGCCGGCCGGTGACGTAATAGTGCCAAGTGTGATGGCGGTTCATCTCATGGATGATGAACTGCCGTGATGAGCAAGCACGTGCGTTTGAGGTGATGAAAACTGCCTGCTGAGCCCGATGATCGCCTGCCTCATCCTGGCTGTGTCGCTGCGTGTGCACCAGGTGTGCGCGGCTGGCGCGCCGAGCAAGCGCACCTGCAGCCGCCCGACTCTGCTGTGGTGTCTTACTCATTGTCGTACTGTGTGCCAGTGTACCGTACGTAGCCTTACTCGCAGTTTTCCTCAGGCACGCCTGTGTCCTTTTTGGTGCTGCGGACGCTTTGGCTAGCGCTGCGTACAGCTGCGTCACAGCCGTCACAGCCCTGCCAGCCAGCCTTCCTGGCACGGTACGGTAAATAGTCGGTGGTTGGGTCCATCGTGCCGCGCCTCGGCAGGGAGCCTGTGACGACGACGGTCGCCCCTCTGCTAAGGCAATGACCTTACAGATCCCACGGGGACGCATGGGGACGCATGGTCTATCTTGGCGGTGAAGGGGAAGAACATGGCGTGACGGCGAGGCACACACACGGCGTCATGTGAGGTCCGCTGGACAGAGACACGTACGCCACCGCCGCCGATGGCCCCCGAGCTCTCATAGCTGCAAGGATATCCTGTCACACCTACATTTGGTGCCTACAAGGTAGCCGTGCAAAGCAGTGGCTACAGTACCATTACACAGCATAAAAGTACATACGACACGACGAAGGCGAGCAAGTGCTGCAGCCGAGGCGTCGTGGGTCAGACCCACAGCTCTACAGGACCAGCGCACCCGGCAGTAAAGCGCACGGTGTGTGCCGTACAAGCCAGGCCATCTATGTGCCACGTGTCAGCCGTCCTGAGTGTACAATAAATGGGAGGCTAAGCTGTCCGCACTAGCCAAACACTGCACGGAACGCCGCAACCCATGCAGTATCCCACGGACCAGGGCGTGCTATGCGGTGCCCAACGGGCAACGTGCCCAACGGGCCCCCCGCCTACGCAGCAGTAAACGCCTGCCCAGCAGATTGCTACCAGAGAGTCCAATACTACCCACCGCCTGGTCACCAGGGTAATTGCACGCTGCACACAAATCGTCAGTCCTGCCCTGGCGCGTCGGTGCTACCGACAGCGTGCCCCTCGCCCAAATCATGCCCTGGTCTTGAGGTCATGGGGTGATGACTTGCCCACACGTAACGAAATGGTCACAGTGCAAGTCCAACCCAAACGCCTACACTGTGTGTCAACACCTGACCCAGTGCAGCTATCACACCACCACCCCCTGACTAAAGCCACCTATGGCCTGACGTGGGCAAGAGCAGGGAGTGCTATAGCCAACCTCTTTCAGGGGCTAACACGACCGCATGCATACCCATGCCCCCCGCCTACCCCCCGCCCTTGCCCCGCCGCCCCCGCGGCTCCCGCTCCCTGTCCCTGTCCCTCTCCCGCTCTCTCTCACCTCCCGCCGCCCTCTCCCCACCGCCCTCATACTCCCGATCATTCTCCGACAGCACCCCACCTCCCCTCCTCCCGCTCGCACCGCCCCCTCCCCCACCCGCCGCCTCCTCCCCACGCCCACCCGCCCCAACCCCCTCCGCCCTGCCCCCATAGTGCCACCCACCTCCCACCCCCGACACACCCCAGCCACCGCCCTGCCGCTGACCCGCCAGTGCTACACCCCCTGACCCTACAACGTACAGCCCGCTGCCGCCGCCGCCCACCGCCCCGCCGCCGGGCCCGTGCGCCATGGCCGCCGCCACCGCCGCCGCCAGGCCGCGGCCGGCGGTTACGTACCCGCCCGCCAGCGCCGCTGCCAGGTATCGCGGGGCGTCCTGCATGGGCAGCACCACGCTCTCGCTGCGCTTGTCCAGGCTCTTGATCTGAGGCAGTGGAGGAGAGTACGGCAAGAAGCACACGCGCGAGGATCAGACGCTTAGGCAGCGTGGTTATGAACGACCCCAGCACAAGCCACAGCTCGCCCCAAAGCAAGCGTGCAAGCCAGCTCACCCTCGCAACCGGAGGTTTAACAACGCGTACCCGAGTGTGCTGGCTTCATGGCCTTCCTACCCACCCACGCCCTCGCCCCACTCCCGCACCTTGACGTCCCCTCCCGCCGCCTCCTTGTCCCCCAGGATGACCACCGCCCGCACGCCGCGCATCTGCGCGTACGCGTACTGCTCCGCCAGCGAGGGCGCCAGGCGGGGCATCAGCTCCGCAGCCACGCCAGACCCCCACAGCGCAGCAACCAGCGCCATGCGCTGCGCCAGGCCGCCGTCGCCGCCGCGGGAGCACACCAGCACGTCGGCCTGGAAGTAACAGAGGAGGGCAGGGTAGGAGGATGACAGGACAGCTGGCTACCTGGCTGTGAGGTGGCCAGGGATGCCCGGCACGTGGTGCGTGGGGAGGCACAGGAACTTCCGCACAGCGCAATGGAATGCCAGGGTCAGCCGAACTACGAGATGCAAGCCGACAAGCAGGTTCGAGGGAAGACGTGAACCTAATGGGCCCACCTTGGACGACTCGAGGCCGCTGCCGATGCCCCCCATGCCGCCCACCCCCAGCAGCCCCGCCGCCTGCTGCCCCGCTGCTGCCGCCGCCGCTGCCGCCGCCCGCTGCTGCGACACCCCCGCGATGATGCGCTCCACGTTGAGCGTGGCGCCCACCGCGCCGGGCGGCGGTACAGCACCGTAGTACGGCACACCGGGCGACGAGTGGCCGTGGAAGGGCGGGTGCGCCAGGGGCCACAGCGCGCGCAGCAGCGCGTCGTAACGCCCACCAACCGCCACCATGCCGGGAGTCAGAGGCGCTGCGAGAGCGGATAGAAACATCCTAGCACGGTCAGCAGTACGGCATCAACCAGTGCCATTGTGCACTTCGGATTACACACACGCGAAGGTGCAGCTGTAAAGTACATTTGACCATTCCGTAAGCCATGCACGGCCTCGCTAAGCCGGTGAGACAGTATGTGAACCACCCTCTCACCTGCCGGGTGCGGGTACTGCCCGAAGGCTCCCCCGCCCGCCCCGTGCCCCGCCACGTGGTGCCCGCCGCCACCCGCGCCGCCGCCCGCCGCCCCCGCTCCGCCGTGCCCGTACACGTGCCCATGCCCGTGCGCGCCGCCGTACCCTCCGTACACGTGTCCGGGGAGTCCCAGCAGGTGCACCTGGAAGATGACACCGCTGTAGTACTCTGCCGCGGGGCTGATGAGCGGGTCCAGCACCACCTGCCCCTGGGGCACACCCCACAGCTCCAGCAGCTGCGACACAGCCGCCACCTCCTCCAGTGCCACCAACAGCGACGTGGGCAGTACCACCTGCGGCGTGGCCCCCGCGCCGCCGCCCCGAGCACCAGGCTGCAACCCTGTGCTGCGAGTACCAGACGCTGCTGCTGTCCCGGTGCCCACCGCTCCCCTGCCAGCCTTCCCTCCCCGTGCAACAACGCCGCTTACCTTCCCCCTCCCCGTCCCAGCGCCCTTTCCGCCCGGCGCCGTCTTCCCGCCTCCTCCCCCTGCACCCTTCCCAGCCCCCTGCCCTGCCACAGGTCCAGCAGGGGCCATGCCGGTCCCTGACGTCCCCGCTGACCCACCACCCTGCTCGTGCGCAGACGCCGACCCTGCCCCTGCCCCCGCCCCTGGCCCTGCTCCGGCCCCTGGGCTGTGCCCTGCCGGGTCGGCCAGGTACGCCCTCAGGCGGCCCAGGGCGGCGGAGGTCTCCCCTGGCACCTCGCACACGCAGCGCTTGCAGCGGGCCACGCGCTCGGGCGGCAGCCCCAGGCCGTCCAGCCCCGCCTTCACAGCTGGCCAGGCCTGTGCACCAGCAAGGCAACGGGCACACAGATTGGCACGATTACTGGCCTGGCCATCAGAGACGACAAGGGAGTGGGAGCTTCGCGCTGGCATTAGGCTAGGGACTGTGCGTGCGCGGGCGACCATGTGGTCAACTGTACAGCATTCAGCCCTCTCTCAGTCTAGGCACCCCTCGAGGGCAGCCGCCCACCTTGTACCGCTGCTCCCCCCGCACCGCCCCCAGCAGCGGACTGGGCCGCAGGGCGGTGGCCAGCAGCCGCCGCGCCGCCACCTCCACCTCCCGCGCCTGTTGCTGCTGCTGTTGCTGCTGTGCCGCAGCCGCGCCCGGCTGGGCCCCTGCGGTCGCCGAAGCCGCCGCCGCCGCCCCTGTGAGGCCGATGCTGTCGTACAAAGCCTTCTCAATGGCGCGGTGGCTGACGCGAATTTCGTAACGCCCGAGCTCTGGAATGAACTGGTCCAGCACCTGGGGTTAGAGGATCAACAACAATCACAACGATACCGGCACTTCACAAGGTACGGCAGACAGCACTTCGCCTTTAGCCAGTGTCCCTAGCCACTAATTGGATGCAACATGGGGTTCATATCTACGCACGCCTTACCCCACGGAACGAACCATACCCCACGTCGCCCGCACCTGCGTGACGGCCTTGATCGCCTCCGCCTCCGCCAGCAGCCTGCCCCTGTCCGTGTGCGCCATGCCGGCGGGGTGCAGCAGGTCCAGGTCGGCCTGGCAGAAGGAGGAGGGCAGGCTGCGCGCCAGCCGCCCGCTGCGCACCACGTAGCTGATGTCGTACCGCCGCAGCGTGTCCAGCGCACCTAGGTTCGGGGTGAAGTTGCACGGGTAGGCTCGGGGCCGCGGGGCCATGCAAAGCGTGCGAGGATGACTGTGTTTGTGGCGTGCACGTGCCCTATGGGAAGCCAACGCATATGCACAGAGTACCGACGGAAAGCGGGGCCATTGAATGCTAACCTGCTCCAGAGACATGAGCGCAGGGCTGTGCCAGTGGAACACCCATGGTCCCTGTCCGCTGCGCCAAGCTAGGCCACGGCGGTCGCGAACGCCTAGGACGTCATGGTCAAGGAAGTTTATGCATACACCCAAGCACCAAGCCGGAAATGCAGTCCCGCACCTGCCACGGGGGCCAGCGCGGCCTGCTGCACCAGCCACACGGCGAAGGGGTAGCGCATCTCGTGCCTCAGCGCCAGCAGGGAGCCGTGGGGCGACAGCAGCCGCACCGCGTCGGGGGCAAGGCCGGGGTAGGCGTAGCCAACCTGATTGAAGGCAACGGAGGGGTTAATGAGTGTGGATGGTGGAGTACGACAATTTGGTGTAGGGATTAGAGGACGGCGTCGAGCGCCAGGCCGGGGTAGGCGTAGCCAACCTGAATTGGACATAGAGGCAGGGTTAGGAGCAGGATGGGGTGTGCGTGGATCACGGTAGCACCAGGACACCACCACTACCATCAGGCAAGACAGCACCATACAGTGCCCTACACCTCCTTACCTGGCTGCTGTAAAAGCTCCGCGCGCCGTGGCACTCGAACACGGTGCGCACCGCCCGCACCACGTCCTCCCGCACCTGCATGGAGCGGGAGCATGGTCGTTGCAGGGTTGCAAGTTCAGGTGAGCGGTGGGCGTACGTGTGAAATGCGAGGCGACTAGTGGGGCTGCAGGTTAGGGCAGCACCCCGACTTGTGCCGGCACCACTTGTGCCCCCCATTACACAACGGACCGGCCGCTACACCACACTGTGCAGCCTCAGGGTCTCACTCTGCAACCGGAGTTCTTACCTGCGCGTGCTGCACCCTCGGCGCCCCCGGCATCTCCTCAGCGTCCCGCCACCACGCCATCGCGGCCCCCGCGGCCCCCGTGCCATCCAGGCTGGCGCCGCTGCCGCCGCTGGCGGAGCGGCCCGCACCTGCAAATACGATGCATGTGGGGCACGTGTGTCGTACTTGCCATGCACTGTCGAACCCTGGGGGCGGGTTACTACAGTACACGTGTGCGGCGCAGTGTGTTGCAGCTGCAGGACACTGCCGTGCAGACATGAGTTGCACAGCCACCACGACGTTACATTCGGACATCAACGGAAACGTGACGATCTTGCATGGACTGCAACTGAGCAGGACTCACCAGCAGCTCCCGGCCCCAGCCTCAATTGCTGCTGCTGCTGCTGCCCGGCAACGCCGGCCGCAACCTGCTGCTGTTGCTGCTGCTGCTGCAGGCTAAACAGCGCGGCCACAACGCGCTCCGTGGCGTCGGAGCTGGAGGGCAGGTAGCGCAGCAGGTCCTTGAGCTGCGGACGGGTGTGGGTTACCGTTATGGGGCGGTCTCGTCAGTAACAGCTGTGACTTGGAGGTGTGACTTGGACTTGGCGCACACGGAGGCACGCTGGGCGGGAAGCGCAGGACGGGCCGCGTGGGGCGACATCCAAGAAAGGCTCGGGTGCTGCTTTATGCACATGACCAGTACTACCCTTTACGGAGACCGAAACTGCAACACGATGATGCCGTGAGCCCACCTGCTCGTCCTCCAGGCGCGGCGGCAGCAGGTCGGACGCCAGCACCTCCCGGGCGCTGGGCCGCTCCCCGGGGTTGGGCGCCATCAGCCACCTGCGAGATTCCGTGTGCATCACGTGTTAGCCGCTGTGTCACAGGTTCGCTGCCATGCACCGCCGCATCCCAGCAACGGCCCCCCGCATAGGATACAGTCTGTCCCCTGGTAATCGAACGCAACGAAAGTCAAATGTCACCCACGTGGCATGCTCATGCAACACGTAAACTTACCCGGTGTCAGATTGCGCTGATGCCGGTGCACGCTTGCTTCCCCTGCTCCACCTAGCACCCATGCCCCCCCCACCGCAGGCCCCACGCCCACCTGATGAGCTGCGCCACCCGCGGGTGCGCCCGCTCCCACGCCTCCGGCAGCCGCCCGTGCTCCCGCAGCTCGTTCAGCAGCGTGTGCCGCTCCATGGCTGGGGCGGCAGCAACGGTGTGTGTGTGTAAGGCACATGAATGAGAGGGTTCGCTCGTGCGACGGTGCGGCGCTATCGAGGGTGCGGCCGTTGGGCGGCTGCTGGACTTACACATCATATGCCTGTGGCGCTGGGGAGGTGAGTTGGGCCTGAAGGAGCACTACTGCTGCGCGGTGCGGTGCACAAGTGCAGCGGCGGCAGAGCATCGAAAATGTATAAGCAGTGCACAAGATGGGCGGCGGCGCGGTGCCATGAATGCGAGAAGTGCAGCACACAGGAGGGGAGAAGTGTCGGGGATGTAGAAGAGAGGTGGCGTCAATTCGTGTGGAAATGATATCTGCGTACCTGTCGAGAATGGGTGCCATATCTCAAAGACCACGACGCCAAGCGACCACAAGTCCACCTTTTCGTCGTACCGCGCCCAGCCCTGTGGGGGAAGAGGGATCGGGCGTGACGCGGGAAGATAGTATCATAGCGGTGGCATCGGCAATGTGGAGTAGGTGTAAAAGTAACTCTGGTCCCTGAGCCAGTGCTGCGATCAACTCTGCGCCCAGGCACAGGACACATGTAGCTCAGGACTTACGTCCTTGATCTCTGGCGAGATGTAGTAGTAGGAGCCGCAGACGCCCGTGCGGTCGCTGGGCCCCGTGCCGTCCCCGGGGCCGCCGGGCGCCCGCCAGCTGTGGCCCACATTTGGGCCCCCGGGGCCCACGGCCCCTGTAGCATAGACAGTGGACACCGTTAGCTGTGGTAAGCATGTGCCTCATGTGCTCCTCAACTGCTGTGTATGGTGCATGGTAGCAGACGCGTACGGTGGCATACGCACTGGGCGAGAACCTGTGCTCAGCATGCCGGTTGCGTGTGTGCGTCAAAACTGACATCCATCTAAGCCCCGCGCTTGCCTGCACCGCCGCCGCCGCTGCCCGCCGCCCCCGTCCCCGCCTGGCCCCCCTGGCCGTCGTCCGTAGCCACGCTGTGAAACTTGGCCTGTGGGTCACACAGCCGCCAAAAGTAAGGTGCACAGGATTCATGCGGCTGCAAATTCGGAGCTCAGCCTTGCGAGCGCCAAACTGCCGCGCAGCCAAGGTGATCATGCTGTGGGACTCGGCCCAGAGGCAGAGTTGACAAGGCAGGCTGGTCGGCTTGCTCTAGCTGGCCAAACGACATTCATTCGGATCACCAAACCGATGAGAAGTCATTGCTGCAGACTTGAGTGCATGACGTTTGTACGCCGATGGCATGCGTCGGCACGCACCAGGCCAAAGTCTCCCAGCTTCAGCTCCCCGTTGGCACCATAGAAGCTGTCGCGTGGGGAGGGGTACAGGACCGTTATCCTTGGCATCCTTAACGATGATCTGGCAAGACATGATGCAACGCGGCGGAGACGCAGTGGCGTCTTGAAGTAAGCGCAACTGCAGGCATTACAGTGCGAGTCGGCGGGACCAGCATTCACCGGTCAACGGCCATACGTACTCCTGGGCTTTCCATGCAGCCAGAATGACATGCTGCAACCCCACGCACATGTTTGCCGGCTTGAGGTCGCGGTGGATCACCCCCTGCGAGTGGATGTAGGCCAACCCTGCGGAGGAGGGAGAGGGGCGGCAGCGACCGCGGCGGCGGTCGTAATGGGTATTAAGTGTCTGAGGCGGCTGCGCTCTGAATGGTCCGCTTAAACGGGGCCTCGCACTGTTTGCCGTCTGGCGGTATGTGAGATTGCAGGTTTGCGATGCGCCTCTTCGCGTTCGGCAACAGTGACCAGGGAGCTCCCTAGGTTCTCGCTCTCACCTGCCAGGATGCCGCGCAGCACCTGCCAGGCGTCCTCCTCCTGCAGGGGGCCGTCCTGCATCACCCCCGCCAGCGTGCGGGGGCAGAACTCCATCTGTCAAGGGGTGGGACACGGAGTGAAATGTGGGCCTCGTTGGTGCCGTAAGCAGCGGGGGCAGCTTCAGCGATAGGGGGTGAAGGCAGGGTGCACTGCACCATGTGACGAGCATTGATTCAAGCAGCCTTCCTCAAAGCGACGCATGGCGTGGTGGATGGCCTCGCAGGGAATGGCGCACATACAGCTGCTCACGCGTACCTGTATGTAGAGCATCTGGGTTGGCGCACCACCGGCGCTGCCGCGGTCACGGGTCCTTCGCTGCCTCCGCCTCCGCCGGGCAGTCTGCAAGGCACCAGCACGCATTGTGAAGCTACACTCGTTAAAACGAAGCCGTTGCCTACGAGAATAAATGTCATGGCAACCGCTATGCTCCGCTGCCGCCGTCCATGGTACAGATGCCCCGTAGCACCATAGCACGCCAAACAAGACAACTCTCCGTACACCCACCTCTGTGCCGGTGCCCCCGGTGTTGCCGGTGACGCCCGTGGCTTCGGTGCCCGTGGTGTTGGTCACCGAGGTGGTGGCCGTTGTGGTCATGCCGGTGCTCACCGTCATCTCCTGCGTCGTCTCCTCCTCATCGTCCTCCTCCTCCTCCTCCTGGTCCCTGTCCCCGCGCGCACCCGGCTTGCCCCACAGTCCAAAGATGGAGTCTGAGCCCTGCGTGTCCGCCGTGCCCGTCCGCTCCAGCCCGCTAGCCTCGCTGGGACCCACGTACGTCCCCGTGCCAGTAGTTGTGGTCGTTGTGCCGGAGTCCGAATCATCATACGGCTGCCGTACAAGCCGCGCGAGGCCACGGTTCGCCACGCCGTCGCGGCCCTTGCCCCCGCTGCCTGTCCCCCCGCTGCCGCCTGGACCGCCACTAGGGCTGCTGCTCAGTAACGCCTCCGCGGCCTCCTCCCGCACAGGGGCCAGAACCCCGAGGCCGCATGCGGGCTGCTGCTGTTGTCCCTGGGGCCGCCGTGCATGGGGCCGCTCTGCAGCCCTCCCGGGGTACCCGGCACCCACAGCGCCCGATCCCCCTGTCCCCGGGCTGTGTCTTAGTGGCCCGTCATCCTCCTCGTCATCCTCCTCCTCTTCGTCATCCTCGTCCTCGCTCCACCCCTCCAGCTCGTCATCGTCGTCCTCATCGCTGCCCTCGCCGTCCAGCCCCCACTCGCCAGGGGCCACCTGCTCGTACCAGGCCTGCGGGGTCCAGTAGCGCGGGTGTTGCAAGGCGTCATACAAGCCATGCCACACACCAGCTTGTCTGTCACGGTTTGCAGGTAAGACTGCTTTTGGATTGGCGACTCTCAAGCTTGGCACAGGCCAGTTATGCTGTCCTTCACTGCAGAGAGGGCCCGGTGCACATTCAGGCATGCAGACATGTGCGCAGTCGGAGGGACCTGTTCATCCGCCGGGCTGTCGCACCCCGTACCTGGAAGTACCGCACCACGTTGGGGTGCTGCAGGCGCGACAGCGTGGCCACCTCGCGTGTGATGCGAGCGAAGGAGGCGGGCGAGGCGCTGTCCAGCTTGATCTTCTTCACAGCGTACGCGCGGCCGTCCAGCCTGTCGGCACAATGAAGGGGACACAAGCACGCCCCGCCTGATGGTGCGTACGCGTACGCAAGCCGCAACGGCGCGCATCCTCCGGCGTGGGAGAGCCCGCGGCACGAATTCCTTTTACGGCTGTGCCGTAACGCATGCCATGCCGGTATTTAGGCGACCTGACCGAATGCCCCACCTGTTGACCGCGGCCACCACCACCCCGAAGCCGCCCTTGCCCAGGCGGTACAGCTCCTGGAAGTCAGAGCGGTAGCGGCTGCTCAGCGCCGCGCCAGAGGCGCCCGACCCCGGGGGCGCGCCGCCGGGGCCCGTGCGGCCGGCCCCCTGGGGCCGCAGCGCCCCGGGGCCCTGCTGCTGCTGCTGCTGTTGTGTGGACGGGCCTCGGCCTGGAGCTGACGTGTGGCGGGAGCAGAAGGCGGCCAGGGCACGGGAGGCGGCGAGCTCTGCGCCTCCGCTTGCGCCGGGGCTCTGGAGGTGGACAGCCAACACAGCAAAGCGGGTGCCTCCAGTCAGCTCAGCGCAAAGCAAAGAGCAACTGCGGTGAATCCTGCCCGCAGTTACAACCGTGGGTTGGCAAACAACCCATGACCTGCAGCTGTTACCCTGTTTCTGTTCTGGGTACGGTTCCGGCCTATTTGTCCTTGACTTCGCATCCCAAAAGTCCCGGTATGCCCACCTTGCCGAACATGCGCGTGAACACGCGGTCGAAGAGGTGTGGGTTCTTGAGCAGCAGGTGCACCCACTCGGGCATCAGCCCCTGGCGCTTGAGGGCGGTGCACACGGCGTCCAGCGAGCCGCCGCCGCCGCCGCCGCCGCCGGGATCCTCGCCCTGGCCTGCAGCAGCGCACCCCAAGGGGCCCAGGACGTCGCTGCAAGGATAGGTTTTTTCCCTTGATCGTCACCCCAACCTTCCCTGACAGAGGCTACACTCTAACGCAGCTGTGGCAACCCACGGCAAAATTCCCTTGATCGTCACCCCAACCCTCCCTGACAGAGGCTACACTCTAACGCAGCTGTGGCAACCCAAGGCAAAGCAGTTGCGCGTCCTGATGGTCTCCACTCCTCAAGCCCCTCACGGCCATACGCCCTCCTCCGACCCCACCCACCTGCAGCCACCAGCGACAGCATGTGCCCCAGCAGCATGTACGGCTTGAACACCTCCTTGCCGTGCGCCTTGGCCCCGGCCCGCCCCGCCGCGCGGCCGCGCCCCCAGCCGCCCTCGCTGCCACTGCTGCTGCTACTGCTGCTCCCGCTCTCGTCCGACTCTGCCCCGCTGCCTCCACCGCCGCCGCCCTCCCTCCCACTACTGGCGCTGCTGCTGCTCCCGCCCGGACCGTGCGCCCACAGCCTCCCCGGTGGGGGCTGCACCTTTGCCGGGCTATCGGACACACCCGCTGCCCCCGCAGCCCCTTTCCCACGCCCGCCCTCCTCCCCGCTCAACTCCCCATCGCTGCTCTCTCCCTCATCGCCACTAGTGCTGCTGCTGGTTGCACTGCTGCTGCTGCTGGCTGAGTCCGCCTCATCCTCCTCCTCGTCCTCGTCCTCGTCGTCCTGGTCTTCGTCGCTGGCAAGGGCTATACGGCGGGCAGGGACGAAGGGGCTCGGCCTGGTAGGGCCGCGGCCCTGCTTGCCCACGGGCACGGGGAAGGGCTCGTCAAGGCTGTGCTGGCGGCTGTTGCTGGCGCTGGCCACAAGCGCCCGCATAGCCCTGTGCGGGACAAGTGCAGACGTTGGATGAATGAAGCATGACACGCACGCATCGCAAGTAGGACAGTCAGTAACCACCGCCTTCACGACAGACATGTACCCTTGTCCACATAACGCCCACTGGCCCACACCACCTGCTTCCCAACTGCTATGCGTTACCCTGACAGCTTTTCCCTGCGAAGCCCTTCGTAAGACGACGTCAATTGCAGGACACCACATTTCCTTTACCTCCTCTGTCTCCAACCGCGCCTGCGCCTCGGTCGCCGCGCTACTATTTCTGTCCCCGCTCCCTGCTTCCCTCACCTAGGCAGCTTCCTGGCCACGGTGGCAGTGTCCACGCGGTGACGCCCATGCCGCCCGTCGCGCCCCGCGCCCGGCCCCTTGCCACCCTTGCCGCGCTGCCCGCCCAGCACCCTCCCGTCCTTCCCGCCCGCATGCCCCTGCTGCTGCCGCGCCAGCGCCTCCCGCTGCACCCCCGCAGCCCCTTCAGCCGGACCCTGACCCGGCAGCGGTGGCTTCCCGGGCGCCGCTAGCCCTGCGCCCTCGCCCGCCGCCGCCTTGCCTGGCCCCCCTTTGCCGTCGCCAGCTCCCGTTGGGGCTGCTGCCCCGGCGGGAGCGGCCGCTGCAGGTGCCCGGGGCATGGCCGCAGCGGGCGGCATGGGGGCCGGCGGCGTGGCTGCGAAGAGCCCGGCGTCTAGGTCCCCGCTCATGTCCTCCATGTCGTACAGCCCCCCGTCGTACATCCATAGCCCGCTGCCCAGCCCGCCCACCAGCCCCACGGAGGGCAGCTCCTCCGCCAGGGACATGCCCGACAGCTCCACGGAGGAGCCCAGGGGGCCTGCCAGCTGCGCGGCCTGCTGCTGGCTCTGTAGGGAGGCCTGCGAGGCGGCACCCTCTGGCCCCACGCCCGCGCCCGCTGCGTCGCCGTTGCGGCGCTGCATGGCGTGCCATAGGGACTGCGCGTGTGCCTGCATTTGGGTTGGGTCGCATGGGACATGAGCTCACTGACCCAGATCAGCGGTGCGGAGGTTGACTGTGCGAATGACGAATTCTGAAGAGTGCGACACCAGGTGTGAGCGTACGACACACGCAGGTAGCTGCGCCACGGTAGGGTCAGCACGGGTGGCATCCTTACCGTTTCCGTTACTGCTGCTCCGGACGCCCCATCTCCGTCCCCGTTCTCCTGCTGCTCCTGCTTTACATTGTGCTGCCTTAGGCACTCCTGGCATAGGTCCACGAGATTGAAAACGCAAACCTGCAGAGTGGCACACGTTGCAACAATCATGGGATAGAAAAGTTCGGTTGTCACACGTACAGCAATGCAGGAGACAGCCATGGGAGCGACGAACGCACCTCCTCGGCCTCTGCATGCTCCTGGGCTGCTTCCTGCAGTTGGTTCAGTAGGTCGCGCACCACGGTCCCAGGGAGGCCCTGTGGGTTCTTGAGCTTCAACGACACCGAATGGGCCGGGTAGTTGTGTGGGTACCTGCAGTGCATGCGCAGAAAAATTATGATGGTAGAAAGGTGGTTGTGGGCATGCATAGGTTCGGGAAGCGACGGCGTGCCGCGTGGGCCTGCTCGGCGTCAGCACCAGGGCTTCTGCTTCCTGGACCCAGCCCCTCATGGGAGGCTCCCCTTGTGCAGCGGCAGCTGTTAGAGGCATTGCCAATGTACCTTACTGATAGCTGCACGCTAACGTAGTTGTTCTCCTGAAGTCCAAAGTGCGGCACGACCTGAAGGTCGAACCCTGCTCCGTCATGGTGCACGTCGAGGTCATCTCCGTAAATTGCTTGCAAAGCCAGGAGCTCGTCACGCTGCTCGTCATTGCCCAGTCGGTCCGCTTGCTGCCGGCCTCGTTGCTCTGTGCCGGGCTTCTTCTTCTTTCTCGGAGCACCCATCCCATTCCTGTCGCTCTACATGTGATGGCTTACAAATCGCGTCAAAGCGGCGATTACAGAAGCCAGCAATTGGTCTAGGCGCGTAGGGCTGAGGACGATTGACGAATTGACACAGTCAACTACTAACGGTTTACGACCGAGCAACAGCCATTTCAGTGTCCCAGCCTCTCGTCACAGGGTACTATACTCCTGTACACGCCCTCTAAACACTTGCATATCGAGGACTGTAACACCACCACTGCTGCAAAGCGAAACCATGGACGCCGTAGAAATTGCAGCGAGCTGCGCGTTGCCTCCTGTACTCTCCAAGTCCGCTGTGCACGCTTCGAAGGAGGAGGGAAAGATGTTGCGCTCGCAGTACCTGAAGACGGAGACTCTGGGACACGCGGCTGTCGCGCCTTACCAGGCGCTCCCTGTGGCTGGCCCCGTTATCACCCACCATAAGTCCACGGCGCTGCCTGTCCTGGAGCCGCATCCGGAGATGAGCGACGAGGTAAGAGGGGGACACGCCGTTGAACGTGTGATTGTTCTCTGCGGCTGTCCAGCTGACTGATATGCCGAATAAACCCTGGGTCGCAGGAGCGGGAGGCTCAAATTGCGGAAATGATTGGGAAGTACATGACAAAGCTTGCGGAGCGCACAAACCACCACATGGGGTAAGTGGCAGCTGAGCGCAGCGGCACAAGTGGCGCCATATTCCCTGGGGCTGCCGGTATCCACGTTGAAGCTGACGGTGACGTTGACGATTACTGTCAGGTATCCTTACAACCTGGAGTTTGATTACGGCCTGCTGGAGGGCCTGAACAAGTTCAGCATCAATAACCTGGGTGACCCATTCATCGAGAGCAACTACGGCGTCCACTCGCGCGAGTTCGAGGTAGGTTTGCATAGGCGTCATTGGCCTAAACCAGCCTGCATGTGCAGCTCGCGCGGACGGGGACGGGGGGCATCCATACCAGCGGGACAGGACACCTCTACCTAGCTGAGTACTGCCCGAGGTGCAGGCCGACATGCAGGGCCTTACCAGCAGAGTCTTTCCCATCCCCGTCTAGGTGGGCGTGCTGAACTGGTTCGCCCGGCTGTGGGAGATTGACGAGGAGGAGTACTGGGGCTACATCACCACCTGCGGCACGGAGGGCAACCTGCACGGCATCCTGGTGGGCCGCGAGAACTTCCCCGACGGCGTCCTCTACGCCTCGGCTGAGTCGCACTACTCCGTCTTCAAGGCCGGCCGCATGTACCGCATGCAGGCTGAGAAGGTGCGTGCACCCAGCCTCCTGGGTTGTCGTGACGTGCAGCGGAGGAGGCACATACCCGTGGTAGCAGGCACATACAGGGCCTTTGGTGCGAGCTTGTCTACCGGCATATTGAAAATGTCGTGAGGCTCTGCTGTATGCACCCGTGTCCCTGACCCAGATCTCCACGCTGGAGAGCGGCGAGATCAACTACGACGAGCTGCGTGAGCGGCTGGCGGCCAACGTGGGCAAGCCCGCCATCCTCAACCTCAACATCGGCACCACCGTCAAGGGCGCGGTGGACGACCTGGACCGCGTGCTGGAGGTGCTCAAGGTGAGACCGGGGGAAAGGCCAGGGGCGGCGCTGGGCCAGGGCTGCGGGGGCGTGAGGACACAGCGCCATGGGAGGACCCAGGAGGGTCCACAGCGCCAGGGCCGTGACGCCAGCACTTTGGGCACTGCTTGTATGCACCAGTGCTGCCCGAGTTACGAGCTTGTTCCTGGCAGCTTTTAGTGAACAATCTACAAAATGCACCTGCAGGAGGTGGGCTACACGGAGGACCGTTTCTTCATCCACTGCGACGGCGCGCTGTTCGGCATGATGATGCCCTTCCTCCGCCGCGACGCGCCCATGGTGACCTTTAAGAAGCCCATCGGCTCCGTGTCGGTGTCGGGCCACAAGTTTGTTGGCGCGCCCGTGCCCTGCGGCGTGGTCATCACCAGGTGAGCGCCGGCGGCCAGGGGCACGAGGGCAACGTGGACAAGGAGGAGGGATCCCATGGGGCCAAAGCGGCTTAACATGCCCAGGTCCGTGCGGTGCTCTTTATTAGCAATCGCAGCCTGTTGACCCAGTTGATCAAATCCGCCTTCAGGCGAAGCGGGAAAGCCTGGTTGTAGGTTGACCGTGCGAGAGCCTGCGGTCCCTAAACGCCCTGCCTTCCTTAGCATGTCGCCCCTTACGTACTTCCTTCCTTTGCGTCAGGTTCAAGTACGTTATGGCGCTGTCCTCGGACGTGGAGTACCTCAACAGCCGCGACGCCACCATCATGGGCAGCCGCAACGGCCACGCGCCCATCTACCTGTGGTACACGCTGACGCGCAAGGGCTACGAGGGCATGCGGCGGGACGTGGAGCGCTGCATGCGCAACGCGCACGTGCTCAAGACGGTGAGGAGGGGAATCTTGGGCAAATCTTGTAGGGTTGCGGGGCCACAAGCGGTTCGTGGGCTTATGCTCAGTGGTTGGTGCCTACGCAACAGTGGGGGGCCAGCGGGAGGAGTTCAGTCACTCATTCGGCTCGGCCGGTGCCTGTCCCTGTGGCGCTCCCCTGCAGATGCTGGAGAGCGCTGGCATCAAGACGATGCTCAACGAGCTGTCCAACACGGTGGTGTTTGAGCGGCCCAAGGAGGAGGCGTTCGTGCGCAAGTGGCAGCTGGCGTGCGAGGGCGACATTGCGCACGTGGTGGTGATGCCCAACATCACGGTGGAGAAGCTGGAGGACTTCGTGTCCGACTACGTGGCCTCGCGGGCGCGCATGTCCATTGCGGCGGCGCGGCGGGTGGCGTGCGAGGCCAAGGCGGCCGAGGAGGAGCTGGAGCAGGTCCGGGCGTGAGGGGATGCGCGCTCACAGGGCTGGGAGAGCACGTGCAGGGCCGGGCGTGAAGGGGGGTTGGCGCCAAGGAGCCGACAGGAGCTGCGGGGACTGGCGCAGGGCCACCAGGAGGGGCTGGTGGACATGGGTCGGTTTGAAGCAGGGCCGCTTCATTGGGCCTGCCCGGGCCAGGGCTTGTTGCAAGCCTCTGGTGCATTGTATCAGCTTGCGGCGATTCTGGCTAGCTGGCCAAGGGGTTTGGTATTTTGGTGCGTGTCGTCCTGCTGGGTGGTGACTGCAGCGTACATAGCAGGTGGGCTGTATGGGTTTGTGATCGTAGCGCGCAGAGCAGTATGCGTTGCTTAGTTGGCTTGCTGTACGGCACTACGTTGGGGTTTAAGGATGGCCAACGGGAAGCGCACGGTGTCTTCTCCGGAGCTGGGTCCACGGCCATACGGGCCAGCGCGCAGGTGTACGACGGAGTGGCATGTGGTCGGCCGTGGCAGCAACCTTCGCCACGTGAGATGGACATGATGTGCATGCACTGCATGAAGTTGTTTGCATCGGACCCGATTGTTAGCTAAGACGGTAGTACGTCGACCTGAGCGACACCACCTTGACGCCCTGGCGTCAGGGCGCTCGTATGACCTTGCCTCGAATGGACCATACACAACGAACGGCCTTGCATTGCTATGACCTTCGTGGAGGACGTATTCATCCCTGCTGACGGAGTTGTCGTGACACGCGGCTTGGTGGCGTGATTGTGCTCGTTACGTGCGGCGACGCCTGGCATTGTCTTGCTGTACGGTAGCAGTGGGCGGCAGCCCCTGATTAGCGGCCTGCATTGTTACCAGGTCCTGCTGGCCTCTTGACGTCCAAATTGCCGCACAGTGTTCGGTTGCGGCGTCTCCTGTAACACGTCTGCGCCGCCTGGTGTTGTAGGCAGCTCATTTACCACGTGCGCACGAAAGGGTCGCACACGTGCCGACGCATACGGTAGCGTCAACGCCTCCGTGCATGTCGGCGTACCACCACCGCCACTGGACTACAACCATTCCTTGCACCCACTCGTTCTTCACGCGTAGTGATTGCTCTGCATCTTATCCGGATCAGCGTCACAGGTCACATTCACTAATGGCCAACAATCCACGAGCCCATCCGCCGCGGCCGCCTCAGTCCGCCTTGCTGTCATGCCTAGAAAGCGCCGGTCTGGAACTTGCCCAGGATACGGATCGTCGTGGCGATCTGCTCCTCCTCCATGCTCAGCAGCTGCGTACATGTGTGGAGGCAAACGACGCGCACCAGGGGAGACGACCGGGAACAGTTCAGTACGTCTCCGTTGATGCGCGTCCCAAGAGCCTCCGCCGTCACCATTCCATCTGATGTTCCAGGACTAACCTCCTGCTCGCGGTGCCCTAATAAGCAGTAGCTCACATCGCCCTCGTAGCTCCTCACCCCAAGCAGAGCACGGGCCAACATTGGTGTTGCAGCCAATCCCCAGGCCGTGTTCACCTGGGGGAGATAGGCCACTAGCTTGACCGCATCCTCGTTGGACAGCCCCAGGCGCTTGAAGGTGAGGATGGCCCGCCCGGCCGCCACCAGGTCTCCCTGGACCAGCACCTCCGGCGTCTGCCACAGCACGTGCTGCACCTGGGACTGGGTTGGGGCAGCAGGTCGGGCGGGCAGCATGAGCTGGGGGGTTCAGGCGCGTGGGGGTGCGACAAGAACGAGTTTCCCCTTCCATGCACTCCATGTCATGAGGAGCAGGAGTGTGCAGCGTCTCGTGTGTAAGTAAGGGGCTGAATAGCAGACCTTGTTGAGGCCGAACGCTTCAAGGAAGCGTACCCACGAGGGCAGCTGGCAGCACAGGAGCCGCGGGTGGGCTAACACCAGCTGTCGCGCGAGTGCCGGGGAAGAAGCGTAGCTCAGCAGGATGCCCAACGACTCTGAAATGTCTATATATGTTGCACCGCTGTTCTGCAAATAGTCTTGAAGCTCGCCGTTTTGGTGTTCCGTCAAGCCTAACGGAGTCAACAGCTTTGCCGAGCTCTGCTCGTTTCTGGTTGATCTCACAACAATCTGCTGGCCTGCTATCTGTGAACGTCGACTATAAAAGTATGTATGCCGCTGCACAACCCTGGACACAGCGCCGTGAGTGCTTCCGCAAGGGTTTTGCAAGGGTCTATGGGAGACAAGCAAGGCCATGGCACACTACTGCTTGCGCTGTCTCATTGTATGCGTGCGTTGACAACATGCACGAAGAAGACATGTGGTTTTTGCCGGAGGCCATGCACCATAGGCTAGGCACTGCGCACTGGACAGGTGGTTTGGGCTTAGGGGTGCGGCATCGCTGAGCACCCGGTGGGCACGAGCACCATCCACCATGTCGGCTTAGCTCGTACGACACGGCAAGAGTGCATAGCGTATGCGTATGTGTTGGTGCTTCGTTTGTACCTGTCCTATCAAGTACTGGCTACGATTGTGTGGCTTCCACGAGCTTCCACCTTGGCAAGGACGGTCCTCGAGTCCTGGTCCAGACTGCTGCCTGTCTGTTGAGGTGGCATTGCCAGGGCAGCAACATACGAGTACAATGCAGTAGCGCTAGGACGCGCCGTCATCATCAGTCTCATTCCCTAACCGCCATACCACATGCTGTCTGGTTCTTCCAAGGGGCAGCTGGGGCTTCTCAGGGCCTCCAGGGGCCTCTGCCCGGTGGCGTAGGCTCATAGCCACTGGAACCCTCGTCCAGCCCAAAATGCTAGCGAGCTGGCTGCACTCCTGCACATCCTCGCCATCAGTTCCATTGAACCACAGTGAATGCACCAGCACTGTGCGGTGAGGGGCTATGCCTGGGGCGTGGGAGGTCTCTGCACCTGGAGATAGGACACCGGCACGTGGGTCCAGTCCATGCCTCCGCGACACTGGCGCGTCCATGTGCCGCACCGAAGCACAAACGTGAGTACTCATTTCCAGGCAGTTTGATGGTGTCATCCTATTCCCACTCGAATTCAGTTTTCCAAATTACACTGGAGGGAGGCTCTGGGCAAGCGGCCGATGCTATTCGACTTTTGGCGTGGAACCGCCCGCTTGATACGGTTTTCTCAACCCTTTTACAGCTGCTTGGATAGTTTACTGTTGTCGAGCATGCGACAAGTAGCAAATATACCGAGCGCGCAGCGCGCCTCGTTGTCTCGAGGAATTGCGCTTCCGTTTGTTTGTCACCGCTTGGCACCTTCCATACACCCGCTGCGAACCGCCGATACAAAGCACTTCAGCACCTCGGGGCCACTCCGTGCAACCGCGGAGTCCGCGCAAGGCTTCCCGGAGCCGGCGGCGGCACCCCCACCCCAACAGCCGGTCCCCGCTGCAACCCCTTCCGGGGCGCGGAGCAACGAGGCCTCTCCGGAGCCGGAAGCCACCCTCCGGCGCACATGGCGCACTCTGCTAGGGGAGCTGCACACGCACGGCTACTTTGGGGACGTTGACGAGGCGGGGTGAGAGCTGAGAGGCAAACGCAAAGCTGCGCATGCCCCGGCCAGCACCCACCCACCCGTAGCCCCTCCGGACCCTTTCTACCTTAGGCGCACAAGCACCGTCCCATCCCTTCGGGCCCCAGAAACGCCCGCCCTCTCACACCTGCCAAAATCTGCACCTCCAACGCCCACCCGCTTTCTTGGTTCAGTCACACCCGCTCCTGCACCCTACGGCAGGCTCTCCCGGGCGATGTCGGAGCCCAACGCCGTCAAGACGGCCCTGCTCAACTTCGCCCGCGCCCGCGCCGACATCCTTTTCAGCCTCCCCGCCCAACACCTGGCCACCCTAGCCGCCGCCGAGCTGCCCCTCGCACGCAGCGGCGAGCGAATGGACCGCAAGGTCCGTAACGCCGACCGCCGCCTCAAGGTGTCGTACGGCGGCGCAAAGGCGGCGGCGGCGGCGGCCCAGCAGCAGCAGAACGCGCACGAGAAGGCGTCGCTGCAGGACCTGCTCCGTGTGGTGTGGGAGTGGGTGGAGGAGGGCGAGCAGCAGGCGGAGGCGGCGGGCAAGGGTGAGTGGGGACGTAATGGAGATACTGGTAGCAACGTGCACCGCATGGCAAGTCATCGCGCCCTATCGGCCCTCAGCCTTTGCACCCCCTGCGCCCGCCACACGCTACCGGTGCCACCCTGCTCCCGTCGCCCGTGCCTGTGCCTCAGCCCACTTCTCATCGTCAACCCCATGTCCGATCCACATCGAACAGTAACTCCCGTGCATCACCACCATCGGAACAGCAGCACTAACTTGCCCATACGCGCCTGGCCTCAGGCCTACTCCCCGCGCTGCACGGCCTGCTGTCCTCCCTGCGGACCCAGCTGCCGCTGCCGCCCGACCCCGAGGCCCTGGAGGCGGCGCGCGGCCTGGCCACGCCCACAGCAGCCGCGCTGGCGGAGCGGGCGGCGGCGGCGGAGGGCGAGACGAAGACAAAGGCGTCGGCGTTCCTGGACAAGAAGTGAGTGCAGGGCGTGGGGCGCGGCGTATGGGGCTGTGCTGAACACTTGGGCGCCTAGGCACCTCGCTGGCCAACTCGCATGGGGGCGTGGGTACGGGTGCGCGTGCGGGGTGCGGAGGTCAGGGATTGGGAACGGCGATGGACGGCCCGCGCAGATGCTGACGTTGCACAGACGTACTTCGCACAGTTGACAGGGTTCGAGTGGTGTTGGCGGCCACTTTTGTGGCGAAGGAGAATTCGTGGTGAAGCTCCTGTTGCTGCTGCCGCCGCCGCCGCCGCCTGCAGGCACGCGTCGCGCATCCGCGCAGCCGTCGAGTACGGCCGCGTGCTGTACGAGGGCGACTGGTTCTGTGGCTCATGCGGGGCGCAAAACTACGGCGACAAAGAGCGCTGCTTCAGGTGCGGGGTAAAGGGGCTGAGGGGTGGATTAGGGGAGTGTGGGTCGGTCCTGTGCTCGTGTGCCGGGGCAGCCGGCGGTCGCCTGGTGGAATCAAGCGCAATGCAGGATACCAGTTACCGGTTTAAGGTTGGTTGGGCTGATACCACGTTATGTATCACGTCACTGTCGTGGATTTGTGACCGGCATCACAGCTCAAGCGCCTTCATCCCTGATCCACGCTGTTGTGCAGGTGCGCTACCCCGTCCAGCGCCAAGGGAGTCTCAGTTGTGAGCGCCGATGACGTGGCATCGCTGTACGGCGACAAGGCGCCGCGGCGGCGGGAGCGGACGGCGGTGGCAGCGGAGGAGGCCGACGCGATGTACGACGCCACGGTGGCGGCGACGGCGGCACGGCGGGAGGGTAGGGGCGGTGCAGCGTACGGGGAGCGGGAGCAGCGGAGGGGCCCAGCGGCGGCGGCGGTGGGGGGCAGGGGCCGGCTGGGCCGGCGGGCGGCGGTGCACCTGGAGGATGAGGAAGGTGGGTGTCGCATGTGGGCTGCCGCAAACCAACTGCCGCGTGCCGTCCATTCTGGCTGGTCAGTTTGGGCCGGCGGAGTCGTGTGCTGTTGGAGACGGGCATGCGTGCTGTTGTGCCGTGGATGACTGGAACGCGACATGCTGCCGTGCCTTGCGCAGGTGACGCGAAGGCCGGCGGCGGCGTCAGCGGCGGTTGGCGGGAGCGAGGGGGACGGCCGGGGCCAGGGCAGCGGCAGCGGCAGGAGTATGAGGGCAGGCCCGGGCTGCGGCGCCGGGCGACAAGGGACGAAGATGGAGACGATGACGAGGCAGGGGGCCGGGCGGGGCCGCGGGGATGGGGCGGCGACGAGGATGGCCCCGACGAGCAGCAGCAGGAGGTGAGGCCGTGTGGGTGCGCCAGGGGAGGCACCTTGCGTGCTGCTTTGTCGTGTTGAGGAGGGTCGTGCCTGCCTTCCGTGCTACTGCTCACTCGCTCCAGAAGTCGACTTGTAAGTTCTGCGGCCGATTGGGTGGCCTGCAGCGGTTGTTCACCCCATAGCCAGGGTTCCTCGTCTAGAGACCCGTCTTACACGTGCCGTCGGCCCCAAAAGTCCAAAGGGTACCTGCTTTACGTAGAGGGAATACGTGTGCCCGCCGCAGGTCCGCGCCTCGGAGGGCTACCGCCTGCGCCTCAGCGACTTTTACGGCAGGCCGCCGCCGGAGGGGAGCAGCAGCGTGACGGAGAGGGACGGGGACAGGGACGGTGTGGGGCGGGGAGGCAGGGGCAGCGACAGGGACGGTGGGAGGGGCAGGGGCTGGGACAGGGACCGGAGCAGGGGCGGTGATGCGGACAGGGAACGGAGCAGGGGCGGCAGTGCGGATAGGCGCTGGCGCAGGGGCGGTGATGCGGACAGGGAAAGGGACAGGAGCAGGGGCGGCGATCGAGAGTTTACTCGGGAGCGTGGAGGTAGGGGGCCTGGGCGGCGCGACGACGGGCGAAGGGACGCCGAGGCCAGCAGGGGACGGGAAGGGGGGAGAGGTGCGGGTTCTGCGGACGCGGAGTGGGAGGCATGGGAGGCGTCGGAGCAGACGGCCCGGAGTGCGGGGCCGGTGAGGGGGAGAGGGCGGGCCAGGGTGCAGGACCTGGGCGGGGAGGAGGGCGAGGGCGAGGGGGCCGTGGGGCGGGGTACGGGGCCGCGGGAGGGTGAGGGCGGCGGACGGGGGCCGGGCTCGCGAGGAGGTGGGAGAGGCAGGGGGCAGTTACCGGCGCTGGGCGGGCGGAAAAGGGCTCCGGCGGCTCCAGCGGCAGAGGAGTAGCGCATGGCTAGGGTAGGAGCTTGCCGGCTTCCTGGATTCCTTGGGTGGTAGGACTTCGATGCCTGCTGGCTGGAGGAACGCTGTATCAATCGGCTGGGGGAGGACAGCACGTGGTACGATAACCACGCCGCTAGGCTTTGCTGGTGCAGGGGCAGCAGGAGTAGTGGAAGTGTGGAACTGTGGAATGCCGCTGCGCTGGTGTAGGGTTAACAAACACGTTACTGTTGTGGTGCAGGCAGGTGCAGGCCAGTGGCGGTGTTGCGGGTGTTCGCTGTGGGGTAGAGCGCGGTGGCGGGGTCGTTGCTTGCATCGAGGGGTACGAGGCTGTGGGCGGCAGAGGAGAGCAAGAGCCTGAGTTTGCCGAGAGCCTGGACGATACTTTCCTTGCTGCTACCGGTGCTGAGAGGCGAGGTAATCCAAGTCATGTCCCTTGCGCATACGGTCACCTGGGCCCGAAGAGACAGCATGCTCACTGAGAGCGTGACGGTCCTACCTAATGGTCAGGTGGCATTTCCGCTTACGCTCGTGCTTACAGCCTTGCCTCGTCGCCGAACAGCCTTGCCGCACAGTGGCCCGACGCTACAAGCTGCGACATGGGATGCCCGCGGCACGCAGGATGGCATGCGTAGGACAGCCCTGCCGGTACGCATTCCATGCGTCCAAGCACAGTGTCATGGTCAGCAGCATACCCTCCACCACAAAACGACCCCACCCGCAAAGCCCGTACTAGGCAAGTCAGCAAGCAACAAAGAACCGTGCGTTTGTAGTTCAGCGCTCCACTCCCTCACTCAAGGGCGTGCCTCCTACGCGCAGCGCAGCAGCGAACACAGGACATGCTACTTCCATCAAGCGCCGTTGCGCTGGGCACGCGCACTCCGCCGCGCCGCCGGCCAAAGAACCACCTGGAGCACACGAAGCAACCAGAGGTCAATCAGTGGACTCTCTCGAGTACAGCCCTCGCCCACCGCCCACCAATCCCATCCACCCCAGCATATCACCCCACAGTGAAGCACACAACCCAGTAACCACCAAAATCAGCACATCAGCAATGAACAGCTATCCTGCTCCACCTCCTCATACGTTGTATCTCACGTTGTGGATCCACTTTGTTGCCGTCCACTTGGTGCCGTTGGTGGTTGGGCAGCTGGCGTGCAGCGCGTGCCTGTCCGGCGTGCCGTCCAGGTCCATGTCCCAGAACAGCAGCACGTCGCCCTTGCGCGGCCGCACGCTCAGACCCATCTGCGCCGCACACTCCGAGAAGCCCCTGCCCTCCAACGACTGCAGCTCGCGGTCCAGGGGGTAGGCTAGGGGCAGCGCGGTCTCGCCGCCGGCTGCAGGCTCCACATCTGGGTGCAGCGGGTTGCCGGGGGTGGGATGGGTCGGGGTGGGAGGCAGGCAAGGAAGGCAGTGTTGTACATTGGTGGGTAAGGCGTGAGGGCAACGGTAGCGCAAGGCATTTTGGTCTTGCTGCTTTACGCTGCATGCAATGAGCTCAATTGGAACGCTGTTTACAGGGAACGGCTCAGCAAGGGCATTGCCCCCATGCATTTCCACAGGCCGAGATGCGAAGGCCAGCCGTTCCATGCCGCTGCCGCATGCCGGGCGTAAGGGCTCGTCAGACAAAAGGCCTTAACATGCATGCGACTCGGGGGAAGCCCGTGCGGCAATGCTCAGCAGCAAACCTACCCGACAGATACATGAGCACGGTAGCCATGCGATTGCCGGTGCTGTCCTTGATCTCGTTCTTGTCGAACCAGTCCCACTGCGGGTAGGAGGCATCTCAAGATGCGTTACAACAAGGGTCCACGCCACCAGGATGCTTCAGCAGCGGGCCCGTGGCCAAGGGGGGTTCAACCCCAATGCACGTTGCAGCACGCAGCTCGCCAATGCGAAAGCCCAAGCTGTAGAATGCCAAAAGTCCGTTACTTGGCTCTCGCAATCCTGCGGGACAATACAATGTTTTCGATACCCCCAGCGGAATTCGAACCCGCAAAGCCAGCTGTATGCTGCCGCCGTCAGAGACACCCCGCAACTCACGTGTGCGTCGTACTTCTGACCGTTGACGTACCGGAGAACCTGTCGGCCAAGAGAACGGTCCAGGCAAGCCCGGTGCGGGGAAGAGGGCAGACGTCAGCCGGGGGGTGCTGTGAGCGGATGTGAGAACTGATGAACGTTTTGCGCTTTGATTTACTCCGGACCATACGCAGCGCAGTACCAGTGGGCCTCCTTCCACCACGTACCGTAACGCATGCACATGTCCCTGGCGACACCTCAGGCCCCTTGTCCCTGGGTGGGCTGTCCCCACTACTCCAAGTTACGCACCTCATAGGTCCCAACCCACAAGCCCCTTGCTACAAGCTACACGTTCCCTAATTACTTCTTAACCATGCCCCTTGGTCGCTTCCTCCCTTATTAACCCACCTCCAGCGGCTCCTGGTTTTCCCGTGGCAGGTGCGTCCACCTAGCCACCCGGTCCTCTATTTCCGACACAACGCTGTCGTACGCGTACCTGTGGCAGTTGGCGGTTAGCAGGTTGCGGTTAGCAAGGCATGCGGCTGCCGCATCAGGCACAGACCATGGCCGTAACAAGTGGACCCCCCACCGCACGGGGCAGGACCAGTGCTCCACACACCTTGCAAGTTGGTCCTCGCGCCCCTCCCGCATTCTCTGCAAGCTTTTCACAAATACAACTCTGTCACTTAACCTTGCTGCCCCCATCACCCGCCCTATTCCGGCGCTGTAGCTGGTGCACATGAGATTGCTGCGAGCACCTTGATTGCAACTAAGCAGCACAGCACTGCCATGCACAGCCACACCTGGCTGCACCCACCCGGCAGGACCCACCCTATGCTGGCGCTGAAGCTGGTGCGCACGGGGTCGATCTCGTCGCCCTTCTCGCCCACCACCTGGCTGCGCTCTAGCTGCGAGGAAACCAGTTAGGGGGACGGGGACATTGCGATTTGCAAGTTACGGTGCGGAGTGTGACGGTGCGCTCTGGTGGCGATAGCAAGGCGGGACAGGTGCCTCTTCGCCCACCACCCCCTGCACTGTGTAAGGAGGAGGATGCAGGAGCGCGTGGCCTATGAGTACGACTACGTGCAGGCACAAGTGTAGACTACATGAAGTGTTGCGCATGCGGCCAAGTGTCGGAACCGGACCGGACTGGGTAGGAGGCGGCTCATAACAGGTCATAGGATTCTGGGTAACACCCTAGCTGGCTGCGACTTAAATGCATGGGTGCTGGTGCAGGTGCCATGGGAACCATACGTGGTAACGTCGCGCGTTCTGCTTTGTATGCGCGCCAGAATCTGTCATTCGTGACACACGTTGCCGGGCAACGGTTCTTGCCGTGAGCCCTGGTGTGCAGTGGGGTGTCACGCACCAGGGGTGTGGCGATCTTTATCAGATGGTCGCATTCCTGATGACGGTGTGCGGAGCAAATGGGGTTAGGGCTTAGGGATTGTAGCATTCCGGTGTCCCAAGCACCCTAGGCCTCTTGCTGCAGCACACAGTCAGTCAGACATCGCACGTTCGTGTTTACCCGGCCATGGGCGACAAAACAACCATACGATGGCGTTCCTACTAGCCATGCATTGGGCGGATCCCGTACACAGGTGTACCGCACATGCGCTGCTTACAGTGTCCAGCCCTCCTATGAAACAGACTGACCTCATGGGACAGGAAGCCGTGGTAAAGGAAGGTACGTGGTCGCCACGACAGAGTCTCTACCCAAGGTTCCTTACCGGCAGGCCCGGAGCTGGCCTGCAGGGGGTGTGCCAGCCGGCGTGCGCTGTCAAGCAGTCGGCGTGCCCTGCCCTGTCCTGCTGCCAAGACGACGCACAGCTTACCGTTACCGCTTGCCCCGCATTGTATGTCTCTCCTTTCCAACCAATTAGCTGCTCCTCGTCTGCGGCGAAACCGCAAGCGGGACGATGCGAGGGATAGACGAACACCTGCTCCACGCATGTAGCCCAGAACGGCACGTCAACCCAATGCGTTACTAACCTTCACGAGCAGCTAAGGAAGCCCTTGCAAGCAATCCAGCGACCGTCAGAAACGAGAGGAAACGATAGCGCATTCTCGAGTGTATCATCGTTCTCGCCCCATGTCAGGGTCATGCAAGCAAATAAGTTTATGGCGCTTATGCACGATGCTGCAGAATGTTGGCAGCTGACAAGGCGCTTCCACGCTCCACTTTAGTGTGTCGCGTGTTTCGGGGCGGGCGGGCACAAGCACAACTGCCGAGGTGCTGCCAGGCGTACAATAGCTTACGTTAGACATTTATTGCAATATATAATTCTGTGTTACTCTCATCACCTGTGCCGAACCCTTCTTGACAATGTCCCAGTTGTCCAGTTGTACACTGCTTCCTCCTACGATACAGTGTCAATTATAACAGCTTTACTGACAAGAAGCATGGTTTAACAGAACGCAGGACGCGCTAGATCTGCTGAAGGCCTTTTACCCGCGCTTTGGGTGTGGGACTGAAGCGCCGGGGCCTTACCGCCATGGCCGCTTCCGCGCCCGGCGTGGCCCCCGAGGAGCTGTACCTCAGCGTGGTGGTGCACTTCTTCGTGCATCCTCCGCCCCATGAGCTGCTGCAGCTGGCGGACCCGCCGGCCGCCTGCCGGCAGCTGGCTGTGTTCCTGCTCAAGGAGCTCAAGGCAAGCACCCCAGGGCGGTGCAGGAGCAACCGCCTGCCTGCATCCCATCTGCGCAAAAAGCTGGTGTCACAACGCAATCTGGACAAACACGAAGTTCAAAGTCAGCCTTGCACCGAGCCGAGCTTAACCTAACCTAGCCTAGGGCAGGGATGCCACACGCACATTAGGCCCTACAGTGTGACAAGTTGCGTCATCCTGCTCCCCTTCCACTCTTTGTCCCCGGTGACAGGAGCCCAGCAGCGTTGAGTACCCCACTCTGGCGCAGCTGTGCGACAAGCTGCGTGCGCACCTGGGGGAGGAGGAGGTGGGGCCCAAGGTGGTCCGCTGCCTGGCGTACACTCTGCAGGTGCGTCCCATCGCCTACGGATGTGCCTGTTGGGGCAGCCCTGCGTGTGGCCTCGTGGTGTGCGTGTGGGACGGCGTCGCCTTTTTATGAGTAACAGGAGCCGTCAGGTTACGTCTGCCTGTGTATGCGATCAGGGAGGTGCGGGGTGTGGGGTGTTGCTGCACATTGGGGCACGGCCCTGGCTTCACCGCTGCATATTGAGTCCAGTGTACCAACACTGGGCAGGCGGCAGGGGCCCCAGAGAAAGCAACCCGGGGCAAAACGCATGGCTCCCTGGTTCACAACGCATACGTGTGTGTATGCAAGCATGCACCTCCGTTTTGCTTTGGATACCTATGTTCCCATGAATACCTATGTTTCCTCCTACCACGCAAAAGGCCCACCAACTCTTACCCTGCATGCCACCGCAGACCGTGCGCTGCCCCCACGACCTCTACAGGCTGTTCGGCATCTTCGGGTAAGCGCGGTGCAATCCCATGCAGCCCGCTGCTGAAAGTGTGCTGCATGGGCGGCAATGGCTGCGGCGGGCTGCAGGCAGTCGGCATGCGGCATATCATGACCCTGCGCTCTCCTTTCCACGTGTTGCTTCAAGTGGTGCAGGTGCCTTGCTGCCCTGTGCCGCCATTCTGGTCCCACACCAGCACTCACCCCGCACCCCATGGGGCGACCTCATCAACCACCAACCACCAACACACCCTGCTAACCCACAACCACCAACACACCCTGCTAGCCCACGCTGCGCTGCTGCTGCAGGAGCCTGCTGGTCAAGGCCTCCGACGTGCGCAGTGCCCAGGCCCTGCAGCATGGCGGTGTAGTGGGTGGGTTGGTGGTTGGCGGTTAGTTGGCCCTTGACTGGGGAGAAAGCAGGGAGGGGATGTTCATGGGTCCCGCGTGTTCGGTACTGCTGGCGTCATGCACCCTTGCACGTGTCCGTTCCGCAAACATCGAACACCCCTGCGCCCATCACTACGCCGATTGCTGTACTGTTTCGTCGGTAACGGGGTCGCCTAACTGCAACAATTGGCCGCTCTGCAGCCGGCCTGGACCCCTCCTCGCCCCTGGGCCTCTTCGTGCGCCGGGTCCGCGCGAGCTTCCTCAGCCTGCCCTTCGAGGGCGTCGCCCGCCTCTTCACCGCCATAGCTGCTGACGTGGAGGTCGCGTCGGGGCCATACGGCGCTTTCAACACAACAGCGGCGGCGCTGGCAGGGGCTGCGGCCGCAGGGGACGCGGGCGCGCAGGAGGCGTTGGCGGCGGCGAGGGCGCGGGCGGGGCCAGAGGCGGGGGCGGGGGCGGGGTTGGCTGCGGGTGCGGGCGGGAGCTGGGGCGGGGGCAGCGGTGCGCTGAGGGACAGGGCGGCTGTGGAGGCCTACATAGCGCAGCTGGTGCAGCGGATAGAGCAGCAGGTGGGTGTGGAGGTGCGGAGGGCGTCGCGGGCAGGCATATGCACGATGTACCTGTTTCCCCCCACCGATTTTGCATCGCGCCCCAGGGTTCCTCCCTCCCGTTCCGCTGCCCCTCTGCCAGACCCCCGATTCCATAGCTGCACTATCTGTCCACGATGCCATTGACGCACGTGCGTCCCCTTCTGCCGTTTGGTCCGTGAAGCTGGGACATTAAGTACCCTTTCTGACGGTGTTTGCTCGTTGCAAACCCCCTGCCAGGGCCCTGCGCTGCCCCAGTCGCAGCTGGACGGATGCCTGGGGCTCATGGAGGCGGGCGGCAGGGAGGGCGCAGGAGGGGGAGGGGGAGGCGAGTGGGTGCCCCTGGCGCGGCTGGTGCGGCTGCATGCGGCGGTGCAGCATAGGGACTACACGGCGGCGCTGGACCTGCTGCACAGGTGGGGTGTGCAGGGGAGTGGGAGGCGGATGCATGGGGTGTGAAGTGGGTTGAGGTGCGACACCGTATGGATTGCGTACGGAGCAGCCAGAAGGATGCTGATACCGTGGGCGGGGGACCGGGCGGAGCGGGGGTAGCGGCGGGGCGGGATGACGGGTGGGGGTGTGGGGTTGTAGTAGGGGTGGGTTTGGAGCTGGTGGTCTTGGCGAGGTACGGGGCATGGGGCGATGCGGGGCGGTGGTGGTAATGAACTGGATGGACTCGTTGCCGACCGGCCAGGAGGGCATCTGCGTAGTCGGTGTGGGTGTGGCTGGACGTATGCAAGACCATCACAGACTGGCTCGGCCTCGCACTGGGCCGGAACGCATCTCCCTAAAGACCGGCACGGCGTCGCACCTTCAGCCCTTGTTGACCGCCTACCCGCCGCCGCCCTTCCCGTGCAGCTACTACAACTGCATGCCGCCCCAGGGGGCAGGGTCGGCCGCGGCCCGGTCGCGGAACGCCGCCGGGCTCCTGCAGCTCAGTGCCCTGCAAGCAGGTGTGTGAGGCGAAACGGTACTGCGATGACGCCCTATGAACATCGGCAAGCCTATCTGCACCTCCTGTGCATCGTGCCCAGCCCCGACGCACCCGCCGACACCAGACACTCCCCCGGCACCCTCCACCCCCTCCGCCACCCGTCCCAGGGCTGGGCCACACCACCGAGGCGCTGCACGCCCTGAACGAGACCATGCGGCTGGCGCAGCAGTGCGCCGACCCCTCCTCCATGCTGCAGGCGCTGGCGCTGCTGTGCCGACTGCTGGCGGCCACCGCCCCGGGGGCACCCGGCCTGCCGCCGCACGGCCCCGCCGCGCTGCGCTCGGGGCAGGTGGGCCCCCGCACTCCGCCAACCATGACTTGATCCACCGCGTTCCCACGTCGTTGCCCGCGGGTGTCATACCCACACTGACCTGCACCCTAATCTACACCCTAATCTACACACCTCCGCGCAGGCCCACCACGTGCAGCTACTGCGCATGCTTCGCCGCTGCTCCGAGCGCGCCGCCGAGCTGGGCACGCCCCACCTGGCCGCCTTCGCACAGCTGGCCGCGGCGCGCTTCGCCCTGCTGCACCACGTGGCGCCGTCAGACTCCGGCCTGCACGCGCCGCCAGGCGCCCTAACCGCCGCCGCAACCGCAACCACCTCCGCGACGGCGGGCGTAGCCGCCACCGGGACTGCGTCCGGGCAATCTGGGTCAGGTGGCGGCGGCGGCGGTGGAGGGGGAGGGGAGGCGGCGGAGGGCGGGGAGCTCCGCCCTGCGCCCGTCATGGTGGCGACCGCCCTTCGGAGTATTCGCGCCGCCGCCACTGCCGCGTCACTGTCCGCTGCCGCGCCCGTAACGCCCGCGGTGCCGCCGCCCGCCACCGCAGACGGCTCGGTCCCTGCCGCGCCGCCGCGTGCCGCCGCCGCCGCCGACCTGTACACCTCCCCTGCGCTGTTCGACCGCACCACGCCCGCCGGCGCGGCCGTGGCGGCGGCGGATGCCGTACAGTCCCTGGCGGGCGCCGCCCACCTCTTGCAGTCCGCGGCGTGGGCGTTACACGGGCACTCGACGCTGCAGGCGGCGCACACCATGATGTACCTGGCTGCGTACTCGGATCGCGGGCTGGGTTGCGGCGCGCCGGCGCGGTTCGAGGACCGCAGTACGGCGTGCGCACAGCTGCTGGCGGCGGCGGCGCGGAGGGGCCCGGCGGCGGCGGACGCGGCGGCGGAGGCGTGCTTTGGGTTGCTGACGGTGACGGAGGAGGAGGAGCAACCAGGGATCGGCGCGGGCGCTGGTGGGGAGGTGGTCGGTGGGGGAGGAGGGGTGGGCAGGGCGGCGGCGGAGGGAGGCTGGGCGTTGTGGGGCGGTCCGGCGCTGGCGGCGGCATGGCTGGCGGCGGCGCACGAGCGGGCGCTGGCGCACGGGGACGCGGCGGCGGCGGCGGTGTGGGCGGAGCAGATGGCGGCGCTGGCGGATCCCCAGCCGCACCGAGACGTGGACATTAGGTGTGGATTGGAGAAACGAACGGGGCGGGAAACACCGCATGTGCATGCACGCCAACTACCTTGGACCATACCAATTTTGCGACCGCGCCGCTGGCCGCCTGCACACACAAACAGGTCGACATCTGTGCGTACCTGACCTGCTGGTTTTTGTTGTTGTGGTGGTGTTGCTGCATGGATCCCCTGCACCCATCAGGCTTGAGGCGGCTCGCCGTGGCGTGCTGGGGCAGCTGGCGGCGGGCAACCACGGCGCTGCACAGCAGGAGGCCACGGAGCTCTTCGCGCGGTGTGCGGACGCAGGTGGGTTACACGCACTGGCGATACACCCCTTACCGCATTACCCCCACACACGGTATTGTAAAGTCAGCAACCTGGAGCGCTGGTCGCCGCTGTTGGCGTATCCAGAAGGACCCCGTCCACCTTCTCAACTGCGCTAACCCACAAGAGCGCTAACCCACACAACCTCAGGCTTGCACGCACCCGCCCTGCGCTGCCTGCTGCTGCTGGCGGAGGTCCACCTGGCTGCCGGGGACCCACACGGCGCGCTGCCGCACGTGCTGGCATGCCTGCTGCCCGCACAGCCCGGGCCAGGACACGCCGCAGGACTCACCGCCGGAGCCAGCACCAGCGGCAATGGAGCAGCAGGGGGCGCCGCAGCGGGGCTCGGGGAGCCGGGTGTGGCAGCGGGGGCGGCTGAGGGAGGGGCAGGGGGCGTGCTGGGAGCGGGGGATGGGGGCGGTGGTGGAGGCGGCGGGGCGCCGGGCGGTCGCAGCCTGGACCTGATGGCGGCGGAGGCGCTGGTGCTGCTGGCGCGTGTGTGGCACGAGCTGTGCGACGGGCAGCAGCTGGAGGAGGTGCTGGTGCTGCTGCAGGTGGGCGTGTGGGTGTGCGTGTAGGGAGGGTGTGGGTGAGCCGGTGGGCTGGTGGTGGTGTTGCTGCAGCAGATGGGCGGGTTGGGCCCGCGAGGATATCAGGGTATGGTATGCTGGTCGATCTCGCAGTATTACACCCGGTGTTTTCCTGCTGTTGCAATACCGCCACACAAACCTACCAGCATGCGAACCGTAATTGATACCCCAAGTTCAACAGGTCCCCGCGCATAACGCTCTGCCCGCTGTTGCTGACCCACGGGCCGGCTTCCCAAGTCACCTGCGCGCCGCTCACGCTGCCTGACCTGCTACGTTGGCAACTCCCTATTTACGCGTGGCCGTTCGCTTTCCCCTGTAGGACGTCCTTCCGCTGGTGCTGGCCCACGGGTCGGCCCTGCTGCAGGCACGTGTGCAGCTGACCCTGGCGGAGATGGTGCTAGCGGAGGCGGCGCAGCCGCAGCAGCTGGCGCACTGCCACGCACACGTGGCACTGCTCCTACGCGGCGCCGCCGACGCGGCGGCGGCGGCGGAGGACTTCCGGCTGGCGGCGACGGCGGCGGAGCTGCTGGCGTGGCTGCACCACGGCCAGGGGAGAGAGGAGGAGCGGGAGGCGGCGGCGGAGCTGAGGGAGGAGTACCTGAAGAGGCAGGAGGAGGTGGAGGCGAC
>VFQN01000726.1_pt1 | contig 59576 bp, 85 predicted proteins | sample 3512371 | NCBI WGS metagenome assembly VFQN01 (sample SAMN10412370, study PRJNA504923) | tailings metagenome | isolation source: Replicate 2 from Balatoc abandoned mine | place: Philippines: Itogon, Benguet | collected 2017-08-28 | reverse complement strand
ACGCTGGGCACCAGTGTCATACCCGTGTTTGCACCGGAATTTTTGCTCTGAGTGACTAAAGGCACTGTGACGGTGCATGGCCACAGGCTACCGTACGCACACCTTACTGATGGGCGGAGCCCAGGGCTTCGCCGCGGCTGAAAGACAGCACACACATCAACCGCTCGATTGCGAAGCAACACTACACCTCCATGCCCGCCCCCCGCCCCCCCTGCAGCGACCCTGAGCGCCTGGCCGCACTCCTTGACTGCGGTGAGGTGCTGTCGGGCGCCTCCGAGTGGCAGCTGTGGGTGCACAGGCCAGGGGAGTTTCCGGGGGGCGCGCTGGCGCCCGTGCGGGCCATGTGGATGACAGACACCTCGCCCCAGCCCCAGCAACCTGCTGCACCCGAAGCATCCGCACCCGTAGTAAAGACCGCACCAAAACTGTCCACTGCCGAGGAAAGTGCAGCCGGAGCAGCTGCGCCGGAGGGCGCTGGTGCGGGGGCTGGTGTTGGTGCTGCGGCCACGCGAGCGCCAGTGGCTGCAGCTGCAGCAGGGCAGGGGGAGAGAGGCGTGGCAGCAGCAGCAGCAGGAGGAGGAGGAGGAGGCGGGGAGGGAGGGGAAGGGGCTGCTGTCCGGCGGCGGGGGTGTCGCGCTGGGCGGCGGCACAGGAAGCGTGTGGGTGGTGAGGCAGCAGCGAGCGAGGGTATGGCAACGGGCGCAGGTGTGGATGGAGGGGTGGACACGGCAGCAACGGGCGCAGGGGGCAGGGAAACGCAGCAGCAGCAGAGACAGCGGCAGCAGCGGGGTGTGGCGAAGTCAGGAGGGTGTGTGGACCGGGAGGGCTGGGCGGAGCGGGCTGTGCTGTGGCTGTGGGTGCACGCCGCCGCGTTTGCAGACGTGTGGGAGGCGGTCAACCAGGCAGCTAGGGAGGTGGCGGAGGCGGTGGTGGCGGAGGACGAGGAGGCGGGGGTTGGCAGGGGGCCAGGGACAGCGATCGTAACGGTGCGGTCCAGGTGCCCCGACCTGCGGCGGTTGGAGCTGGTGGGCTGTGGCGCTACGGCGGCGCTGCGGCGGGCGCTGACGCCGCTGGTGGGCGCACGCCAGGGAGTGAATGTGGTGGGCGGCGGCGGCGGCGGCGGTGGCGGCAGCGGCGCGATGGAAATTGACGGTGCAGCTGGCGGCTTGCATGGAGCAGCAGGTGGTGTGAGTGGTGCAGGGTTGGGGGACGGCACGCTGGGTGCGCGGCTGTGGCACAGCGTTACAGCGACGGCGGCGGAGGATGAGGCTGCGGCGCGAGAGGGGAGGGCGGCGGCGGCGACGGCGGCGGGGTGGCGGTGGCGGTGGCCGGCGGGGGCGGTGGTGGGGCTGGCGGCGGCGGATCCGCGGCTGGCGGCGCCGGTGCGGATAGGGGAGCTGACAGCGGACTGCCTGGCGACGGCGGCGGCGGCGGCGGCGGGGGTACAGGACCTGCAGCGGTGTACGGCGGCTGATCGTTACGGGACGCAGCACCTGCAGCGCATGCTGAGGCGATGGCCAGATGGGGGAGACTGGACGGCGGGTGCGGCGGCGCTGTGGGCGCAGGGATCCGCTGGCGGTGGAAAGGAGGGGCCCCTGGCGGGCGCAGGCAGCGCGCCGCCGCCGCCGCCGCCGCCGCTGTCCACAGAGGCCGTGGGGGTCCTCCGCCGCACGACTCGGGAACGGCTGCTGCTATGCTCGCCCTTTGGAGCTCAGCCGGCCAAGATGAGCAGGACGGCACGGCAGGCTGCTGCTGGTAGTGGTGGTGGTGCTGTTGCTGCAGCGGCCGCTGTGGCTGCGGCTGCTGCTGCTGCTACTGCTGCTGGTGGTGGTGGGTTGTGGTCGCCGGTGCTGCTGGTGCGTCGTGGGCCTGGCGGCGCGACGGCGGCGGACGCGGCGGCTGGCGGCGGCGGTGGCGCCCTGGCGGAGGGCGCGGCGCTGAGCGGTTGGTCGGTTGTGCTGCCGGCCGGCTGGGTGATGCCGTTCTGGACGGCCCTGGCGCATGCAGGTGGGTGGTGGGCTTGGGACTTGGGCTTGGGCTTGGGAGGGTGAAGGTATTTTGCCTACTGTGCGGTGCCTCATCCTAGCATCATGGTCTCGAGTTATGTTCGGTACTAGCACTCGTCGGCAGTGTTTGCAATCTTGGAATGGACGGCCCTGGCGGCATGCAGGCGGGTAGTGGGGTGTGAGTGTGTAGCGGTAACGCGCTACAGTCCAAGCCGTGACGATGTACGGAACCCCAACCGTACGGAGTTACTCAAGTCCACAAGATCCTTCCCTGACATCTCGAGATACGCTTTTCCGGCTCGACAGTTAAGGCAGCGCAGCCTTACTGTTACAGAGTGGGGAGCGGAGGCGGAGAGGAGCGGAACAGCCGTACAACACCAAAGCTGGGAACATAGTTGACACTGCTAACGGTACGTCCTGCTGTACCTCTGAACCGCCAGGCGCCCGACCCGTGGGCCAGGCTGAGTGGCGGCAGCTGGCGGCCGCCGCCCGCGCGCCGTGCTTCCCGTACGACCACCCGTACATGCCCGCCGGCCAGCGGTACAACCGTCAACGGTTGGACGAGCTGGTGTCGTACGCGCAGATGCGGCCGCTGGGGCGGGCCAGGGTGCTGGACCACGGGCCGACGGTGGACTGGGGCAGGTGCGCGGTGGACAGGATGAGGTGCAGATAAGATGACAAAATGTATCGCAGATAAACAACAATGCAATGGAACATTGATGAGGTCGTTACTTGACAAACTGGTCGCAGCAGTTGAGCAACACGTTCATAGTGTGCCAAGCCTGAACACTACTGCAAGGCAACTAGAGACTTTGTACGGCGACGCCAAGCTGCAGTGCAACACGTCAATCGGTGTGCAAGATTTGCGAAGCTGACGGAACGCAACCCAGCACTCCTTTTATCAGCGCGGGGTCGTTTCCAGTTGGCCCTGCTTTACCAACTAGTGAGCAAGTGTCCTAATGTAAACACCCTGTGCCTTTGCCGATTGCTCTGCAGGCTGGGCCCAACCACGCCACCCTCGCCCCTGCACCCGTCCCCACCGGGGACCGAAGGGGGGCACCCACCAACCACTCTGCAGCCACCCCCGCCCACAACCACACCGGACACAGACGGAGGGGACCCAGCAACCGCCCTGCAGCTGCTCCGCGGCAAGCCCAAGGTGCCGCGCAGACGCCTCGCCCGCATGCTCGCACAGCAACAGCAGCAGCAGCTAGAACACGAGCAGCAGCAGCAGCAGCAGCAGCAACTACAGTTGCAGCAGGGGTCCTCTGATAGCGACAGTGACATGCAGGTAAGCGAGGACGGCCAGCTCACGGCTGCGGCTGCGCGAGTCGCTCTCCCGAGGACTGCCCAGCCCGCTGCCGAGCTCCGTCTCCGTGCTACCCGCCCGGTACCGGCAGCACCTGCGTCCTCACCCTCGCCACCCTCATTGCCCAAACCTCCAAGCGCTCTACCAGACACCTGGCGTGTTGCCATCTGCGGACAGCAACTGAAGGAGCTGGTGACCTCCCTGTACGGCGGCGGCTGCGGCGGACGCATGGTGGGCGGGCGGCGGCATCTGGCGGGCGGGCCCGCCGGGAACGCCGCCCTGGACGGTTGGTCGTTACGGCGGGCGATCCGGTTGGGGTACTGGCGCGCCGGCGGCGCGGGGCCAGGGGCCATGCCCAGCTCGGGGGTTCAGGGTGGTGGCTCGGCTGGCAGCGACGGTGCAGCTGCGCTGCAGCAACAGCAGGCCTCTGACAGTGACAGTGACATGCAGATCAGCGAGGACGGCAACGCGAAGGATGCAGCTGCGCGAGTCGCCGCCCAGGGAACTGCCCAGCCCGCTGCCGCGCCGCCGCCCCCGGCCCCATCTGCGCCGGCCGCAACATCAGCCACGCTACCACCCTCGCCCTCCCCGTCCTCCACGCCCAAACCTCCAAGCGCTGTGTCGGACACCACTTGCCGCCGTCGCGCCGCGGCTGGTGGTAGCAGTACCGGGCCGGCTGCGATGGAGGACGGCGGGGCTGGCGGGGGTGCTGCCGGGGAGCAGCAGGGGCAGCCGGGAGGCGGTGGCGGCGGGTGGCTGGTACACGTGGCGGTGAGGGTGCGTGGCAGGGGCACGTGTGCTGCTGGGGCGGAGGTGCTGGTGCCCGCACGTGCTGCTTCGCGAGGAGCTGGGCGCGGCTCGTTGCCAAAGGAAGAGGGCGAGGGGGGCAAGGGGGAGGAGGTGGACGGGGGAGGGGGTGCAGAGGAGGAGGAGGAGGAGGAGGAGTGCAGGTTGGTTGGGTTCGTGACGACGGCTGCGCCGCGGGGTGCTCGGAACTATCCCGGCGGCATGGCGCGGTGTGAGGCGGGGGCCGTGCTGGGGTGGTTGGGGGGCTGTCGGCAGGGTGGGGGCGGCGGGCAGAGGCCGGAAGGGGGAGCAGGGGCGGGTGATGGGGTCGGTTGCGGTGCGGGAGGTGGCCCTGGGGAGACCGAGGGCGGGGACATGGAAACGGGGAAGGCAGGGGAGGGGATGAGGGTGTTGGCAGGGGGTTGGGGGGGCCGGATGTGGGTGAGGCGAGGGCGCAGGGGTGGCCGGCGGGTGCGGGTGCGGCTGCTGTTGCGCAATCCGGGGTCGGGTGTGTTGCGGGAGTGTGTTGGGGAGGTGCTGGTGGAGGGGGCGGGGTGGGGCCCGAAGCAGGGGCCGGGGGTCCTCGCGGGGGAGTGGTCGCAGCTGGCGTGGTGAGGGGTGAAGTGGTAGGTGTTGGCCGGGGTGGGGACGTGCGTGGGGTGGCTCAGGCTTGGCTGGGGTGGGAACTGGCTGCGGGTGTGCAGGAGCGGCATAGAACTGCATGGCTTGCGTGCTGTGCCAAGCCGTCAAGGGTGCTGTGTCAAGCAGACACACGCTCGTGCGGCTGCCGTGCGTGGCATTGCGTTACTAAGCTACAGCTCACGCTGATACAGCGCACGCTGCTGAAGAAGCGTAATGCCGTTGTTGGTTTCGATGCCGTGATGACGGTACCAGGATCCAACCGTCCCGCAGGTAGCAATCGGGTGCACACGGGTATGTATGCATGGATTTACAGTTTTGGTCCTCTTCCAGAGCCCAGACCTGTCCGGGTGTCTTGTCCGCAGCACGTTGGGACAAGCTGACACGCCCTAACCTGAGCGCATGAACTCCCTCATCAGGCCGTTTCCCAAAACACCAAGACGCGCCTCCCAGTCCTGTGACCCAGGCACAGGCACTGCATCAGCCTGCACGTAATACACAGGTGCCCAAGGCTTGAGCAGAAGCCCGCAACCGCCCGGCCTCCGATAGCGTGAACAGCACCACAGGCTGTCCGCAGTTCCACCTTCCGCCTGCACCCACGGGCCACCCCACAATCCCACATGCGCAGCCTACGTACCCGCCGGCAGCGCCCGGAACTCACCTATCGTACCACCCAACCGCCTCACTCGTCACTCCACTTCTTCTAACCTGCCTTGCGCCGCCATCGTGCACACTTGACACTTCTAGACTCGTCTTCTTCCTGCATTGTCACCGCAGCTCGCTGTACGGCTCAAGGGCACGGCATCAGGAACGTGTCGGAAACCATGCATGCTTGCTGTACCTTTTCTTCGCATACTTCAATGTAACATACCATATGTACCTTTTGAATTCGGCGTCATTGCTTCGCGAGGCCAGACTCCTGCAGCATCTGCTTGCCGCTGCCTGCGTAAGGCAATCCTCGCCTTGGCTCGCCTTCTTACCTGCCTTCGGAGACTGCCGATAGATACTTACCGAGTTGAAAGGCCGCCGGAACGTCCGTTTTTGTTTCGTCCATTGCTTGAGATGGGTTGGTGCGTAAGCTACGAGGTGCTCTTTGACAAGAACGTCTGGGGCATGTGGGAGGACAGCGAAGTGGAATTCGCCCTGGAGCAGCGCGGCATCTGCGACTTTCAGGTGCTGCATCTCAGGGACGAGGAGCAGAACGCCGCAGTCGTCTGCGTATACGCGGGCGCATTTTACGGCCATCAGACGTTTCTCGAGGTTTTGGAAGTCATCTGGAAGCTTTACAATGTGTCAATGAAGTACAGACGCTGGCGGGTGAAGCACACGCCGGAGACGGCGGCGTTCACCGATTTTGATCCACAGATGGCGTCGCAGTCGTGTGAAGCGTAGGCTTGGTAGCGGACAGCCGAGAGACGGTACGGACGACAGCCAGGGACGTCGGAGAGCGGCGGAGTGCAGCAGCCGGCGTGTATGCGTACGGGTGATGACCGGCAGTGGCTATGGTATGGCAGTGGCTACGTACGTACGGTATGCGCCCCGAGATAGAGCCGGGATGTTGCACGCGGTCGCAAGGACACGGGCGTTAGACGACACGTGTCGGGCAGGAGAGATCAGGTGGCGGGTTGCAGGACTGGCATTGTCGGCTTGGACTTGAGGTGCTAGGCACGCATTTTAGGAAGCGTCATGCTTTTGTACAAGTATGCGTTGCAAGTGTTGTTGCTTGCTTGGGCCTGGCAGGCACGTGCATGCCGGTATGCAGTGTTGGTCGCGCATCTGTTAGTGGTGGTCGTGCACCTACCGGTATGGGCGTACAGCCGTACACGTCTCAGGTCCGATGCGTAGTGGCATGGAGAGGTTGCATGCACACACGGGTGATGAGCACTTGCTGGCACTTGCTTGCACCTGAGACGCCAGCGTTTCCCACCTGCACAACACACGCATCCACTTATTATAGTAGCAAAACGAGTGTTTGCAAAGTGTTCGCCTGCTTCCTCTTTCCCGCAGCAGGTCAGTCCAGTTGACGGTGTGTTGCGTCCGCCATCCAATAATTGTGTTATTAGTGCCGCGGCAGTGAGTTGTAGGCCCCCGTCAGCTGTATGTGAATTTCCGTCCCAAAAGCTGCCCGCCATACTGTATCGTCACAATGGCGCAACTGATGTGGGTCAAGCTAGCTGCTAATGACTTTGTAGGAGCCTAAGCGTCCTGTATGTTTCATATCGTGCCCCGAGCTGCGGTCATGTGCTCCTGACCACCCAGCGGTGGTCTTGCTCACCGCAACTAACGCTGCTGCATCCAGCACAGGGGAGATCCAGCAGTTCCCTAAAGGAATTGTTGACTGTGCTGCATTGATTCTCGATCTCGTTGATAAAGGGTGTCGTACGAAAGTGGCGTGCAAGCTGATGCTACATGTGTCTTGCTGTCACGTGCACGGGCTGGTCCCGCCGTCACGGACACGGGCACACGTATGGCTTTTGTGTAGCCATCGCACAATAGCATGCGTACGGCGGGGGAAGTGAAGACGTCTCGCGCTGCCATGCTTACCGTATACCTGTAGGAGATGCAAGTTAAGGCATGCGTGCTGCCGTCGTACGGAGCAGGGGCGGAGGGCATGGGAAAGGGGGTGCAAGCAATGTCTGTGTGTTAGACGGGTTTGACCCAGTCCTGGTGGTGGATGACACCCGCGCCCTGATGCTACGTACGGTACGCATTGCTGCTGGGTGTCCAAATGTCCATACTGCGTGCGACTGTTTCTTACGGTTTGGTCTCCGCGAGTATGCAAGGGGCAAGAGAATAAGACGATACGATGTCTCGCACCTTGAAACAAAGTGTACGGTAGCACGACGGATGGTGGTGGTGTCCCACACACCGTGTCCGCCGTGGGTTGTACTTTGCGTGCACTGACTGCAGCCAGTCATGCGCCTGTTTCTAGCTAAGTCGCTACGTTTCGTTAGCCCGCTCGCTAGCCATCGGGGCACTGCGGATGGACGCTAGAAGCGCTAATACAGCTCATCGTGAGGAACCGTAATGCCGTTGTTGGTTTCGATGCCGTTGATCGCGGTACCGGTACAAGGATCCAACCGTCCCGCAGGTAGCACTCGGGTGCACGCGGGTGTCTCGTCCGCAGCACATGGGGACATGCCATCACACGACATGAGCACACGGGGGAGCTCCCCTGTGACCACATGAGCTCCCTCACCAAGGCCTTCTCAAAACACCAAGCAAGATGCGCCTCTCGTCTCAGGACCCAGCCATAGGATCAGCCTCCACGTGATACGCAGCTTCCCAAAGGCTTTAGCAGACCCCCGCAACCGCCTGAGCTCCCATCAGCGCCACAGGCACTTCGCAGTTCCGCCTGCCCGCAGGCCACCTGACACACCAAGCCTTCACGGCAGTGCTTGGGGCTCGCCTACCTCCCAGCCGCCTTACTCCACTCCTCCCAACCTGCCCCGCGCCGCCAGCGTGCACACTTCTAGCTTCGTCTTCTTACTGCATTGCACCGCATCTCACTGTACGGCTCAAGAAGGGCACGGCATCAGCAGGAACGTGCCGGAAACCGCACGCCACCTGCCCGGGCCCCCCTAGTTCGCCACTCCCCTGCCTGGCCCCTCCACGTCCCATACCGGTACGCCTGACGCCACTGCACCAGAAAGGAGTCACCAAAACAGCCACTGCCTCCCCTACCTGTGCTGCCCCTCTTCCCCTTTTATGCCACTGCCTTGTGCTTTTTTGGCCGCGCCCTCCAGGCCCACCACTGCACACACGCAAGGAAAGCGGCGACACCACCTGCCCTCCTTGAGGCCTTCTACGCCGCCACCTGCTCTCCTTGAGGCCTTCCACCCTTCTACGCCGCCGCCTTCCGCGCCTGGCAGCACCGCACAAGCACTGCACAGGGCACCGCCTGAGCCGCCTTCTACCCCTCACGCTGCCGCCTTGCGCGCCTTTGGCCGCACCCCCCAGATCCACCACTGCACCGCCTGCCCTCCTCAAGGCCTCCTACGCCGCCGCCTTGCGCGCCTTTGGCCGCACCTCCACGTCCTGTACCGCCCTGATGTAGATGGCGTCCGCGGGGTGGTCCCGCTCGCCGCCCTCGTACGCGTACGACGCCGCCACCGCCAGCATCTCGCCTGTACGGCTGAAGGCCATGGAGGCCACGGAGGTGGGGTAGCGGGCTGTTTGGGAGAGGCGCTTCTTGTTGGCGCCGTCCCAGATGCAGATCACGCCGTCGCCGCCGCCCGTGGCAAAGGTGCCGTAGCCTGGTCAAGGAAGGAGGGATAGGGGCACTGGTAAGGGTGAAGGCAGGGGCAAGGGTAGGGGCAGGCGCGTGGGGTCTCGGGATGGGGTTCGCCCGTGGTCAAGGTGCCGTAACATGGCATGGCGCATGGGTCATGGTCGAAATAAGCAGGAGCAGTGTGTGATCGCGGGGCATGTGTGCGGTATCTTTGGAACGGAGGGACAGGGCCCGCCCAAGTCCGGCCCCTGCACGCCTTGCGCCCCCTCACCCGGATGGAAGGCGATGCTGTGCACGGGGTACACTGTGTCCTTGCCATTCTCGTTGCGCCGGTGGCACTTGAACGCGTACTTGTTGGCCTGGGGGAAGGGGTGACGGGGGAGCCGCGACTTGTGAAGGTCAAGGGGCTGCTGGTCTCACTCCAACCCTCTTCTTGTTTCTCACGTCGTGCCCATTCCAACCAGCGCACGGTGTCCCAATGTTCCCACGTCAGACACACCACGCGGACTCCAGCTCCCTGCCCCAAGAGTCTCTGGGCCTTCCCGGGATCCGTCAGCGTCCCATCCCACCACCCCTCGCCCGCTCACGGGGCCCGCTCCCCATATGCGCCCCTAATCCTCAGCAAGGAGGAACAGTTTACTCACAGCACTGGAAGCCCAGCCGGCACACAGGGCCAAGCCACTGCATAGTTAAGCTTTTGGTCGTCAGCCCACTAGGGCTGGCCGTCGCGAATAGCTCGTCAACCGCGCAGCCCCAAATCAACACCCATGCACGCACCTGCGCCTCGGGCGACTGGTGAAAGAACTCCATGGACACGCGGCCCTCAACTGTGCCACAGACATGCGACGTTATTACACATGCACATGCACACGCACGCTAACACACACCTGCGCCTCGGGCGACTGGTCGAAGAACTCCATGGACACGCGGCCCTCCACGCTGCCCAGCGCGTAGCCCCGGCCGTCCGTGTACACGGCAAGGGAGCGGGTCTGGAACTTGAGCGAGGACTCGCGGGACAGCTCCGGCTGCCCGGACTCGAGCCTGCAAGGAGTGGAAGGAGTTACCAGTTCAATGAAGTGTACTGTAAGGCTGCAACACATGTGAGATGTGCGGTTAAGCAGCGATGCCGTGTCGCGGGTCCGTGGAAGGGGAGGACTTAGGGGACAGCTCGAATTGCTCGGCTTGGGGCCTGGGAGAGGGTGAGTGGCAGGTGCCGGGTGCCGGGAGGAACCCGCTACTGTCGCAACAGCCCCTTGCCTTTGTGCGGTGGGGCCGGTTCCGCCTTACCACTTCACGGCTTTGTGTTTAGCCGGGTTTATAGGCGTGGCCGGCATGGCCCTGCATTGAGCCAGGGTGGCTTGCCCGCAACCTTATCACCCATACCCACACAACACCCCCACAAACCCACAAAGGCACAAGCCCACCTCCTGACGTCAAACACCAGCACCTGCCGCGCCGAGGTGCCCACCACGCACCAGCCGTCCTGCCCCTGCCCTCACACCACCCACATCCGTAACCCGCACCCACCTCCTGCTGCCAAACACCAGCACCTGCCGCGCCGAGGTGCCAACCACCAGCCGTCCTGCCCCTGCCTCTCGGCTCCCACACACAACACACCCTTAACCCACACCCACCTCCTGACGTCAAACACCAGCACCTGCCGCCCCGAGGTGCCCACCACCAGGCGCATGCCCCTGCCCCTGCTCCCACACCACACACACCTGTAACTGCATACGCTACACACACCTGTAACCCACACCCACCTCCTGATGTCAAACACCAGCACCTGCCGCCCCGAGGTGCCCACCACCAGCCGCTCCTGGCCCGCGCTCATGGCGTACACCTTGCCCGGCAGCGGCACGGCGCCCACGCAGGCCTGGCCGGGGGCAGCCCGGGGGTCCCACAGCCGCATGCCGCAGTCCCAGCTGCCGCTAACCAGCAAGCCTGGTGGAATGAGGAAGTTCAAGGTGGCATTGACGCTACAATATGTACTTGTCTGCGTAACCCAGTTGTGAGGCAAGCGAGGCGGGCCGCAGCGTGCCGCAGTCCCAGCTGCCGCTCACAGGCAGGCCTGAGGATATATGGGAAGTTGCAGGTGCCGTACAGGTGAAGTGTTCCCACGTTTGCATAGTGCCAGCTTTTGAGACGTGACATGCGTGGCTTTGCATGCCGTGGCCCCAGCTGCCTCTCACCGGCGGGTGTTGAAAAGAGTAGGCCTGTGCTGTGGGGCTGGCGGGGGCCATGAGCATGTGGAAGGATGACGAGCGTACTGCCCAGCTGTGCTGGGGCTATCGGGCTACTACTGTAGCTGGGCTTGTGTTTTTCGTCTGGTGTAAACTGTAGCTGGGCGACGGGGCATCGGGTCGGTGGGGACGCATCCGTGCACATGGGGCTGGGGTGCGAGACGGTTCTAACCCCCACCCCCAGGCTTGCCAGTGTGCCCCTCCCGGGCTCATGGCGTGGTAGCAACCCTGTCCCACAGCCCCCGGCGGCGGATGTGGCGGCGCCATGACAGGTGGTTATGGATGTCGTTCGGCACGGTTCCGTACAGCGGTGTGGCCCCATCACGCACCTCTCCCCTGCAGCCACGTCACGGACTGCACCGCCTTGCTGTGGAGCCCCAGCACCGAGCCACTGGCAGTCTGCACGTCGTACCTGCGGCGAGTCAAACACGTAAGTACATCGCTTATTCGGGTCAAGGCTCTTTCGCTTGTGTGCGCACAGACAACGCGAACGCATGCAGGCCCAGCTGGGCCGCAGGGTTGGATGCCCCTTGCACACCGTGCGGTTCACGCACGCCCCTGCCCAAGTCTCAGCACCTGAACGCCATGCCTTCCTGGAACTATTGAATAGTAACTTGCTGCGTCCTGGACTCCTTGCTTACTGCTTGACTTGTCCGTTCAGGCCGGCAGCATACACCGTGGAGTCGCTCTCAAAGCAGCAGTCTAACAAGGGCGCTTGGTGCTGGTACGAGGCCCGTGGCAAGCGAGTCACCGCATCGTACAAGTAGAGTGTCTGCAAGACGGCAAGGCGCAAAAGTCACCTGCTGTTTCGGGCTGGGTGTGGGGGTGTTGTGAGGGGGGAAAGCCAAGCTCTGCCCCGTGTCCTAGGTGTTCCCTGCCCTGCAAACGGGCCTAAGCTGCTGTAGGCGTATATCACTTTTTGAAGCACTACAATTTCACCTTATCCCAAGATGATGCAAGCAGCACGTCGCTGGTATTGCTGAAAATGACGCGCGAAATGCCGTCTGTCGGCGGTGACTCCACGGGTTCCCCAAGGTAGGGCGGTGGTGCTGCCATGTTTTATGAAAGCGATGTCAGCACGGTGCTATCTACCCTGGGCGCACCGTTCGCCCCGACCACGATTGTCAGTTCCTTGTCGCTATGCCCGCACGATCAGGTGTAACAGCCCATAAGGAATCAATGTAATTCTTTAATGATGCAGTGTGAGCTGTCAGCTACGAGCGCCTGGCAGGACAACAGCGTGGAAAAGGAAGTCAGAAAGGAAGTGTTCAAGCGGTAGCCAACAGCGCGTAAGCCTGCAGTGGGTTGCGTTCCACTAGTTGGGTTAACGTATCAAGATGTATTGGCGCAGGGCGTGCGGTCACAGCTACGGAAGCGGCGTACTGTACCCACGGACTGGAGCACGGGAGCCCAGCGGAGCCCTGCTGGAGCCCTTGCCGCGGGTCAGCCCTCTCGGTGCATACAGTAGCCAGTGCTCACTACTGTGCCTCGGAACATACACCATACTAGTGTAGCTACGTCCAAGGTGACTTCGCAGCATCTCCGCCGCTCTTGCCCCACGCACCTCTTCCAACTTGCCCTGTCCGCCACGTCCGTGCCCGCACGTGTCAGCAGTGGCACGCCTGAACCGCTGCACCCAGTTGTACCGTACCCGATGTGTTCTTAATGGTACCCATCACGCGCTGCTCGAGCGTCAAGGACGCACAAGTGGCTGCCGTGTGCTGCCGTCGCACCCTCCCGTAGCCAAGAAGCTTATGCTGTATCGATTACAGGCTTCCGTTGCTGTAACTTGTGGTGTCATGCCTTCATCCCTGGTGATGGCTCCGAAGTGCTGATCTCCGCCGCTGCGCACAGGCCATGCTCACCTGGACGGTTAGCTGGGCACGAGGTACGCTAAAACATTGGACAACCAGGGACAACCGATGCTGCTATCAGTCATGACACGTCATCAGCTCGAAGCGTTGGATGTTGCAACAAGACATGGCTTCTCAGGTCGCAACACATTACACGGTGCGCCCTTCTGTTACAGGCACGCACGCTGTGTGACGGCACCGGAACGCCCTTCGCCATGCACAACACGCCCGGCGTCAATGCCTCGTTATTTGTGCCGTCGTGCCCCGCACTCTGCACCTCTCTTGACGTCCTAATTTGCTGCTGCCCAGGCCCCTTCCCAAACCCACACCCCTGCCTACCAACAACTGCAACCTGCACCGCCTTGCACCCTACGACCATACCGCATCGCCATCCCGCCTAGCACAACCCAAGTCCACGCACCAGCACCAGGCTATGGGAACCACCTTCGTAATAACAAGATCGGCCAGCCCCCACCAACACGAAAGACACCATGCTGATGGCCAGCCGGAGTGTGCCGCAGCACCTGCTGCCACGTACGGCCTCCAACGCACCGCCACAACGAGCCCAACCAATACCGGTACCAAGCAACGAGAACCATACCCAGGCACCCACTATGCTATTGCTGCACTTTCACCTCCGTCCAACGGTCAGCCGAAGACCTCGGCACCGGCCCACACGATGCACTGAGAGATCATGTGAGACCAACAGAAGACATCCGATACGAAGCGTAAGAAACTAATGCAGACTCAGCAGACGCGCTTGCCTGCGCCCAAACCAAGATCACAAGACACCCCCGTCTACCGCGATACAGCGCTCCCTTCCCGAATCACGTCAAGCTTGAGGTCCCGCTGGCTGCACACCGGTGGGGAAAGCCGTGCACTTGAGTCCGAACTACAGCAAGCAAAACCGGTCTTACGTCACACACACCCCAGCCAACCAGAAGCTTGCGCTGCCGCTTATGTGCTCCTGCGTGCTACTGTACTCCTGCTATCGTTCTAGATGCTATAAAAATCAATGACCTGCACTGCCACGTGCCGAATACAGACGCAGTCGCAGCCGGCTACCGGTACTACCTCTCAAAAAAAAATGTCCAAAACGCAAGCCTGCACGCAATGTCACAGCATTGCAGGTGCGAAAAATTAGTCCGCTCGACGAGAAACTATGTTGAATGCCAACAGCTCGCAGAAGAATGACCACAAATAGGCAGGGCAGATAGAGGTGGGCGGGAGGGCCACGTGGCACGCACTCGCTCCCCTGGTTGGGCCCTTGCAGGCAGCAGATGTGAGCCAACGGCCAATAGACGAGCGGCCCGCCGTGCAACCTTCATCACGCTCCTATGCCGTTGCCGCTGAATGCAAGCGCTAGCTGATGTAGGCTGCCGCTGTACAGGCCTTGTCCTTGGCACTACACGTAGTCCAAGCCCCAAGCTCCAAGCCCCAAGCTCCAGACGTGCGATCACTGAGCGGCTGCCGTAACGGTGAAGCCCATGATTTGCTTCATGGGCTCAACGGGTCCGCCGCCGGTCAGGCTGTGCATCTTCTTGATGAACGCACGCTTGGGCAGGTTTGCCCGGGTCTCAGCGTGGTAGTCCAGCATCTCCGCGCACTCCTCCGAGTAGTGCATGATGGGCGCCGGCTGCATGAGCTCGAGCATCAGCTCGGTCGCGGCCGTGTGCACCTCAGCGGGCACGCGGCAGGAGAGCGGGAAGGCGGCCGTGCGCTCCGGGTCCTCCGCAAAGATGTCCCGGTCGGCCGACAGCGCTGCTGCCGCGGACGCAGGGCCCTCCGCGGGGGCATCGTCGTCGCTGTCCGAGGTGAGCGCGCTGCTGGCGTTCGAGTCGCACTTATTCAGCAGCCTGGAGGCGACGACCGTGGCTCCGTTGCAGCCGGTTGCGCTGTTGTCGGCCGAGTTGCCTGGAGGTTACCGACAATGCCGGGAGCGCGGTCAGTTACACCGCTTAGACTCATTACTCCCATACAGGAGCAGCCTTAGTGAGACTCTGTCTATCATTATGCCATCCCGACACAACGGCGCGGGGCTTAGCGTGTGCCAGTTGCTGCCCCGCCCTCGGCGCACCTGGGAGCATGGCGGAGTGGCCGGGGCCCACAGCAGCCGCAAGTACCACGGGGCCTGTTGCAAGGACCACGTCGGACGCAACGCGGAGGTCCAGCTTAACGCTGTCTCCCCGGAAGCGGCGTATGGCTGCGAAATGGGCCTCGATGGCCCTCCATGCTGCCCGAGTGCCTTTGCCGCCCGCAAGGTACAAATGTACGCCATGCAGCTCCAAATATTTGAGAGCGCACGAGAAGAAGGGCGTGGTCGCCAGGCGCGCCATTGTAACTGGAGAGTAGAACTGGAAGAGCAGCTGGAAGAGTATGAGTTTCAAGGTACACTACTGCAGGTATGCTTCAATAATCCTGTGAAACAACTGATTGTGGTATAAGCACGATGTCCCCTTCACAGTTCCGGAGTACGGGCCGGGCCGGCCCATTTCAGTTGCTGACGCGACAGAGTCAGTTTCAGTTACGCGACTCGCTCATCACTTCTGCGCTTCTGGCGAGGCGAAGGACCGTGTTTGAAAATGTAATGACCTAGTGATGTAATAGAGGCGCGTGCTTGGGGTGCGTAGCGAGTACACCGCGATGATGGGCTGGAGAGCTGGTCCCCAGAGCAACCACAGGCCAGAGACAAGAGAGCTCTGCTTTCTTGGTTGCCTCGACATGTTGCAAAAATGCCCACACCTTCATATGCCGCAGCCAGGCTATACTGAGGCTAGTACACTTTCACGTCCACAACAGCCGTGTCACCTGTGCATCACGTTGTGTCCAAGCCTCGACCTACCCGCCCACGCTACCCGCCCCACATTGCCCCACATGTGTACACCAAACACCATGCTCCCCTGCCGTGCCCGTGCCAACTAGAATATGGCCCTCTCTTGCCCCACCTTCGGCACCATGCCCAACCGGTCACCTCGCCCTCAGCAAAAGATGCCAAGTTGTCGTGGAACTTACATCCACGAAGCCAGTACAGTACAGCGAGAGGGGTGGGAAACCCCGTGTCCTTGATTGCCGGGATCAGCTCTGTCTCCCGAGTGGGACGGGGCTGGGCCCTGGAAGGGGACCAGCACTGTAAATCCATACAGTACAGTGTAACTCTCAACAGAGCCAGCTTAGCTTCAACGCGTGCGGGGGCGCATGTGCAAAGACCACGTGCATGCGTCAAGCCATGCATGCAGGGACGGCACAGTCTGAGCTGCGCAGCACGTGTATGCCCACACGGCCTTGTTTCCTCCCCTGCCGCATCATGTTGTGCGAAATTGCGCTTCGCCCTTCTGCAAGAGGCCGGAGGATGCTGATCTCTACTTCAGTCCGTGTGCGCGCCCTGCAACCCTGATCAGCCACCCTGTGATGACGAGTGCCAAATGCGCGCCTCAAAACACACCTCTCACGACAAGCAACCGTGCACGCCTTCAAACACAAGCTCCTGGCGGCGCCTGTCTCAACGCCAGCAAGATGATGGCATCACGTGGATCTGATCCACCCATGCATGCATGCATGCATGCATGCTCACTGCACTCCCAAACACTCCCATTGCACGCTGCGCACTCCATCCCTGCAGCTCAGCTCCAATCAGTTAGCCAAGATAAAAGCCGCAATTGTCAATCCAAGGGGCAGAAGAAAAAGAGGCAGGCTGCGCAGCACATGATATGGGCATGCCGCCCCCCGCACCCTAGTCACGCCATGCTTTCACACCTCACCACAGCATAGCAACGCTGATTATTAGTAGTGCCCACCAGATAACCATACAAGATGCTGTACATGGTACACGAACACGTAGTCACAGCCATACGTTTAGCCAATCTCGTGCATTGAGACGCCAACGCTCGCCGGCCAAGTCAGCGCCCGCCCAGCTGCTCCACCAGCTGCGTGTGCGGGTAGGCGAACGCCCGCTTATGCAGCTCCAGCCGCCCGCACACCTCCCGCCTGTACGCCGAGTCCTCAATGGTCCGCAGGATCCACTCGTCTAGCCCTGGGCCCTCCACCTCCTTCCCCCCAACCGCCTCCAGGGACACTGCCCAGAGCGGCGCATGCCCTGCACCAGCGCGTGCTGTGCTGGCTGTGCCACTGGAAGCGGTGACGTGGATTGTGCGACCCCCACGGCCCGCCTTAGCCTCGCCCTCCATGCTGCTGCTCTCCAGGGTGGTGTTGAGCTGGGAGTCAGCTGTGGCCGGCTGCGTTGGCGGCGAGAGGGCGGCTCGCAGCATGGCCAGCATTTGCGGCTGGGTGGCCGCCGGGAAGCGACGGTTGGCGGCGGGGATGTCCGCGATGGCGATGGGCGAGGCTGCGGAGAGCGGGACACGGGGTATAGTCAATGTCCATGTAATGCATGCACGCCTATTGCTTCAAGGCATGTCAGAGGCGAGCAGCACAGAACAACGCACCCAGCGCCCAAGCAAACAGACACCAAAGCGATGACAAAGCAGCCGTCCCATGATGGCTTGGATTTAGACTGACCAAAAAGCAGCCGTCCCATAGAGCCGGCCCACCCAGTCACCCACGGCACTGGCAGAACCCACGCCAGTCTCACCCGCTGTGCCTTCCAACGGCAGCACGATGCAGCCGTGCTTGTGGTTGTACTGCAGCACGCTGTCCAGGGTGCCGAAGCAGCCGCCGCCGCCGCCGTTGCCGCCGCCACCGTTAATGCCGCCGCCGCTGCCGCCGCCACCGTTGGTGCTGCTGTTGTCACTGCTGCCGGTGCTGCCGCTGGGCGCCACGCGTAGCTGCAGCTGTGAGAGGCGGCACAGGTCGTAGCCTGCGTAGGCAAGAACGTGTGTTGGTCAGGTGGCCTCGCATGTCCTTGGCCGTTAGGTCCCGCTTCGCCCACAACCTGTAGTACACGCGCAAACCCCAGTGTGCCTGAAGCTAGGTCGATGGGTCACGGGCGCACAGATGGAACTGTTACGGCATGGGGTGCTTGAGCAGACGTAGCAAGGAAGGGTGCCGCGCTGCGCCCCAGTGCCCGCGCACCTCCTTCCGGGGCATGCATCCACTGCAGCAGGAGCACTGATAGAAGCGCTCACATGGTGCTTGGACAGACGTAACCCAAGATATTACTGCGACATGCATGCCCCAGCGCTCACCTCCCACCTCCGTGGCGTGCGGAATTTTGACCAACAACAAAAGGCGCATGATCGCTGCCAGGCGGGCTCATGGGTTCCTGGTACAAGCGCAGGATAAGGTATATGTCGCGCTGTGCCTCAGCGCCCACGCACCTCCCTCCGTGGCGTGCATGCGCTGAAGCAGGCGCTCCGTGAGGTAGGTGATGAAGATGGACACGGCGGTGCCAAGCGAGTGCTCCAAGGTTGCCGTACACGAGCCGTACGACGAGATGTACGGCGAGTACACAACGTCAAAGTCATGCAGCTCCACCTGCACCACCTGTGGTGTCGGTAACACACAAGGGAACCCCACAACAAGCACACGCCTGAAGGACTGTACCCTTCGGTACCTCAAAACGCAAATCCTTTCAGCACACGGAGCCGGAGGTCAGCGGTGTTGGCTCAAAGGACATGGCACAAAGGTCGGTGCAGCAGCAGTGTCCCTGTGTCCTGCGGCGAGGCCCAAGCTCTGTTGACCCGGTGTTTGCCGCGTTGCCGATTCCCCCGTTTCCAAAGACAAATGCAGCGCCCTAAGCTCTGTCGGTCCCGAGTTTGCCGCGTGGCCGGTTCGCCCTACCGGCACTACGCAGCCAGGGAAGGCGTCGCGTGGGAACTTCCTCCGCAGCTGCTCGGGTCCCGCGTTGCTGCCGATTGCCAGGACCGGCGTGAACAGGCTGGGGTCGGCCAGCGGCGCCAGCGCCACTCGACGGGAGGCAGCAAACTGGGACGCAGTTGACCTGCGCGTGTGCATCCACCGTACGACGCCTTTGTGAGACACGTTCGCCGTGAGTTCAAGTATGTACCTCAATGTCCATGCTGACCCCGGCCCACTTTGTTAATGTTGCTTGACAAGTGATGATAAAGTCGTGCATGCTGGCACCTGACACGCTGCAGTGCAAGCCCCTATGCTTTTGGTGTGCGGCACCTACCCGCAGCGTCCCACCACATGTGGCATATGTTCCAAGCCTTGCCATTGGCAGTTATCAAACAGGAAAACCTCTCCATCCACCATTAGGAAGGAGGTATCGGGCCGGGGGTAGGGGTAGCCCTGCGGGACAGCAACAGGCTCTTTGAACACCTGTCCTTGCGCCACTCCCACTTGTCCCATGCCGGTATCATTACAGCAGGTCATTCTATGCAATCACCTTGGCACGCCCCAGGCGCTGCGTTTCCGTTTCGCCGGTGACCATCACATTCGCTGGCATGGCCCTCGGTGTGGCGGGTTGCCTGGGGTCGGGTTGCCACAGGGGCTTTAGTGGTTGGTGGCCAGAATGGTGGCGCACTTGGCCCAAGCGAGGGTAGAGGATGTCACCTTATACTATATGAGCGAGCGAACCATGGGAAGCGGGCAGCGCGAAGGCATCCACAGGTAAAGCCCACGAATGGCATCCAAACGAGGTGATGGAACCCGTCTAGACAAGGTATCGGGTTTGAGAAAAGTACAGAACTTTATCTTTAACTCAACTATTTTGATAAGCTTGAAGCAGCACGTCAGCATGGGCACGACAATTGGACGAGCACGACGCAGCAGGAAGCGTGGACACAGAGACTAAGATGCCGGAGCACCGCAGCCTGGGAAAGGAAACACTAACGACTGCGAACATGTAGTATCTTGAGCAAAGCGTTGCAGGTTGTGCAGCAAAACGCGTTTCGACAGCTGCCGAAGAATACCGACAAGGCAATCAGCAACGGATCACCCAGGCCAATTCCAGCAGCAGCAGCGGCAAGCGGGGGGCCGCAGGCAGAGGGCAGCAGCAGGAGGCCCAAGGCTGGGCAGTCGCAGCAGCAGCGGGAACGCGAGGCTGGTGGCGATGGTGTCAATATACGGGAAGTGGAGTGGGCGACACAGTGTGTTGCGTGTGGCTGTGGGCGTGGCGCTTAGCCTGCAGGCCGCCATGTGGCACTGCTGCGGGCGTGTGCGTGCGGCCGTGGCTGTGCCTGTGCTTGCGTCTTGCGCTGTGTGTGAAGGTAGAAGTTTTCCGGGCAACACGGCGGCTGGTTGCTTGGGCTTAGGGCAATGACCACGCACGCGTGTCGTGGGAGTGGCCCCCAGGGGCACCGACACGTGGGGCGAAGGTGGCGGCACTGGCGGCGGCACTGGCGGCGGCTGGGGTTTCGGAGGCTGGGCGGCTGTGGATGCGCTCGGCGAGCCGGAGGGCGCGGGGAAGCGCTCACTGAAGGGGCCAGGCGCGCGGTGGTCGGGGGCGGCGTGGTGGATACGTGGCGGCCGGACGTACAGCTGCTGCCGCTGGCCACGGGGCGCGTGGGTTAGTGGGTGGGTGCATGCGTGGGTAGGAGGTGGGATGAGTGGGGGAGGCGGCTGGGTAGTGCTGGCAGTACTCGGACGAGAAGCTGGATTACGGCACCACGTGGTTGGTTTGTTGTTGAGGCGAGGGCGCAGCCAGGTGCAGCTTTTCCGATGCGCCAGTGACACAGACATAGTGGTATAATCGTCAGAAGGCTGGATGGTGTTTGTATCATGCTGGGAGGCAGCTGTAGGTGGGTCGGGCCGGTGGTGATTGCGTTGGAGCGGGACCCCAGGACGAAGGAAAGCTCCCCTGATGGGAACCTATGTGTCGAGCAAGCGACGAGAAATAAAGTTACATACACACCTCGGGCAACTGCAGAGCAGTTCCAATGGAAGGCTGTGTCTTACGTGCGACAGTCGATGCTGCACTTCATAGGCCGGAAGGCAAAGAGGTTGCCCCGAACGGTGAAGCGTAGTAAGGAGGGACCAACGTAGGGAGGGGCCAACGTAGGGACGTTGCAGGCTACCCAATGGCCCGTGTCGCGTGTGCTATGCCCTTGACGCACACGTGCATAGCGCAAGCCAGCCCAATTGTATCATCCACTGGCACTGCCCCTGCATGACACCAAAGTCACGTGCTCACGTCTTGACATGCTTTGTTGTCACTGCACCGCATCCTAATACACACAAGTTACATCAATCCTGGGTTGCTTGCCTGCCAACCACGGTGCTGACCAACCGCCCCAGGCGCCCTCAGCTTCCAGCACACGGTCATTCGCGATGCAGGGCGCCACCAATACCGCTTCGCAGGTACCGATTGATACAGCAGATGAACATACAAGGGTATGCCGCCAGTGCGTCGAGCGGCAGCAACTACCTTCAACTGCCATGCGCATCCGCACTGCACATGACCTGACTGTGGCATAGCTCAAACCCTCGCGACCGGCTGCAACGACCTTCCTGCGGTCAACACACCCAACAGTCGTCACAAGCTGTCGGCCTACGGTGGCAGCAAGTCCTTCAGCAGGTCCCTGTTGCTTAGCAGCACGGGCCCCTGGCTGTACGGCCCCTGGTTGTACTGCCCTTGGCCGTACGGCATGTGGCCGCGACCTCGCCCCCCGTGACCGTGGCCGTATCCATAACCGCCGCGGTGGGCCCCTCCCTGCACGGGGCTGGGGCCCCGGGCGGGCGCGGTGGTGGGCACGATGGTCGGCCGGGTGTAGTTGTCGGGCCTCGGGGGTGGAGGTGCGGGCGCGGGCGCCGGGTTGGAGGGCGGCGTGGAAGCGGGCTTGGACACTCCGAACTTGGCCTGAAGTTTGGGGAGGAGGGGCAAGGGTGTGGACGGCGGAGAGCGGTGAGTACCGGTAGGGGTGATACCGTGATGGGTTGTGGTACGGCACGACGCAGCGTTGTGACTGTTGGGCAACCTCCAAACTTCCCTCCTGTCCCACGCAAAACGGAGGACATGCACTCATGCAACTAGGGGGCTGCGGAGCGTAACGGAGGACGCGCCAAAATCGAAAGTAGTGGCACGCGAGGGCAGGGAAAGCTGCGCAGCCTGACGGCAAAGGCTGCTGTGTTTGCCAAGGAGAAAGTAGGGCCTTAGGTGTCGGATAGTGACTCAGACGCGTCGGTCGAAACACCTTAGGTACCACAGCGCGTGCCTCAACAACGAGCCTCGGTATTGGCAACCGTACGCATCAGTGCCGCACATGCACTGCGGCGCATGCCACACGGAGCACGCCGGTCGCCAACCCACCGGGTCGTGGATGAACCAGCAGTCGTCCCCACGGGGGCAGCCCCCGGTCATCCAGTGCCTGAGGAGGGGCACATGAATACATGAACCAAAGACGTCATCATTTGCGCATGTTACTGTGCGTTGGCTCCAGGGAAAGTTGAACGTTCTGAGCAGCAACGGTATGACGTGTGGTCAAACACGGACAGCCTACAGCTAGGAGACGCTAAGCAGTTGCCCTTGCATACACTGACAGCTGCATACAAGGTGAGTCTTACGCCACGCAACAGCAACCAACCCACCGGCAGTCCACCGTCTTCAGCTTCCTGGCGCAAGGGTTGTTAGTGCGCCCCCGCCGCCCGTCACCTCTCCCCGCTCTCCCCCCGTCCGGCGACGCCTGCTGCTCCTCCTCCACCTGCTCCTGGTACCCCGCCTCCTCCGCGCCCGCTGCCGTACCGTACGGCACTTGCTGCTGCTCCTCCCGAGGCGGCTGCACCGGCACCGGCACGTGTGTGTACGTTACAGCCACAGGTACGGTTGCTGGCTGTATCCGCGGGCGTGGACGAGGAGGGGGTGGTGGCGGAGGCGGGGGCGGAGGCGGAATGGCCTCCTGGTATGACGGCACCGGCGGCGGCGGTGGCGGCGGCGGCGACGGCGCCGCCGCCGGTCGTCCCGCCGCGCTGTTACGACTCGCAGGCCTCGTGCCGCTGCTGCCGCCGTCACCCGCCGCTGCTGCCTTTTTCCCTGCGGCGCTGCCGCCGCCGCCGCGCTTTGCCGCTGCCGCTGCCGCACGCATCAGCACCTCCATCGCCTCCTCATCCTCCTCGTCATGCAACCCCTGCTCCTCCTCTCCTTCCTCGTCCTCCGCCTCTTCGCTCGGCTCCACCTCATCAGCCCACACCGCTACCTTTGCCCCCTTGGACTGCTGCGCCGCGTTCCCACCCGACCTCCCATGTGTTTGTGGCTGCTGCTGCTGCTTTGAAGCCCCTGACTCCGCCCTTACGCTCTTAGGCTGCTGTGCTTGGGGCACAGGATCCGGCGCACGTGTCTCGCATGGCAATACGGCTCCGTACGCCTTCCAGTCGGGATCGCCCGACCAGCTGAACTTGCCAGACAGGCCCAGACGGGCCTTTACCTCGTACTTGCACCCTGCGTCAGACATAGTCCCGGCCGCAACGCAATGAGGTGCATGATGCATGATGCTCACGGTGACAATGTTCTGGCCACGTGCTACGCCAGTGCGGTTATGTGCCAGGGCCAACGCTGGCTTCCGGTGCGTCCTTGCGTGCACAAATTCAACACCCCAAGCGCAACTGCACAAGACAGGATTGCGCCGCCTGACGAGCATACCCTGCACAGCAGTACACGTGAAGCCAGTGCACGTCGCTGCAGCTGCACAGAGCAGTAAGCACCCGAACAGCAACAAAACCGCGCATGCCGCCCCCTCACCTGCTTCCAAGCCTTCCACCCAGGCACGCGCCACCACGTCCTCACTGCGGTTGGCTCTGCCCCCATACACCTGTATTACGTCGCATGGGACGCTGCGCCAGCCGCCAGCAGCCCCGCCGCCCTGCTGCCCGCCCTTCTTGCCGCCCTTCTTCTTCCCGCCTGCACTTCCAGCTCCCCCGCCCTGCTGCTTGCTGCCATCTGCACCGCCCACCCGCCGCACCGCCACCTCAGCGATCACCCCCTGGGGCATGCCAAACACCTGCTTGCCGATTGCGGTCGCCGCGACTGGCACCCTGACTCCCAGTTGGAGAGAAGCCTGCTGTGCTGCCTCGAGGATAACGGTTGGCGTGCCGGCCGACAGCCGAGCCTTCTGCTGTTCCTCTAGGGCCTGCGGGGCGCGTCAGGCGCGTGTCTGAACGTGTTCATGGTGTGTCCCCAACAGCAGGCTACAGCTACACCTTGCTGCACGCTTTGTCGCGGTGTCCCCAACAACAGGCGTGGTGCAGAGTGCAGCAGAAGCTGTGCTTCACTCCGTGAAACGCAGGAAAGACAGCCCTAAGCAGTACCCTACGCAGCCCGCTGCCAGACCCATTTACGGCCGCCGGCTGCCGTCCCCCAGCCAGCGCCGTCCCCCAGCCAGCGCCGTCCCCGGAAACCGCAAAAGCTCCGCTGTCTAGAACCCCACCTTGTTCTTTCGCCGCTCCTCCTCGGCTTTGGCCTTATCCGCCTCCTGCTGCGGCGTCTCGTAGTCATCGTAGTAGTCGTAATAGCCGCCCCCGTAGCCACCTCCCGGGAACCCATAGCCGCCGCGGCTCATGAAGGGGAACCCGCCAAACATGGCCGCGAGCATCTCGGGCGGGAAACGAAACCCGAATCCGCGAGACCCGCCCCGCGCTCCGAAGATCTCAGCGAACAAATCATCTTCGTACAGGTCCTCTTCGTCGTCCTCGTCCAGCTCGTCATCGTCGTACTCGTGCTGTACATGGAAAGAGTACGGCAAGTACGGCAGGGTCAAGGGTCAAGGGTCAGGCGTGAGGGCGGAAGGGCGGGGTGGTGTGGTGGGATGGGGCGCAGGGACGCCGTATGCGAAGCACACGTCGAGGCATTCTTCGAGTGGTTTTGCAGGAGCTGGCTTTGCCATGCGCCGTGGTTGAGGTCTGAACAGCAACGGCAGGGCGTGCAGTGTAGAGTGTACTGCATCAGCTGCGGGAGCGGGGCGAACCTAGGCACGAGGCGCGAAGCGGATACAACAAGCCAGCAAGCCCCGGCCGCCAAGGGCCTTGCGGAAGCTGTTGCGGGAAGGAGGTGCCAGCGCCTCAGCCCTCAGGAACTGCACCTCCCCACGCGCACAGTGGTGATGCAACGTACGGTATGCTGGCGTCAGACTCCCTGACGTGCGGCGCTGCAGCCTACTTACCAAAGGCTAACGAATGGGTACCGGTACTCATTGATACGGCATGCTGCTCACCTTGGTGAGGCGGGTGTACGCTGCGTTGATGACCTGAATGCGGGCGGTGCACTCCTCCCTGTCCTCGGCGGAGTTCTTGTCGGGGTGCCTGTTAGCGTGCCAGGGGCCAAAAGGATGGCGGGTTGTACCCAACAATGCGTACAGCAAGTGTTCCAGGCCTGGCGTTAAGGTTGATTTGGGGGTTTGGGGACCATGTGAGCACATGGTTGTGTCCTGGGCCCTGTGCCCAAGACACATTCTGTTCCCCCAAACCCCAACCCAAGACTGTGCACTGTGCCCCCACGTGTCACGCGGGGGCACAGCAGCAGGAGGTGCCGCCAGTGGGATGTTATCCGGTGCACCGGTACGCGTTTCACCCCCATGCATGCAAAGTTGGTGACCAACTAGATCAGCTCTGCATGTCATGCTGCAGGTCTGTGAAGCAAGGGGACAGCACAGGCAGGCTCCACGGCCAGGGTGCAGGCAGTGGCCTTCGGCCCCACCAAGACGACGCGACCCGATCCCACTTGCCTAATGCAGCGTGCTTCTTGGCAATAACTCCTTTAAGTACGGGTTACCCACCATTTGAGTGCAAGGCGCTTGTAGGCCACGCGAATTTCGCTTTCACTCGCCTCTTCCTGTGTATAGTACGCACGCGGTCAGTCGTCTCACCGAACAGCCTAGTATGCATCAATAGTGAATGGTGTTGCACGCGCTGGCAGCCAGTGGAAGTGTCGCCTGAGGCAAGGCTATGACCTTCTTGCCGGTTCCCTCCGTCCCGATAGCTGCGACCATGTGAGTTAGTCGGGCTTACGTTAAGCTCAAGCGCCGCAAAGGCTTGTGAACGCGTTAGCTTCACCATACCGCCTGCGCCTACCCCCCAGACGCGCTGGGAAGCCCTATCGACGAAACCGCTAGCCTGTTGTACAGTCAGTAGCAGTAATAAGAGGTTTAGGTTAAAACAGATCAAGATGGGGGACGCAGGGATTGTAGGCGACCCGTGACGGGGACAGTGTCGTGGATTCACCCAAACCCGTGCCCGCCAAGGGAGAGTCGCTTGTGTGCTGCTGTTGCATATGCATGTTGCCCTACCAACTGATGAACGGGCCAATGCGCACCACAAGCTAACGCAAAACCGTCGGTTTATTGTGCCCGTAGGAGGCACCCTATGAGTTGCCAACAGTTCGGAATACGCCAGTCGTTGTGGCCTTCCCGGGGGCATTGGTAGGCACAGGTCGGCATTGGAGGAGATAGGCCACTAGGCTCCCTTCGGGAGGCTCCAAAGGATACGGCGTGCCCAATCTGCGATGAGCAGGCACCAGGTGGGTAAGCTGTGAGCTGCCTGGTGCCTGCGAATGTAGGTACCTCACGCCATCCCCTGGTCCGCTGCCATGCCGCGCCTACACGCCAATACACACGGGGCTGCACGGCCTTACACGCCAACACGCTACACGCATCTTGTCACGGTGTGGACACTTTCCACATTCCAGTGCTACTCTGTCCAGCTCGGTAGCCAGGGGCCCTGGCAGCTGCGCTTGACCGCATGTGCGACACGTGTCACGTGGGGCAGTCCCCAAACACTATCATGCATGGCGGAGGTAGGCCGCAGAAGTTCCAGACTGCACATGTCGCGGACAGGTGTGGTAGGACACACCGTGCACACACCTCTTGCTTCCGAAAGGGCCCGTTTCTGGCAACCAGGAGTTACCTATCTATTGCGGATTCCTGACAATACAGGTGGTCTGTATTACCGTAGGGGTATGTCCAGCATACCGTACGTACTAAGAGCGCATACACGCAGAACGCGCATTTCTAACTACTGCGGTACATATATGCTGGCCAGTTACAGGTCCCCTTACACATTACGGCATCCTAGCCCCGTCAAACCGGACACTCATGACTACTGGTCCCTGCCGTTGGGGACGGGATGGTGCAGCGTGTGAAGACACTACCCCGCACGCGCACTAGACGGCCTTGTGCAACACGTCCCCGCGTTCTTACTTGCTTGCAGCCACACATACCCAATTACCCACATACACGCCCACATGCAGACCAGGGGGCCTAATACAGACCCAGACTCGACACACACAGACCCACATTCAGACCCACACCCCCCTGCCCACATACAAGCAGCTCACAACTCGCTGCACATGCAGCGCTGCCAACTAATAAATGAAAAGGCATATTCTGAGATAAATGCACAAATGGCCACCGTGTGATGCCTGCCAGGCCCACGTGTACATACACCAAGGACCAAGGACCAGGCCGTTCTCAAGCCCCCGAAGCCCCAACCCAGTCCCAGCAACAAAGCAACATAGCTGTGGAACAATATAGCTGTGGAACAATATGCAGCGCCCACAGGAACCCACACCAGCATGCATCAGTGCGTGCGCACTGGGACAGGGCGCCACTCATGGTGGGCATACACAAACCATTAGGGGACCATGCCCTGATGGCGTGTCCCTTGAAAGCCATCTACAAGCCATGTCCAAAGCGCCCACGCAACCACCACCCTTCCCTCCCCCGAACAATACACCCCCAAGCAAGCAGACCATGTTCTTGTACTTGTCTTCCGTAAGCATCAGCGTTCGACCAGTTAAATCTACCCATCCCCTCCACCCCCCTGCGATTACCCCGATTACACACTTTCCGCACGCTACCGCACCGTTTTCCGCACGCTAATTTTGCATGCGCGCCGCATTCGGTATTCAATCTCGCTTGAGGTGGCACTGTTCATGGGATTGCCGCATACCTCGAGCACGCATGCACCAGCCGACAATTCATTCAGATGAAGCATCAGCGCTGCAGCGGCGTGTATGCCCAGGGCACCACACCGTGCATGCTTCCCACACGGGCACACCCAATGACACCACACCCCATCACCAGTGCCCACATCAGCTATCCAAGCCCACACCCGTGCATGTTTCTTCTTTTCATGTCCATGGCGCGCGCGGCATCACAGCAGCCCAATGGACCCCTCCTAATTTAATTCAATCCCGTCCAAGTGCCCGACCCACGTACCATGCTCATTGCGAACAAAAGGTCGCCCTGCTGCTTCCCTCGGTGACGCCGTAACGCCTACCTGACAGCACACGTGCGTGCCACGTGCTGCTGTCGGCGCAGGCACGACCACCGGCGCCCACCCTACCCTAAGGGATAGGCCTCCGATCCAGGGGACGTAACACAGGTCGGCAATTAACCCACATGGAGCTTCCAGTCCCGTTGCGTGCACGCAGCTGCGCTCCATGTGACCTCCACAGGAGGTGTCAGCAACTCTCCGGTGTCAGAACACAAAATTTCGTGCCTAAGGCCCTAGAGGCCATCGCTGTGTCTCGGTCCGGCTATGGACCCCCGGCTTTTGCCCACAGTGTAACACTGGTTTCACAAATCCTCACCATGCAAGGTTGTGCGGCTTGTGAAGTGGCCAACTCCCAACCTCCACGCCAGCAGTTATTGACTGACAGCTTCACAAGACCGGTCCTCCCCCAATGCGAGTGCGAGTACGGTACGGGTCACAGGTCCGCAACTTCCCTCACCGCTCTGAGCTCACGACGGCTGTGCCGCCGTGCCCGCCCTATGGTGCGGCCCAGCGGGTCCTGGTGCCCCTTGTATGGGTGGTGCCGCGCGGTGCTGTGCCCTGGGTGTGCCAGGAACCAGCCCTGCCAGTGGTCGGAGAACTGTGGGTGTGCACACACGGGAGGGCAGCACAGGGCGGCAGCAGCAGCACTTCAGCACGCGCGGGTTGTAGAGGCACTGTGTGAACCATAATCAGGTGGCAAGCTGGGCACATCCGTTCAACGAGTGCTCACGGACACCCTTGTAAGGAGTGCTCACGGTGCTGCGTGTGCTGCCATCCCACGCATCTCCCGCGGGTTTCCGCCCCGTTCGTCCCTCCCATCTCCCGTCCGGCCCGCTACCCATCCAGCCAGCTGCCCCCACCCACAACGCAGGCCCAGAACCTGTAAATCGGTCCATCAGGTACATAACCGCCACGGTCCCCTTTGCCTCCCGCACAACACAACAGCACACCGCACCCGTCCGCAGACCCGCAGACTTCTTCCTCAGGTAGTCTATGTCCAGCTGCACCAACTCAAAAGCACCATGTTGCGCACCGCACCGACCCACACCGCGCACACCCACCCACCCACCATGGACGTTGGTTCCCCTATCAGTATTACCTCACGCTCCACGCGTACCTACCATGAAGTCCGTGAGCCCATCCAGCTGCATCACCACCGGGTGTCCCCCACCCGCAAGTGGACACCCAACCCCTATACCGTTACTGTATTGCTTTGCGATTACTCACACACCCACCACGCACGCCTGCAAGTCCGTCAGCTAGTCTAGGTGCATCAAATAAACGTACACATGTCTCACACCGTACCATGCGCCCGCTCACTCGCCACACGCCCACCTCCCACCCTACCTTCCGCATCCCGCGCACCCACCATGCACCGGCTCGCAGCCGCAGCCCGCCTCGTCGTTGCTTCCCATCGCTACACAAGCCACTTGCTTCGCGCTCCACTAGTACTGCTTTACCAGTATGCGAGTATGTCCCCGTAACTGCATCGCTACCCACCATGCACGCCTGGAAGTCCGTGAGCTGGTCTAGGTGCATCACCAAGACGCTGTCGATGGGCGCCATGCGGTAGCGGTCCGCGCCGCCCACGATGTGCATCTCCTGCCGGGCGGCCAGGAAGCCGTGCCCGCCGCCGAACGAGGCGCGTGGCAGCGGCGGGTGGCAGAACCACACGTCCGAGCCGAAGTCGTACTCCACAACCTGGGGAACGGCGGATGGGGCAAACGCCGTGCACAGTGCTCAGCAGGGTAGGTTGAGTCAGGCGTGTTGCATGCAGGGGGCGGGTGCAGGGTGTCAGAGGGCAGCAGCAGGCGGAGAAGAAGTCGCACGAGGTTTTGGTGGTAAACCATGCCGAAGGAGGAACCACGCACCTGGGCATCGTACGCACCAACCACCTCTTGCGATCCCGGGCCCCAGCAGGGCGGCCACCGTCTGCGGCGCACTGCCATCCTTCCCCACGTTGTGCTGCATCATGCACCCACTGGTATGCCACCTCCTTACTGACTTCCGACTCTCACTGAAACCATACCGCCTGCGGCGCAATATCATCCTTCCCCACCGTGCGAAGCAGCCATGCACCTATAAGTCTGGCTTGTATGTCAACATCAACGTGTCGCTTACACCATCCGGCCCGTCCCTTACCGTCTGCAGTGCGATGCCGTCCTCTCCGACGGTGTGCTGCCCGCCCACCGCCACCAGGGTGGTCCTGGAGCCGCCGCCTTCCGCCGCCGGCCGCACCACCAGCTGCGCCTGTACGGCGTACATGGTGCTGGGCAGCTGCCGGTAGGCGCAGGACCACGTGTCGGTCTCCGGGTCGTACGACGCGAAGATGGAGGTGGGCCTGCGCACGTGCACATTGTCGTACAGGTGTGGGCACACGTGGGCAGTGCATCTGGCCTTTTACCAGCTGGTGTACAGCAAAGGAGCTTTCTAATACACAGGCAATGCCACAGCGGGAAAAGTCGGACACCGGAGCTCGCCGGCCCCGTCCGGGTTGGGGCCGGGACCATGCACGCCCACAGGGACCACAGCCGCTCAACTTTACACGGCAGGTAAGGCTGGCACCAGGCTGTACCCAACCCTACCCCACCCTGCACTGTGCGGTACGGTACAGTTGACGCCCCGGCCTTGCTGCCTGCTTCCAGCCCGTAAGACACCCGTCTCCCACCACGCTCCAGCTACAGCAACTCACGCCCTCCTGCACCACCCGCACGCACCTCATGTAGTGCGGCCACAGCCAGGTCCGCTTACCAGCTGGTGTGCAGCAAAGGAGCTTATTAATACACAGGTGGTGTCACGGCGTCACCCAACACGCCCCAGCTAGCCACGCACAACCCGCACGCACCTCATGTAGTCCGCTTAGTCCGCTTACCAGCTGGTGTGCAGCAAAGGAGCTTATTAATACACAGGTGGTGTCACGGCGTGGACAACCGGACACCGGAGCTCGCCGACACCGTCCCGGGCTGGGGCAATGGGGGCTATGCATGCCTGGTGCTCCCCGGCCACGCTATGCCGTTTCCCGCTTCCTGCGCGCCTTACACGGCACGCAAGCCTAGCACCAGGCTATACCCTGTACTGTACGGCATAGTTAACGACCCGGCCTTGCTGCCCGCACACCCGTCTCCCAACACGCCCCAGCTAGCCACGCACCACCCGCACGTACCGCATGTAGTGCGGCCACAGCCACGGCCGCTTGTCGGGGGGCGGCAGGTCCTCCATGCGCCCCATGCCGCCCACAATCCACAGCCTGCCCTCGTGCACAAACACCTCTGCGTGGTGGTGCGCCTCCGGGCACGGCGCGTGCGCCTGCCACGTGTCCGTGCCGGGGTCGTACGACGTCATCGCCGCCGTGTAGCCGTTGTCCACGTGCGCAAGCGACGACGCGCCGCCGACGCAGTACACGCGGCTCCGGAACCACGTGCAGCCGAAGCCGCCTGTCGTACCGGCCACGTGCCCGCGCGTGCGCTCCTGCCATTGTATGGGCTCGCCCCGGAGGAAGGCTTCTAGGTCTAGGGAATGGAGGTAGGGTAGGAAGCTGGGATCGCGTGGGACGTGCGGGCGGATGAAGCCGGAGGCGGAGAGGCTGTACAGCACCCCTGAGGGCGAGACGGCGAGGGTGTTGTGGTTGACGTCGATGGGCAGGGGAGGCCCGTCGGTCCAGGTGCGAGAGGTCATGTTGTAGATGGTGGTGTGGGAGGCACCTGCGGGCAGGTGCAGGGGCATGTGGGTTAAGGCGGGATGCGGGTGTGTTGGGTGCGCTGGTGGCCGGGTGTGTGAGGAGGCGGAGGGTGTGGTGTGGGAGGCGCCTGCGGGCGCATGCAGGGGCATGTGGGTTGGGGTGGCGTGCGAGGGACCTGTACCGTATTGTGAAGGATGGAGCAGCCTTGGGGTCTGATGGGGTCAGCTAAGGTACCGGTCTGCGGCGGGCAAAAGCGCTGGAGGCGCAGACGTGGGGATCGTAGGGATGCCCCGTCTTAGCTGCTGCAGCTGCTGCTGAAGGTGCTGTAGCACGATTACCGTCGGGCAGACAGGTGTCGCATGTGCAGGTGCTTGCGCGCCCCTATGAGGCTTTGTGGCATGACACGAAGGGTGGCCAACAGCACGCCATGAATGGTAACTCAGCGCAAGTAGGCATCAAGCGCATGCAGGCAATACCCACCGATGGACCACTGCTCAGACAGTTGCCGCCGAAAGGCAAGTTCACCCTCGTTCTCCGGCCTGCGGTACCCCGCGCTGAGGAGGAAGAGTTGCTGCGTAGTGTTGAACCCGCCAACCACGATCACGAGGTCTTTGTACTCGGCATGGCCGCCCTCCTGGTGAAAGCGCCCTAGTAGCGCGTGGGGCAAGTCCTCGTAGGCATCCACAGTCTGGTCCCGTTGCTCCTGCTGCGCCTTGCGCCGTTGCCGCCGTTGATCACTACTGGATATTAGCTGCCTGGTATTGCGTTTTACGGCGTCTGCCGCTTGCCGTAACCGGGGCTGGCCGGCCGGAACAGTTTGATGGCCATTGGACGAGCTCGGCAGGTCTGCACATGCTACCAGGCCAGAGATAGTAGCCCAGCCTATGCATGTTGCGAAGGCAACACGTGACAGCATGCCGGTGAAAGAATGCCTCGTTACTGACACTGCTTGCTTGCTCGTCACGCTAGCGATAAGGGATACTTGCTGCGATACAGTTGTTGCTGCTGAGGCATGTTGCCCTAAGTATGCAAACACTCCAAGCTATCCGGTCGCCGTGCCGACAGCATGTGCTGCAGCCTGTTCTAGTGTTCTGTGACGGACACGCATGTCGCGAAAGAACGGTGTGTTACTTGTGCTGTAGTGCTTAGCTACTACCATTGCATAGATAACGAAGATCTATTTGTAGGTAGATTGATATGCCAGCTCAGACAAGGCTAGAAGATGACACTGGTTTTCAAAAAAAACCAGGCAGACACGGGTAACAGGTGACAGTCAACAGCGCCAGTCCTGTACATACGGTAGCTGTTCCAGAGCAACGGTTTTTCAGAGATGCGCAACGCACCTGGTGGGCGGAGACGCGGAAATACGTGTGGGCAATACCATGTGACATGCCGGCACGCAGCTTCTGTACATCCCGGTACGCAGCTTCTGGCAGGTGGTACCACGGTGACCTGCGCTCAGCAAGGCATCAGGTTGATGAGGGTGAGTACCTGTTACCCGCTGTTACTATTACTCAGCGCTGACCTGCCTGGTGTGGCGTGGTACAGTGCCAGGCAGTGGCAGCATGGGAGCTCCATCCCCTGGTACAGTACCAGTTACACCTGCAGTTACAGGGCCCACAAGGGCGCGCCCCGAGAGCCAAGGGCCCATAAGGACGAAACGCAGAGCTAGCAGCTAGGTGTCTAGGCGGCAGACGACGGGGCTTACACATCAATCTGCACACCAGGTCTCAAAACCGTCTACTGGTAGTCGGGACTTCGTCTTGTGACACCACAACCCGTACGTTTCAGTACGGTGCGCGGACAGTACCGGTATCGCGGCATGGTACCGTATGTGTTGAGGAGGTGGTCAAGCGGTGCAGCAGGATGCAGCCAGAGTAACGCTGGGTTACGCTCGGAGCCCCTGTCTATATGTGCCTAAGCAGGGAGCGTTGGGGCACACAAGCGGGTGCGCTGTGTGATAGTAATGCATGGCTTTCAGGGCGGAGACCGCCGCACCGGCCAGCCTCCACCCATCACTGAAACCAGCTGCCACTGGTTTCGCCCCTGCCTCACCCTGCCTCTTGTGCACATTGCCGGTTGTGCCTTCCAATGCAAGCCTGCCTCATTCAAACCCCGTGCACGTTGGCCTGCTCTACAACCCGCTGTACAGCAACGGCATAGCCAACACATGCCCTTCTTGACATGCTCCCCTGCAACCGCGTTGATACGCAGCCCTTCCTACCAGGGGAGCTCCCCCACGGAGCTCCCCTGTTTCCTACTTGCATGCATCGACGATGACGATGAGGGCCTCAGTTGCCAGCAGCGCGTCCGCCACCTCGCCATGCCCCGCACGCAGCGCCCTGTCCCGCACGTCCGCAAACTCCCAGCCGCGTATCGACATCCGATGGCCTCTCCCCGCCCGCGCTCGCAGCACCCCGAGGAGCACCTCCACCGCCTCCACGCCGCCGCCAATCGCCGCCGCCTGCAATCCCGCCCACACGTCGCTCCACCCCAAGCGGGCCGACGGTTCGAGTCTGGCGAGCAGCATCCGCAGCACCTCCGCGTGGCCCTGGTATGCATATGCCGCGAGCGCCAGGGTAGGCCTGTAGAGCTGCTGGCCCTGCGCCCCCGGCTGGCGCAGAAGGCGTTGCACCAGGGGAGTGTCGCCCGACGCGACGGCACGCAGCAGGGGGCCGAAGCTGCTGTCAGCGTCGCGTGGGGTGGGCACGGGAGTGGAAGCAGCTGCACATGCGGGTGTTGGCGGGGGTGCGGGTGCGGGTGCGTCCGTGGAGGGCACGGCGGGGTCCTGGGATGACCCAGCGGCCGGGCTGCGCTCTCCCGGCAGCGCGGCAGTGGGCAGTGCGCCACAAGGCGGCTGTGGCAGCTGCAGCGCCCACGCGGCCACGTCCCAGTGGCCACCGCCCACTGCCCAGCCGTACAGCCGTTGCCTCACTGATGCAATCAGCGCCTGCCCCCGGCTCCCTGCCGCCCCGCCCCGCAGCGCCTCTGAGGCGGCGCGCCCAGCCTGTGGGCTAACAGCGTGTGGGTTTGCCTGCTGTCCGCCCTCTGACGGCGGCTGTGGCCCAACCCCATTCCGCGCCCCATCCAGCACCTCCACCAGCGCCCGTGCAGCCGGTAACACAGGCGGCACCGCACCCCCCCGCTGCAGTCGGAACGCGCAGGTAGGAGCACATTCCGTTTGCTCGCTCAGAATGTTCTGCAATATTCCCGAGCCGTCCCACGCCGCCACCTGCTCCGCCCCGCACTCCGAATCCAGCAGCCGCAGGCACTCCGCGCTGGCCCCCCCTGCACGCAGCCCTCGCCGCCGCCTCCCCCGCCGCCGCATCCGGCCCCGGCCTCACCCCCGCAGCCAGCAGCATTCTCAGCACGCCCCCGCAGCGGTGCGCTGCAGCCAAGTGCAGCAGCTTCTGAAACCACATCGCGCAGCCATCACCATCAACACGACCATCGCTGGCCCCTCGCTGCAGTCCTTGCCCATGCCCCCCCGTCCGTGCTGCCCTCTGTGCTGCCCTCACCAGCCAGCCCCGCCAGCTGCAGCAGCAGCCGCAGTCCTCCTGCGTTGCCAGCCTGGCAGGCAGCTTCCGCCAGCTGCCTCCAGCTTCTTTCAAGTACGGCCAAACCCTTGACCCATGGGTCGCTCAGCAGCAGCTCCAGCGCTGTACCACCGTCCTGCTGCGCCGCCGCCGCGCCCAGGGCCTCGGCCACGGCGGCTTCCGCCTCCGCCCCCACCTCCGAGCTAAGCCCCCCGCCCTCCGCCTCCTCCTCCTCTACCGCCCCAGCACATCCCAGCACTTCTGACCCGCCGTCCCAGTGCTCCAAAGGCATTTGTGCGCCTCGCATGGAGGAGCGACTGTATTGTTTACATGTCGAAGCCGCGAGGGCAACCGCGCGGGGCGGAAGCTTTGTCCAAATGCCGTCCCAAACGTCGGGAGGCAGAGCCAGCAGGACGCAGGCATCGCGCGGTTGTCGTGGAAGAGACATCTTATTCTTATTGGCGGTTCAACATTCGTAGCGTACCTTGCAGTCAGGAGAGGTGCGTTCAAAAAGTCCCTTGCTGGGCTGCGCTGGGCTAACCAACGACCTGGGCTAACCCAACGGCCAACCGACCCCATCGACACAGATGACCAGAAGGCCCGCGGAAGGCGGAACAGTTTGGGCATGGGCATTTGCAAGACAACCTTCACCTTTGCCTTACATGTTGCCACAATCCACCTTAGCTAAACACAGCTTGTCGTTGGACAGGTAATATGAACCTGCAGGACGTCAGGGACAATATCAGCCGGCTAAATGGGGATATCGATAGACTAACGCAGGAAATTGGCCTTGTGGCTGGAGGCCAAAGCCTTGCCGGGCTTCCTGAAGAAGTGATACGTCTCCACCGGGACCTCGTGTGCCAACGAGGAGTGCGATTCGCTCAACGGAGAGTGCTCCACAAGCTCGAGCAGGAGCTCGAGGGCCCGAGCATGCGTAAGTTCCTATGTGGCGGGCTGCATCGGGCTGGGCATGTGCATCGTGCAACGGGCTGGCAAAGCATGGATGCTGCTACGTGGAGTACCTACGAAAGTCATAGGGTCCAGGTCAGTCTCAGCTCTTATGGCCGCCCGCGCTTCATTGGGGACCAACCAGCTCATGTGCTGCCTCTTGACCCCTTCCCGCTACAGCCCCAGCTCCCAACCCACACCTTTCCAGACCCCCATCTACGCCGTGTCCACCCAAAAACGAAGCGACCCCCATGTCAACGGTATAAGATCCAGCGGGTGCTTGTACACGGTGCCCTGCAGACCAAGCTCTGTCCTGGCTTACTGATTTCGTCCGACGTATGGAGGAGGCCTTTGAGTCCTGGTGGAGTGGAGAGCATCTGAAGTCCACCTGAAACATGCTATGCCGTGGGAGCTGTGGAAGACCAGCTACTCCTGCTGCAACTGTAACGGCCCATCAAGGCCGACAGCCCCTGGCCACAGCCTTGGCCAAACCACGCCTCCTCCTCCCTGCCCTCCGCCCCGGCTGGCAGACCTCCCCCCGCAACCCCGACGCTGCCCACGGCCCCATAGACACCGTACCCTCCTCCGGCTACGCCGCCCCGGACTACACCCCTCCCCGGTCAGACCCCTCCCCACCATTACCCCCGGACGACGCCCTCACAGCCGACTCCGAGGCCCTGTCCTTCGCTGCCCAGCAGCAAGGCCACCAGCTCGGCCGCGCCTCGCCCAAGCCCTCTCCAGCACCCTGCCCGCAATCCACAACACCAACAACACCAACAACGCACACAGCAGCAGCAGCGTCCCCGGCTCCCTGCTGCAGCACGCCTCCACCCTGCCCGCCAACGCCGCACTCTCCGCCGACGGCAGGCCCGTGTGGAACGACCGCGTCTCGCTCAGCCGACCCGCCGGACCAAGCCCCCCGCCGCATCACACTGCGCCCGCCCTCCCCCGGCAACCGCACCCAGGGCCACAGCGTCGACAACACCAGCAGCAACCCCAGCGCCAGCCCAGGAGCAGCCCACCCGCACCACCACCAGCAGGCCTGGGTGTCCCCCACAGCCGTCAGCAGCTCCAACGACCCCTTCAGTCTGCCCGGCTCCCCCAGCACCACCACCCTTCCCCACGTGGGCCCCAGCCCCTGCACATCCTCCCCAAAGACCCATTACCCCCGGGTTCAAGATGCCTAACCGTCAAAGGCGCCGCCGCGCGCCGACCTGGCGCACTCGTACGTCGGCAGGGCGTACAGCCCCGAGGGCCCCAAGCGCGGGTCGTACGGCATTGATGACTCCGAGATGAGTAACGCGTCGCTGCTGTACAAGGACCCCAGCGGTGCCGTGGCGGCAGGCGCTGGCGGCGAGGGCCTGGGAGGCGGCGGCGTGGACGGGCACGGCACGCACCTGCCGTACCTGGAGGGCGCGTACGACGCCAAGGCCGGCGTTTTCTTGGCCAGCGGTAAAGGTGGCGGCAGTGGCGGCCGGCGGGCGCGGAGGTACAGCGACGGCAAGCAGGGTGAGGACCGGGTGGGCATGCCGCCCTGCTGTCCTGGTTGCGCGTTGCAGCCTGCCTTGGTGCACCTTAGCCCTTGGCACATCGTCTCCCTATCCACCACTCCTGCCCGCCGTTTGACCGCCCTCTCGCTCGTTGGCACCCTCCGCCAGCACTGACAAGGACACCCTGGCCTGGCTGGGCCCGCCCCCCGGCGCCCTGTACATGCCCGCCGCCACTGGCCGCAGCAACCCGCGCGGCGCCAGGAGCAGCGAGCAGGGCGGCCTAAGACACGTGTCGCCCGTCGCACACGTGTCGGAGCGGCTGTACCCGGGGCCCGGTCGCTGCGGCCCCGGCGCCGGAACCACCACCACGCTGCCACGGGCTACTGGGGCTGAAGGAGAGGGCGGCGTGGGCCCCACATTTGGAGGCCCTCGGGCTGTGAGGCGCGGCGCGGGGATAGGCGGCAAGGCGCACTTTGGGGTCGTCTTTTGAGATGCAGGAGCGGTCAGATGCAGGGCCGGCCAGCCGCAAGGGCCGTCGACCACAAGGGAAGAGCTGGTGGTCTGCTTGCATCGGCCTCTGGGTCCTGATGCCATGCTGTGTGAATTTAGCATAATGTTTAACCAGGTGTGTGCTACAATGCGCCGGGTGGGCTAGGTGGCATGTGACGCGAGTTGTCCAGGAGCGATTTGGGCATGCCGGGGGCCGGCGGCTAGCCAGGGATTGAGCACGTGGCGTGGGCAGCAAGCGAAGAGATTTGTTTACCGGTAGTAGGACACCGTATATTTCCAGGCCAAGCGCACGAAGGCACCTTTGAGCTGCTGCCCACCCGCAAGTGGAAATCTTGCCACATAGGTGGCGCTTGCGAGATGTCATGGTGTGTACAGGAAGGGGTACGAAACAGTACCTCCATGCAGCTATGCTGCAGGTGCAGTGTTTGAGTAGCGAGGCACATGGGTACGGGTGGGCAGTGTGCTGAAAGAAGCCCAGTTCAGTACGAACAGGCGGGAGCAGTGTGCAAGGGGGGCTGTATCGAGATGCTAGGGTGGCGCGGGAGAGCGCAAATGCCAGTGCGTGGGGGTTGCACGTGGTGGTGTAGGCACCGGCAGGGCACGAGGGTTGGGCAGGTGCTGCGGCCGCTTGACGCTTGAGGAGACCACTCGACCCGTGTTGGACGTAACATGATTGTTGAGCTGCTCTGTGACGTGAGTGCCCGCCAAGGGCACACCTGCGCGCTCGTGCCAGGACGGGCATACATGCCCCTGCACATGCGGCCACTCTGTTGTAATTATTGTGACGCAGGCCATGGGCCCACATCCCACAGCCCCTGCACATGCGGTCATTCAACCGCATGGCTTGGATTTGCATTAGTTAGGATGCGGTCCTTCTGTTGTGACGCAGGCCATGGGCCCACCTGGGCTCACAGCCCACCTGATCCAACTGAGCGGAGGCCATGGCTGGATGGGAGCCACACGCATATGCACAGGAGGCGCTCTGCTGTCAATGTGTTGACGGTGTGTGCCAGGGGGTGGGGCGGGGTTAACCGCAGAGCAGCACAGGATCCTAGCTAGCGGGGGCGGGGGGGGGGAGGGGAAACGGGTGCGGGGAAGGACCCGTGCGCCCTAGCAGGACGTGGTGTCGTGGTCAGGCCGCCAGGGCAGGCGGCGGGGTCCTAAGGATGCTTTCGTTTCTATGGAAAGGTTTACAGGATAGGCGACGGGAAGGGAGAGTGCCGGCTGGGGATGCCAGGGGAGAGGTCAGGCGCGCGGGTGGCTGTAACCTGGGTGGCGGGTGGCTGCCACCGCACGACCGCAGCAATAGGTGGTGTGACTACAGCGTACTGGCGTACTGCAGGTCTGCAGCCAGAGTGACGCCGTTACCCCTGATCCCCTGCCCACGCAATTAGCGATGGAGCATACCAGTACACACCGGTATGCATAGTACGGTATTGCACGTTACCCCAGACAGCTCGCCCTAGATCGCAGTGTCACACAACTGATGTTGGTGATCCCCTGCCTGCTTCACACTGCCTCACATACTCACTGTGCCTCTTGACCGCGCGTCTGCCACACTCGGCCATGCCAGTCTCGCTTCGAATCGTAGTCAAGAGGTGTCCTCCACGTAAGTAACGCACTTTCCATCTGGCACAGGTGGCACGGTTGCTCGGCACCCATGCGTCGCGTACAGACACAGCCTTTTAATCAGCAAGCCTGCCCGTAGCCATGCAAAGCACTGATCCTCGCAACCTTGTGTGCACGCACAAACTGCACTACGTGTTAAGGGCACAGCGCAGAATAAATAGCGCGCAGGCGCAAAGCCACCAGTACGGTCACACAGCACATTGTCCCGCAGCTCTGCAACGCACCCATCCGCTCAAGCCCCTCAACCTTTTGCGCATACATAATCTGCATTGTAAGGGCCATGGGTCAAAGTGCAGCGCGCAGGCGCAGAGCCGCTCATGCCATACGGTCATACGGCACATTTGTCCCGCAGCTCTCATCACAGCGCCGCCTGGATCATGCCCCACTTGCCGTTGACCAGCCAGTCCTTGTCAGCTTCCGACAGCTTCCTGCTCAGCCCTTCCGACTCCAGCCCCGCCACCACATCCGCCTTGAGGGTGCGCAAAGCCAGCAGCGGCGCGGGACGGAAGCCCTGGAGTAGCGGGAGGCGAGGGGAGAGGAGATGCTAGGTGGTTTAGAAGAGTGCCATACGTGTGAACTATGACAACTATAACAGTTGTGGGGCGGGCCGAAAGCCCTTCGTGGGGTCAGCGGGGGGGCGGAAGGGTGTTTGCTGGCAGGAGAAAACAGCACACGGTGCAAGGGCAAGAGCAGCTTATGCAGCGGATGGTGTGGGTAAGCACAGGCACTAGTGTACGGCAGCAGCTGCAGTACGAGGGGTATCCTGCACTCTACATCACGACGTACGCACGTGCCCCTTCAAGAGCGCTGGCGGTCCGCTGACCACATCACAGCACCAAACAAAAGCACGGCAAACGTGGGGAAAATGACACTCATCTGAATTGCACATGCGCCATTCCCCCGTTTCTTCCACACAGTAAGGCACACGGTATACGTCGTATACCACACCTGCAGCGCCGTCTCAAAAGGCGTTGTGTGGGGCCACCTGAGGAAGCCGTAAGCAGCAGCGGAAGTAGCACGCATGACGATGGCATGCATGGAGTTGAGTGGTTACAGACTTTGAGTGAGGCTGAACCAGGAGAGTTGGGCCTACCGGTTGTGTGTTACGTGTTACGCCCTCACCACGAGAGTACTGGGCGTGCTACCAACACCACCGTTCCGTCGGCGCCAAAGGAAGACACACGTGGTGAAACGGACATGATCACCACAAAAAGCCTTCAGCCGGACTTCTCGCCTCTGCGGTGAAGCTCCGCACCAGGCCGCACTCTCACAGGCCATGCCCACGCACTCCACCCAACGTGCCCAGTTCCACAATGCATGCCTATGTTGAAACGCCTGGCCCCTCCCTGCACCTCCACGCATGCCCCCTCCCTCCCTCCACACATGCATGCCCACGCCTCCCCGCCCCACGCTCCCTCCCTCCCTCTCCGCTACCCACCTGCAGTCGCGCGGCCCCTCCCTCCCCGCGCGTGCCCCGTCACCCCCTGCCATGCCCATGCCCTGTATCCCTCTTCCGTGCATGCCCCTTCCCCTCCCTCCCATGCATGCCGACTCCTCCCTCACATACATGCCAACTTCCCCACGCACGCTGTTTCCCCCGCGTGTCTTCCCACCTGCAGTCGTGCGTGAGCTTGCGGTAGTTGAGGTCTCCCTTGAGCACCACCAGCCCGCTTCCCGCCAGCTCGCCGTACAGCTCCGGAGCCACGCCCGCCATCCAGCAGTACGGCACAGGCGTGGTCCAGAAGGGGTGCGCCCGCCACTGCCACCTGCCGGACGACAGGTGCGCCCGCCGGCGGGAGGCGAGGCGCCGTACGGCCTGCCACGACCCGGGAGACACGCCCTGACGTAGGGCGAGTGGTAACGAAGGGGGTGGGGTGGGGTGTGAGGGTTGGCGGTTAGGCCATGCCGCATAATCAGTAGAAACGTGTTAGTCACTCAGGCACGCGTTTACGTGCATGCATCAGGTCACCAGGGCGCCCACCGGCGACCAACCCCGTCCTCCCCGCCCCACCCCTCCATCCCCAGTGTGCTGCCACTGCCCGGTTGCCCCCCCATCTGCTGCTCCGTGCTCCCCACCCTCCGGCAGCCCCTCCGCCCCCTCAGGGGCACACAGTGTGAAGCAGCAGCTAGACAGTTGGCAGTTGGCAGTTGGCAGTTGGCACGTGTGCGGTGTGGCACTTGCCCGCCCCGCAACAGTGTGCCGCCGCAGCGTGGCAGTGGGTGAGTGCACACAGGCCACCCACCCCACCCACCTGCGCGCCCTGCGGCGGCCCCTCCGCCGCGCAGCTGTCTAGCAGCCCCTCCAGGTCCCCTGCCAGGGTATCGCTGACGAACCAGGGGATGGACTTGCCGTGCAGCACCACAGTATCGCAGCAGCCTGCGCATAGGCAGGCGGCGGACAAGGGGGGCGGGCGTGGAGATGTTCACATGTGGCAAGAGACACGACGCGGGCGCAGTGCTTTGTCGTCTGACAGCAGCCTGGGCGCAGGGCGGCAGGGGTGGAAGGCATGGGGGCACTGCAGGGCCGTGCAGGGATGCACGCACAGCGGGAGACGGGGAGGGGCCATACAGGAGCACAGCGTGGCAGCAACCCGTGGTACACAGCGGCAGGTGGGAGGCGCGGGGAACATGGGGACGTGCGGGCGGCCCCGGCGTGCCCATGCATGGTGAAGGTATGGAGACGGGCGCAGTATGTGATATCAGAGGGAATAGCCTGGCCCCAGCCACAACGCCCACCCCACCCCACCCCACCCCACCCTCACACCCACCTGTGGCCATCAGCACGTCCGCCAGGCACAGGTCCGAGAACAGCTCCAGGCCGCTGTTGTCGAGCACAATGTCCACACGCACACGCCCACCTGCACCTGCCCCACACTCCGCCCCTGCCCCCGCCGCTCCCCTCGCTGCCGCCGCCTCTGCCGCCCGCCGCCGCTGGACCATCCCCTCCACGTGCCTCCACACAGCCTCACTGTCGTCCACGATCACACGGGGCGGCTCGCCTTCATCCTTCCCCCTGCCCCCCTGCCCCCCAGGCGCCCCTGCCCCTGCCTCACAGCCTCCCGCCCCTGTGTGTGTATTACGGTGGTTCAGGTGCTGCTCGCCCAGCCCCTCCGCGTTGACCAGCAGGCTGAGGTCCGCCTTGTTACCCCACAGCGCCATCTGCAGCGCCGCCAGTACGGCGGTACGGCACGTCTCAGGACCTGGGCCAACTGCTGCTGCTCCTGCTGCTGCTGCTTCGTTCGGGGGCGAGGAAGAGGACGAGGGTGGTTCAGAGGAGGAGGGTGAGGATCGCTCCAGCGCCGCCAGCAGCAGCTCCGTCTCCTCCGCAAGGCCCACGGCGGCGGCGGCGCTCTTGGCCCACGCCGCCGCCTTCTGCCGAGCAAATGGGTCCACGCCGGCGGTGGCGGGGCGGCGCTGCGGGGGCAAGCGGCCAGGGCGGGGTGCGGGAAGCGGCGGGTGTGTAACAGGTCGAAGTCCGCCGGCTTTACCGTTACTGCGAAATGACCTTACGATCGCGCGCGCCCTGTGCAGCCTACCCCCCTAAACCACCATACCAATTACTGAAACAAAAGATATGCACACATCAGCGTGCCGATTCCATACGTGTGCGGCGCAGGTGTCTGCAGCCCTGGCGGAAGTTGAGGCTCTGCGGCAGCAGATGCTGGAGGACGCAGCGGTGGGGGAGGCGCCGGCTCCTACAGCCGCTTTGCGGCGAGCAGCGCTGCACACCAACTGTAATGTTTTCCACTGCCAACAGCCCGACGGTGTCGCCCACGTGGCCGATGGCATACAATATCTCCTATCGAGTTGCACCAGTGCACCAGTACACGTTGGCCGTGTCGTGTTTACGTACGCACCTGGAACGCGGTGTGCAGCGCTGCAGATGTACAAACCAACCACCAATTCTCAACAATTACATACTGGTAGATACAAGTACACCGTGTTGGCGCATGCACCTGGAACGCGGCACGCAGCGCGGCGTGCATGTAGGGTTCCCCCAGCAGCAACCACACCAGTATAGTCCACAACCCCTGCACCACGCACCTGGAAGGCAGCATGCAATGCTGCTTACATGTATGCTTGCCGATCAATCGAACCGACTACCGTTACAAGGGCCGTACATGATGTTACACGCACCTGGAAGGCAGCATGCAGTGCGGCGTACATGTAGCACTCCACAAGCAGCCAGGGGAGACCCAGCCAGCTGGGCCGGGAGCCGCCGGCGGGGCCCACGCCGCCGCCAGGCGCCGCCGCCGAGGAGGCAGCGGCGGCAGCGGGCGGGGCGACACTCCCTGCAGGGCCTGGCTGCTGCTGCTGCTGCTGTTGTTGCCGCCGCGCCTGCTGCTGCTGTCGGGTCCGGGCGAGCTCCACGCAAGCGTTCGCGCAGTCGAGTAGCACCTGGAGTAAGTTAGTCGTGAACAGCCGGTTGTCTGGTCAGCACGGTTGGCACTTTTCAGCATGGGCGGCTGGCGGCTGGCTGTAGTCAAGGGAACGGTTCCCGAAAAAGGGCGTGTGTGAGGTTGGAGACTTGGTGTGTATTACCGGTACCGGTAGGTGGCTAAACAGCAAGTGCTCATCCCCACGCCCTTTGTTCACCAGTGACACTGCACACCAGCCCGCGGTGCCCTTCCAGATTCCACGCTCTTACGCACGCACAGGCAAAGCCGCATGCATGCACGGTACGCTTGCCTGTGTGTCCGGTGCCGCCCCCTCCACGTGCAGCGGCGCCTCCCCCACCGCTGCATCCCCAAGCATCTGCTGCCGCAGGGCCTCCACCTCCGCCAGGGTTGCAGACACCTGCTACCACACACGCATAGTATTGGCATGACGGTTTTACACACACCTTTCTTTGCATGAATGAACAGGGTGGTAAAGCCGTAGGATCAAGGGAGATAGGCTGCGGCCCCCGCATCTGCTGCCGCAGAGACCCCACCCCCGGCAGGGCCGCGGATATCGCACATGCTGCAGCGATATGAGAAGAAGTCATTGCGCACAAAAGGCCACATGCATCACGCCGCAGAGCAAGGGGGTTAGGCTGCTGTATACTAGCGGTGAGCGCTAAGCGGCGACGCCTCAGGGGGTGGGGGGCAGACGCCTGCACGCTACACATGGTCCATACAATGGTGATGATGGCAGCCCCGCAGGGGAGGATGCACGTGGTAGGCACGTAGTGGTGTACTACGAGGAGGCGGGAACAGGAGGAGGGGGGTGCCCCCAGGACATGGGTACGTTTCCACCCTGCGAGCACGTGTGTTCCGCAGCTGTGCCCTTATGTCCCAAACCGGGACACAGACCATGCGCCCGAGCGCCTTGACCAACCAGCGGCCAGGAGCCGAGTTCCTTCTTTCTATGGTGATATCATGTAAGCTCCAGTGTGGGCCTGTGGAGAGGGCTGCCAACACGCACCTGTTCGCCATCCCCCAGCTCAGCCCGTACGTCCGCCATCATGCCTGACAGGATGGCTGGCAGGCGGGTGGTAATGGTGGCCTCGGCGAATGACCCGGGCTCGCACCCAGCTAGAGCAGGGTACTGCGGCGGAAGCAGGCCCAGTGCATCTCCAGCACGGATTCGGGCGGCCATGGCTGCTGCGTCGCCGTATGCTGCCATGGCGGGAAGGGCGTGTTGAGACCTGGGCGCGTGGGCTGGAGCGCTGGCGGTTGGTGCAAGTGCGGGGAACCGGCTTGTTACGCGCCGTGCGACGAAATCAGAGGTTTTGTGGTGTGGCCTGGATAGAGTGCAGCTCGCGGGGAGCACGGTTCTAGTGCTGGCGCCTTTCGGAAGGAGCATCGCCGCGGAGAGCGTTGCCACTGGCGCAGCTCAGGATCCTTATCGCCGGAGGCCCTCCGTACATATCATTTACATGTAGGTGTGTATGTATGTGTGTGCATGGCGGCCATTGCGCCTACCGAGGGGGCTATCACATCACACACAGCAACCGTTGCTCCAACTCCCCCTCGTTCTAGACCTTGGCGGTAATAGGTAGGAGTATCAGTTCAGACATACAATTTTACATAGCTTACTTACGGCATCGCGAACCCAGCTTTGAACCTTCGCCGAAGAGGGCCTTGAACTGCTAAACGGCGCTCCGTCCTGGCGACGCACAACCATACCAATACTCTGTGCTACTGACTACCGGACCGCTGCGACATATGTGCGTGTTGCTCACAAGATAACGAGCATGATAAAGCCCAGACGCTCCGTGCCATAGCAAGCACCCGCTTGTCGTCGGCCAGCCATATACTTTGCCACTACAAATGTCAGTTGAAGTAGTCCGCCCTAGTCCCAACGTGGAGTACCCAGTCACTCTCGGCAGCAGCATTGCGCCTGAAGCTGGGCCTCCGGACGATGCGGTCTACGCTACGCTGCGATATGATTTCCGGCCATTAAGCGCGGACCTGGAGCAACCTGGCGTCTTTGTGCTTGGGAGAGACCACAGGGTGCGTTGGGAAGGACCTCCGTTGCTGCAGCACTCCAGCTCCAGCACAAAAGGCCTCCACCACGGCGCACATGCACATTTCACACCACTGCTGCCTGAACGCCGCAATCACTGCATCTTGCACTGAGCATGCCTTCATTCGCATTGTGCAAACACGTTAAAGGCTTGCCAACACTCTGCAGACACGGGTATCCGAGGGCCCACCTGCGTGCCTCCAGCGGTGTACCTGTTAACACTGCCTGTCATTAGGGCAGCATTTACCGTCATGTGCAAAGGCATGCCTTTTCCAGTTACGCACTGTCTGACAGACAGCACTTATTCCCTCAGCCGTGCATTCTTTGACAGGCAGCACCCGCCGCCATTCATGAGGGGTGCAACAGCACGTGCACCACCACCGGTAGCATCCGCTGCATGCCGCTGGGCCCCAACCCCCTTCTGTCGTCAGATATGCACGTGCTTAGATACACGCCATGGAGGGTTCTGCGGATGGATATCAATGAAAAGACTTTGGCTGGTGAAAGCAGGGTAGTCCCTCAACCCCTCTCTACGTGGCTCTCGTTACCACACCGCTTGGCACCCTGTGCACGCAGAGACACACACCCGCAGTGCCAGTGTGTAACCAGCGAACACCATCTCCGCCTGACGGCTCATACCTGTTAAGGCACAGTCACAAGCACCGCCCGCCCTTGCACTCGCATTTACGCAGCCACACCCGCAGTGCCGGGTGTACCTGCTGCCTCCTGCCAGTTAACACACACTCCTCCATGCCGTCCTCGACTAGAACCTGCTTGCTAATTTGCTTTCGTGACCACGCAACTGCATCGCTACACTCCTCCATGCTTCCGTGCTGCTGTTCAGCTGGGGCACGAAATGACACCCTATTAATACACACCGTCACTTAACCCACACCCGCAGTGCCAGGTGTACCTGGCCAACACCACCAACGGCGACATGGACGTGCTGCTGGCCAGCTGAGCCAGCAACTGACACCCCGTTAATACACACCCTTGCTTAACCCACGCCCACACCCACAGTGCCAGGTGTACCTGGCCAACACCACCAACGGGGACATGGATGTGCTGCTTGGCGGCAAGTACGAGCCCAGCAGGGACAAGGAGGCGCTGGAGTGTGTGGCGGTGTTCGATGGAAGCGGCTGGAGGATAGAGGCGATGGTGGGCACACTCGGCACCAAGTGGGTACACATGACACATGCGTGTGTGGGTTAAGTGTGTGGGTTAACGTGTGTGGGTTGAGGTGAATGCCATGTGCAGAGCTCTCTACGGCGGCGGTGTGGTCGCCCTTAATACACAATGCGGTTGGCAATCAGGCCTGCCTGGTGCTTGGCACCAGTGCTGGGCATTCGCCCGGCGCGGCGTGGCGCGGGTACGGCCATGGTCCACATGTCCACACCTGGGGTGTTGCCGCAATATGCCGTACGTTGAGGTCAATGAAGGACGAAATCCCTTTCCCTGCATGCGGTACGGGGTAAATGATGGCATGAGGCGGCGGGGGGGCTAGGCGGCTCGCGTGTACCTGGTTTCCCATGCTACACACCCGTGGCCGTTACACACCCCTTTCTCCCCCGCGTTTCACGCGATGCCCCCTGGCCCCAATTCCCTCCCCTCCCCTCCCCAGGCACGTGCGCGAGGCCAAGGCTTACCGCCCGCCTCCCGACGACCAACTGGACACCTCCCCGCCCACGGGGGGCTCCGGGCCCTCCCCGCCGTACGGCAGTACGGACCCCCACGACCTCCACGTGGGCCCAACGACCCACGGGTCATCGGGGCTGGGCGTCGGCATGGGCCAGCGCCACGACCGGTTGGCGTCCGGTTCCGGAGCGGGTTCCGGAGCGGGCGGCAAGCCGCCGCGGCCGCCGGGGCTGGCGGGCGCGAGCCGGGCCGGGGGTATGAGTGCGGGTGCGGGCGGTTCACCGGGGGGCAAGAAGAGGACCCGGGACGCGCCGGGGCCGGCGGGCATGGGTGCGGGTGCGGGCGCGGGTGGGGGTGCGAAAAAGGCGAGCAGGCTGGGCAAGGCGACGGGGGCGCAGCAGGGGGGCGCGGCGCGTGGGGGGCAGGCACGTGGGGGAGGGGGAGGGGCGGCAGGGCGGAGTGGGGCGGCGGCGGCGGTGTCGCCTGCGGCGTCACCGGCGGCCTCGCCGGTGCTGACGCCGGTGCCGGCGCCGCCAGTGGCGGCTCCGCCGCCGCCGAAGGCGGCAGCGGCGCCGCCGCCGGCGGCGGAGGCGGAGGAGGACGTCGACGCCGAGCTGCTGGATGCGTTCGATGCGTTTGGGGACGATGACGGCGGCGCCGCGGAGGAGGCGCACCCGCCGCCGGCGGCGGCGGCAGCGGCGGCGGCGCCAGTGGCGGAGGCGCCGACACCGGTGATGGAGATGGCGGTGACGCCGACCGGAGACGGGGGCGACGGCGGGTCGGTGGCGGCGGCGCCGTCGCCGCCGCCGGGTCCCGGCGCGGCGTTGCAGTTGGTGGTTGAGGAGGCGGATGACGACGACGGATATGGGTATGGGTACGGCGGGGAGGAAGACTATGGGTTGGGGGTGGAGTACTTCTGATACTAGTGTGGTTCGGAAAGGGTGGAGAGCGAGGGAGGGCACGACAGGGGTGGTATTTGGTTGGTGGTCGGAAGCAGGGAGGGGGTGGTAGCCTGGTATGGGCAGCGGCATGTGGCTGAGGAGGCTTGGGCGGTATTCATTGCAAGGGCGTGTTGGAGGTCCCTGATTCATCGGCATCGGAGGCGCGGTTGCAGTGGAGGTGGCCGGGTGCGCATACGGTACCTGGGTTGCAAATAAGATGCGTGCGTGTGGAAGGTCCGTCGATACTGATCATGTTGACAATGGCAGAAGATGTGTAGGTCCTCGGTCGCTTGCGCATGGCTTGCGTACGACGTGCACTGCAGGGATGTCGCGTGAACTGTGTGGGTGTTGGGGTGGAGAGCTGTTGCGGGTACTTATTCGGAATGCGCCCAACCATCCACGCTCGACGCTTCGCAACGAGACCGTCTTCGCGGCCACGGGTTGACGTGGAAGGGCGTGGTCATGCAGCGTGGCTTCGCATGCATGAGCTGTTGGGAGTCCTAATTGCTGGCCAAGGCTAGTGGCCTCATTATGGTGTGGCCTCACTGTGGGTGTGACGGCTGGGGCCTAAATGAGGCGATCCACGGCGGGCCACGCCTGACGGTGAAGGCGTGTGTTTTTGTGGAATGGGAAGGGCCAGGCATTTTTTATGAATGCAGCCAACAGGCGACTGGGCTGCGAGTGGCGCAGTGGGGGAATGCCTGGCGTCGTTGCCTGGCGTCGTTGCAGCCGGCTTCGGTTGGGCTTGGGCTGGTGAGAAGGAGGCTCCAGATATGCATGTGCGGCCGCTTTTTTTTTTTTTTTTTTTTTTTTTTTTTTTTTTTTTGTCCGGCCTCGCTGAAAGGATGCAATCCCGAATTGCTACGGCTCTTGTACGTGCCGGATGCTGAAAGTGAACAATTGAACATGAAGCAGCATGTGAGGCACGCACCGGTATCTAACAATACAACCTACGACGGCAGCTCACCAGCTTGTCCCACCGTTGCCTGGTCATCCGCTATCAATACCGAACCCACCAAGAACATTCCTCGAGGTTCGAGGGTCTCAGCACTCGGTGCCACTACCGGTATACGAAGCCCACAGTATTCATACTCCCTTGATCTGCAGGCGCCGATTCCGCACAGCTGGTGTATGAATGTGTGCCTTGTGCCCCGCATTACCTACAGCTGCCGGGCACCTACAACAGCAACTGGGCACACATTTGCAGCTTCTTCCACGTCCTGCCTACGTCCCTAGCACCATCCTGCACCCCCTTTCCTACATACGCATTCTTTCCCTGCATGCAGTCGCTTTATGCAACTAGGTCCAACACCCTGCAGCGCGCCTCCCTACCGCGCACATTCAGCGCCCCCCACAGCCACCCTGGTCCCAGGGACAATTCCAAGTTTCGGCCACCATGCATCCGGCAGAAGTCTGAGTCCCTGCCGCTCAGCATCCTCTTGCAATCCTCCTCCTACCTGTGTATGCTTGCCCTGAGTGCTTTAAGCATTTGAAGCCTCTAGGTCTAACGCCCTACACAGCACGTTCCTGCTGCGTTTGTTCAGCGCCTCTCCCAGCCGCGCCACCGCCCCCTTGGCCTCCGCCACCTCCCGGCATGGCCCCTGCGCCACACGCAGCATGGCCTGCGCCAGGGTCTCCCCTGCGCCCTGCAGGTAGTACGGCAGTACGGCCTGGCCGCCGCCCCCGTATGACACGTGGTTCGCCACGCTGACAAGGCGGTCAGTGCTGCCGCTGCTGTCCACGCCGAACCCTGTGTCTTGGTGTTGCTGCTGATGGCCGGATCGTGTTGCTTCATGTGTATGAGCGATCTCGGCTTCCTGCAGCTCCCCGGCAGCAGCAGCGGCGGCGTGCAGCAGCGGCCCGTACACGTCAAGGGTTGCCTGGTCCAGCTGTTGGGGGTCAACAGGGGGTTATCACCAGAACAGTAAGGAGGTGCAGGGCCTGGCAGGCAGGAGGCAAGTATAAGGTTAAACAATGCGGGCGAGCAGGCTTAGCGGGGAGTCACTTGCACGGCTTCCTGGCGGGCGGCTGCCTGCTGCTGCTCCCCGCACACCTGATAAACTGGACGACCTTGCTCAACATTCCACTACAGTAAAACTACTGTAAACCATTCCGCAGGGTACCGTCTCACCATCAGGGGCAGGCCTGTGACCAGGGAGGTGATGACGGAGGAGCTGATCTTGGTTGCCAGGTAGTCTGGGGAGCCCAGCAGCGGCAGCAGGCCCAGGCCGCCCGCCACCGCGCCGTAGTAGTCGGGGTACGGCAGGTTGACGTGCAGCGACACCCGGGAGCTGCGGGCGGGCGGGAAAACGTACGGCCGGGGTACGGCAGGTTGACGTGCAGCGACACCCGGGAGCTGCGGGACGGCGGGTGGCGGGCGGTAAAAGTACAGCAAGGGTACGGCAGGGTACGGAAAGGTACGATAGGTTGGCACGGGAGCTGCGGGCGGGCGGCGGGCGGGCGAGATGCTATATGTAAGCGGTACGGCAGCAGCATGGTGGGACCGACGTCGGGAATGCGGGAGGTGTTGGGTGCAGGAGGTGCAGGAGGAGCGCGCGGGTGGGTTGGAGTAATGGGAGCAGGCGGCAAAATGAATCGCACGAGTGGAGAGTTAGGCCCCAGGCAGGTTGGGTGAGGTGCGGAACGCGCGACCGTGCACGGGGTTAGCAAGGAGCCTGCCACGTTGTGCACTGTGATTGCATGCACCACCCCCACGCACGCCAATCCCAACGCACCCGTACGATGCATACGCACCTGAGGGACGGGGGCAGCTGTGCCCTCTCGGGTTTGCCACTGCCCACCATCACCACACCGAACCTGCAACAGCGACACGCACAGCAAAGCCCACATCGTGTATGTGCTAGGGATGCGGCCGCTTAACGGTGACAGGCACGGCAAGGCACGGCAGAGTACGGCAGGAGTGCCTGAGCGGCATGCACGGCCTCTTGGCAGTGCCCGCTACGCTAAGCACCCACGGCCCACCCACCCTGGCAGCGACATCAGCTCGTTTGACTCATTCAGCTGAGCCCACAGCGTCGAGTACTTTCTCCTTCGGGATGCCATGTTTCCCTGTATAGCAAACAGCTGAGGTCCATCACCCACGTGACGGCGTGGGGTGTAGCCGCGGGGCACAGGGAAGGGGTCCTGCCGGTCAGGGGCCTGCCTTGTGGCACACATCTCGCTAAGCCAAGCCAGGCGCGATTCCAGGAAGTAATGAGCAGTGCATCCCTCCTTCACAACAGCTCCAAACAGCGGCCGTCTTGCCGAGTGGCATGTTCGCAGCCCGCTGGTATGGTGGTCCACACGGAACCAGCTAGCTACCTTGCTGGCAGCCGCACTCACCACATAGCCCCCCCATAACCACCCACTCCTTCGCCTCTAGTCCTCAACACGTAGCTTGTCATAGCTTGTCATAGTAAACCGGCTCAACACAAAGCTTGTCATGTGCTCTTTACTCCCTTTCACCGCATATATGCTGCTGCACCACACAGCGCATACCTTAATCGGGCACGCCTCGAGCTCTTCTGGCAGCAGCGGGTGGGAGGTCCCATCAGCGTCGTCAGCCGCAACAGAGTCCCCAGTGCCAGCAGAAGCCACGGCGCGGGCAGCAGCACCGCCAGCTGCGCTGCTGCTGCCGCTGCCGCCACCGCCGCTGCCGCCACCACCGCTGCCACCACCCACGTTGCCAGCCGCAGTGCGGGCAGCCCCAGGGTGGATATCAGTACCACTACCAGCTGGGCTCTCGCCGCCGCTAACACCGACCCCCAGCTCCTTTCCACCAGGGTCAGAGTTGCTGCCAGCCTCGGTGCTGGCCCCCAGCCCAACACCCACCCTGTGGTCGCTGTCGCTGTCGACACTCTGCAGCGCTCTGAGCGTCTGCAGCAGCGCAAACCCCGGTCCCGACCCTGACCCCACGGCCGCCGTCCTAGCCCTCCTCCTAAACCGCTCCTGACCCGCATCGGCATTGCCGTGCAACACCTGCCCTGCTGCCTCCCGCCCGTTCCTCTTCCCCTCTCTCCCGCTCCCCTGCCGCCCCGCTGCCTCACCCACGGTCGCCACCCCCGTGCCCGTCACCGCTGACACGGCAACAACACTCCTCCTCCTCGTACTTCTCTTGCTGATCCTCCCCCGCCGGCCTTGACTGGAGCTGCTACCGTTGCCAGTATTGCCGCGGTCTCCAGCTCTCCTGTCAAGGGAGTCCTCGCCAGTAGCCGCGAGGTCTGTTGTGACCGCGGAGGTCGTGTTGAGGGGCTTGACGGGCAGCACCCACGTCACGTGCTCCCGCCGTACGCCCGGCAGGTCACGCCCTGCCACGTGCCTTGCCACGTGCGGGGCAAGAGCCAGGATGTGGAGCTGGGCAGGGCAGGGAGGCAGCAGGGCACGCCGCCGGCGCCGCCTGTCCCTGTCCCTGGCCCCGGCTTCACCAACGGAACAACCCGTCAGCGCTGACGTCAGCTGCGGCAGCGTGCCCGCATCGGCGTTGTGTACGACGAGCGCCACTGAGGACGGTTGGGAAGCTGCAACCAACTGCCGTACGGTTGCGACGTCGTACTCGGGGCTGACGAAGAGCACCGAGTCGTACCTGCAGGGGAGCACCCCAGACACACGTGTTCGCGACAGCCTGCGACGGCACATATGTCCAGACACGCAGCGCACATGCGGCATATATATATATATAATATATATCCATATATATATCCAGACACGCAGCGCACATGCGCACACTTGCTTCGGAGCTGGGTAGCATCCCAGGGACAGGCGGTTAGCCCCACTGCACACCTGCCGTTGCGAAGCAAGCGCTATCCCACACGCCCACGCACCTGCCCATAGACCTTGGTCTGCTGGGTATGGGCTTGAAGGTCACTGCGTGGGGCAGGCGCATATGCGTACCAGTGGGGGTTGCGGGGCGTTGCTCAATTGATGCCTAGCCTGGTGCCAGGCGTAGGTCGGAGGCCTGGCCTTAGCGCAGGTAGGCTGGACCTGGCTGAACAGTTTGGAATCAAATACTGTGGCCACGTGCACGTGCCGAGGCGCCGTTGGGCAGTCCGGGGCTTGATGATTTGCGGGTGGTGTCCAACCTGGTCAAACCATGCCGTACCGTACCGTACCGGGGATATGCCGTACCACATTGAGCTATACCCGACGTGGTTGTAAAATTTGCTCAACCAGCGTGGTGTATGCGCCCGTCTGTACCTACCTGCAGGCCCGTACCCTCCGTCCGATTGCATCCAGTCCACGAAACCATGCGCCCAGCGCCCGCCGGGCATGTTGTCCGGGTGCAGGTACACGTGCAGTACGGCATCGGAACCGCCCGCTGCCGTACGGCGCTGCTGTACGACAGGCGCCAGCACGTGCACCAGGCCGGCCACCACCTCGAGGTGGAAGAACCTGGCACGTGGCGAACGTGCGGGAGGGCGTGGGGTCAAGCTGGTCCAAGGCTGCAGGCGCAGCGGCCAGCCTGGCATACGTACAGGTGATGCGGATGTAGCATGCCTCCCCATTTTCCACCGCACCTGCCGATCATACGGTACGCAAGCCGCACAGCTGGAAGGCCTCCCAGCCCCCAAGCCCCCCCTGTCCGGTCCGTGGCCCCAGGCATCCAGGCACCCACTGGGAGTTGACGATGGCGATCCTAGACGCGCTCCCCTTGTCCGTCAGCACCGCCTCCTCTTGCTCCGCCCTAGCGCACCAGCAGCTGCCGCCAGGCCCCGGCTGCGACGCCGCTCCGTCGCCGCTGCCGCCGTCCCGCGTGCCCGCCACCCCTGCGACAATCTTCCCCGCCGCCGCTGTCGCCGCCGCCGCTGGCCGCAGCACGATCTGCTCCGCCGGCCGACGCCGCTGCAACCGCCAGCGGACGCCGCGGCGTGCTCCCGCTGACGTCAACCCCGTCGCCGCTGCTGCTGCTGTGGACATTGTGGATGCACTGGCAGGCAGGGGTGCCAACAGGCAGCAGTGCAGGGCCAGCAGAGCTGACAGCAGCAGACCGGCCGGCGCCAGGATGCGTCGTGACCCCATCTCCTCGACAGTGTGGTTTGATGCCCCACTCTCGCTGCACTTGACCTGTTAGAGTCTTTTGCACAGGGCAAGGTTGTGATGGCACTCGAGAAGGGCGTTGCCTGACCCGGCCTGGCCTAACCCCTCCCGTAAGCGCTGTTAAAAGCTGTTATCAGGCCTGGGCGCCAGCGCAGGCTCAGTCGAGCAACAGCGTTTCTGCATGTACACCGTTGTGCATCGTCCAAACACCCATGCTGCTGCTGCGGTAATGTGAGCAATGTAAGAAGCCCGGCTACTGCGCGCCACTGACGCGCGTAGGCCTCAGCAACCGCGCGCAATCACGCTGCACACGGTACAAATGAAATGGCAACGGCATAAGAGTCAACGGCGGATATACCTGCAAGTGTAGGACTCACCGTATGGGCTGGGACGATACCGTCTTGCCCTGCCGGTGGGTCGTTGCTCGTTGGGTCCCCGCCCCTTGGACCTGCCCACAGCTTCCCCCCTGCCCCCTGCATGACCGCACCGCCAACCCAGGTACCGTATCTATCTAGTCCCATGTAGCAATACCCCGATGCTGCGAGACAATCAGCGCATCGGGGTCGTATCTGCATGTATGCGACGTGCAGAGGAGACGCGTGAGGAGCCCCTTGCTCTCGGGGCCGGGTGCATGCCACAAGCAGGTGCCGTAATACACATTCCATTTGTACTTCGCACCCCCTGCATGAGCCCACCAGGCTCGCCAGGGTGGAGTGCGAGTGCGATGTTGCGTTCAGATTTGGAGGCGTGGGTGGTTTAAGGCATTTAGGGCTGGCTCGTGGGAGTGGCCTCCGGTTGACTTGGGCACCAGCATGCATCAGCATACCCTCAGTGGAGCAGTGGAGTTTCCGTGAACCCCCGCCGCCTTACACGGTTTCCTCGTGATTTACGCGTACCATCAGTGGAGCGACAGCCAGCGCTTCTGCACATACCCTGCGTTCATGGGCCGTGCGTGCAAGGACCCATGCTGCTGCTGCAAGCAGGGTCTCCCCTGCAAGCATGCAATCACTGCGCGCCGCTGACTCGCGTGGGCTCTCACTGATAACCACGCCCAGCGATGCTGCACATAATACCACTGCGGCAGAGTAAGTGGCGGAGGATTCGAGGTGTAGGAGTCACCACACACAGGGGCAGGGACACGAGGGCACACGACATGTCTTGCCCTGCAGGTGGGTCGGTGGGTCCGCTCGCAGCTCCTCTGTCCCTAGGACCTTGGCCCCCTCTCCCCTCCATGGCCGCACCGCCGGTCCAATGGTATCTACCTAGCCCCGTGTAACAGTAACTCAATGATGCGCAATCAGAAGTTGCACGCCAAGGCCATATGAGCATGCATGACACGTGCCGATTGCACTCAGGCAGGCGGGAGGCGGCGCCACAGGACTGGTCCGGGGACGCTGGGGTAGAAGCAGTCAGTCAAGCGGGCTCCTGAGCAGGTTACTGCACAGCAGCGTTCCTGCTGCTCGCCGCCGTAGCACTTTCTCCTAGGGTCTACCGTGGGGGTTTCCGCGTCCCACAGGCCTATCCACACGGACCCTAAAAGCAGCATGATGAGGCCTATCCAACAGCATGATGAAAACCGGTATCTGATCCTCAGGTTGACGCAGCAGCAGCTCGGTTTGGAAAATGTGGTGTAAATGAGCTTGCTGAGTACTGCAGCACAATCCCAGACCAGACCCACGGAAGGCCCAGATGCCACAAGGCCTGGAGGCCTGAGGGCAACGAAAAGCCCTGGTCCAAGTTTACATGCATTAACAGAAATGGGCGTACGATGGGCCAAGCCCAGAACAGGTATACGAGGGGCAACACGGCCCCTGGAGGAGGGCCCACCTCATGCATGTACAGGAAAGCACACCTTCAGCAAGGGCACAAGGCCCAGGAGAGCCACCCTTGTTCATGCTCTGCCGTAGGCATCGATGATGAGCGAACCGACACCGAGCAGGGCTGGCATCGCACAACCCGAACAGCTACCGGCACGTGCCGACTCAGCCTGCCATTCGGGTCTCACTGGCTCAAATCCATGCAGGCACGCACGCAGGGCTTGACCCACCACAGTTGGTTGCCGCGAATTGTGTTTGTAACATTTCCAACGAAGCTTGGCATGATCACAGAACAGAGCAACGAGCGCTCATGGGTACGCGTAGGCAGGGCAGCGGTATGGGAAGGTACCCCATAGCCCAGGCCACTGTTTCAATCTGCTTCGATAACCCTTTAAGACGAGAGACGATGCAGGGGAGCGTTGTAAGGGTGCGTAAGCAACACCAAGGGCACGACGACGAGCGGCGGGGGTAACAACACCAGTTCCTCAGATGCCTGCCTGGGTGCCTCAACGTCAGCCACCACCTGGCCACCACCGTAATACACCACAGCTGCGACCGACCGTGTGTGTGCGTACTTTTGAGTCGCAGGCCTCCATGACCTGTCACCAACACGCCCTGTATGCCCCCGCTCACACCACTAATACACACCTCAGCGCTACCCATGCACCATCAGGCGTCGCCGCACATGCACCGGCCCGCCTCCGCCGACCCACCCTCCCGCCAGCTCCCGCAGCCAACCAACCACCAGCGCAACACGCTAATTCCACCCCCTCCGTTTTCCGCTCCCCACTTCAGGCCCCCTCACTCCCTCCTGTCGTTACTGCTCTCTTTCACCTTGCAGCTACTAGCGTTCAGTTGGCGCCTTCCACTGCCTCCCTCCCCCTCCCCTCCTCCTCCCCCTCCCCTACCCCGACGACAAGGGCACATGCCCCCCTCCCCCTCCCGCCCCCCCGCTCGCCCCCTCCCCTCCCCCCATCCCCCCCGCTCCCCCCGCCGCCCCACTCAGCATCAGGAACAGCTCCTCATCCGCCACCCGCCCCTTAACACTCACCACCAAGTCCCACGCGTTCCTCCCCTGCGCGTCCTTAACCCCCAACGACGCCCCCCGCCGCACCAGCAGCTTGGCAGCAGCCAGCTGGTCCGACAGCAGCGCATAGTGCAGTGCGGTGTGCCCCACACCCACACAGTCCACAGCATCCAGGGGAGCCCCCGACTGCAGCAGCAGCTCACACATGGCCACGTCACCGTTCGCAGCAGCGGCGTGCAGGGGGGGCAGCTGCAGCTGCAGGCCGTGCGTGTGGGGGATGGGCGAGGAGGCGGCGGTGAGCATCTCCGAGACAAGCATGGCGGGCCGCGGGCCGCGCACGGGCAGGCCGGGGTCGGCGCCCCATGCCAGGGCCTCCAGGGCGCCGGGGACATCCCCTGCGTCCACTGCGTCGTACAGTAGGAGGCCCAGCTGCTGTGGGAGGCCCCCGGGGCCGGACAGCGCGGAGGGGGGCGGGGGTGACACGAAGGCTCGGCCCACGTACTTGGCCTGCAGGTGGGGGTAGAGGGGGAGGGGGAGGACAGGGGAGGAAGAGAAGGAGTGGGTTGCAGCTTGGGAAAGACCGACAATGGTGGTGGTTAGGGGCTGGTTCCGTCCGGCCTGTTGGTGGCCATGCTCCCTGCACCGCTGCACCTGTCCGCCCTCCAACACCTCCCGCCCAGCCAAGCACCGCAAGCCTGCTGCAACCCCTCCCGCCCCTCACCGTGCACCGTGCCCTGGACACACCTTGTGTCCCGTGCAGCACCAGGCCCCAGTACCCTCCTGCACCGCCACTCGCGCTCCATCCCGCCCCCTCTCATCCCGCCCATCCTATCCCCTACCCGTCTACCCACCTGGATGTAGCGCTGCTTCTCCGCCAGGGGAGTCCTCAGCCCGGGCTTGGCCAGGGGGCCGCCCGCCGCCAGCCCCGCCGCCGTGCCGCCGTTGGGCGCCGAGGGGTGGTGCGCGTGGGCGTGGGGGCCTCCCTTGCGCGCCAGGGCAGACGCCAGCAGCGCGCCGTGGGCTGCAAGGGGAGGGGAAGGAGAACAGTCAAGTAAAACCAAGGAGCGACAGTCATGCAGGCTGGGATGGGGGGCACATCCCTTGCGCGCCAGGGCGGATGCCAGCAGCGCAACGTGGGCCGGAAGGGAGGGTAGGGGAAAGGGGAGCAGTTAATGGTCACGTGGGACAAGACTGGGGGAAAACTTGTGATGGTCAAGGTCTGGAAGGATTTGAAGTGCGTGGCACTGGCTGTGCTCTTGCCCGGGCACACTCCCCAGGCGTAGGCAACCACTGGCAACAGTCCCTTTGCATGCCCACCGTACCACCGTACCACTCCTTGCTTTCAAGCAAACGTTCCCCTCCCCCCTCCCCCCCGCCCCACCCCCGCTCTGCGGTTAACCCCCCACCCCTGTTCCAGTACTACCTGGCAAATCCGCCCTTCCTCCCATCCCCGCAAACCCGAATGACCCCATAGCCCAGCCCAACATCCCCCGCTGCTCACCCATGCCCTCGTCCTCCCACCCGACCCACATTACCCAATACCCCAGCCACCCCGTAGCCCACCCTTCCTCCACTCAGCCCCCCCTGCTTACCCATATCGTCCTCCTCGTCCTCACACCACACCCACGTGTCGTCCACCCCGGGTCGCCCCCCCCCCCCCCCCCCCCCCCCCCCCCCCCCCCCCCCCCCCCCCCCCC
>VFQN01000725.1_pt1 | contig 59592 bp, 100 predicted proteins | sample 3512371 | NCBI WGS metagenome assembly VFQN01 (sample SAMN10412370, study PRJNA504923) | tailings metagenome | isolation source: Replicate 2 from Balatoc abandoned mine | place: Philippines: Itogon, Benguet | collected 2017-08-28 | reverse complement strand
TCCTTATGGCCCCCCTGGCTCTCCGGACGTACCCCATTGGGGTCTGTAACTGTAACTGACACGTCCTTTTGGCAGCTGCTCGTGGCCCGGGACCAGCAGCGCGGCAGCAGCACCCATGGGCCGTTCCTGCTGTCCGCGGAACAGGCGCGCCGCCTGGCGGAGAAGCTGTGCAAGAGCGCGGTACTGCACAGCCGCCGGGTGCGGGAGGCTAGCAAGTTCAGGGTGCAGTTCAAGGAGCTAGACGTGCCCGACGAGCTGAAGCGCATGCTGGGCTTGACGGCGCAAGATGAGGAGGCGCGCAGGACCAAGCCGCTGACCCTGCGGCAGTTGGCCATGGCGCTCGGCCTGCTGCTGGAGTACGAGCGGCGAAAGACCGGGCTCAAATGGCCAGGCGGCCTCGCGCCCGCCGACGACCTCTACATGTCGGCTATTGCGGTAAGTACCCAGCTGGCAGTGTTGTGTTGCATCGCGCGGTGTGCTGAAAGGCGTCTACGGGCGCTTATTTGCCGCGTGGCTTACGCACTGCAGTGCATGCGGTGAAATGGCAGCATTGCACGTCATGGCAGCACGGACGAATCGGGATTCGCTTAGGGCCCTACGGAGGGTCCGGCCTGCAGCACCCATCCGACATAATCTTACACATGGACGCCGCAGCAGCTGGCACGTTGGTTGCCCGCATGGAAGTACGCTGCTGGCTCGGCTCTCCAGACCCAGCCCAACCCGCAAGGCTGCAACCGCCGATACCCACGTCTGTCTGCACCTTGACACAGCCCTCGCGCCCTGCTCCCTTTCCACACCAGGTGGCACGGCTTTGGGAGGACGCGCTCATGGGGCTGTCCGCGCAGTGCGACTACCTGGTACAGCAAGGGGCTGCGAAGGGCAACGTCATGTGCTCCGACCCGGCCGCCGCCCTACGGTTCCTGACGGCCACCTTGGACGCAATCGAGCCCATCACCATGTGCGCGCCACGCAACCACAGCAGCTACGGCCTCATGTACCAATCCTGCCTGAGGGTGAACGACAGGCTCAAATTCGCCGTTTCCTTCCTTCAAATCAGCAGCGAGCCTGCCCTGCCGGAGGGCGTGACGCACTGGGACGACCTCGCGCTGCTCAACTCGCCGTACAGGGTAGGTGAAACAAAAGGGAGCAGGAAGGCTGTGCACGTCAGTTGGTGTGTGCTTGCTACCCCCGCGCCAATCACTGCCCTGCTCGGTTGCCTTTTCTGCCAATAACGGGACAGCGCGCATACCACCATACCTTGTTGACCATGTCTTGTCGTATGGAGCTGGGGTAGGAGCGCACGGCACTGCCCCGAACGCACCTACCGCCGTCTCCTGTACCGGTACCTGTACCGCTCGCTCGCGCCCCCCTGCTGCTGATCCAGCAGTTGCTCCAGGACAGTGTGGTTGAACCCCATCCTCGCCCCATTCCTCGCCCTGAAATCTCGTTCCCCCTGCAGCTGGACGAGGCCTCCCTGCTGGCCGACCTGCGCCGCCCCCCGGGGGCCAGGCGCCACCCCCTGGTGCTGCCCATGCACCTGCGCACGCCGCCAGGGGCTGACGTGGAGCAGCAGGGCAGCATGCCAGCTGCCACCACCGCCTCACGTGAGCAGGAGGCCTACGTACGGGGCATCGCTCCGTTCTTTGTGGCCTTCCGCAGGCTGCTGTCGCTGGCGGCGGTGGACGGCGGCGTGATCCTCAGAGCACGGGATCTGGCAGTGCCGTGGCTAGCACTCCCGCCGCCTATTGCAGAGATGTGGGGGTACGTCCCCGGCCGGTGGGCTGTGCTGCTGGGGCTGATGGTGCACCCGGTTCGCACGTGCGAGTGGTTGGCGATGAGGGAGCTGGGGGAGGGTGCGATCAAGGGCGGGGAGGAGGGGCAGCAGCTGGTGCGGGGGCGCACGGCGGAGCTGCTGGCGCGCGTGCCTTGGGCGGGGCACGTGTGGGAGCAGCAGCAGGCGCCGCTGGGCGAGCATATGCTGCAGCTCAGGATGCTGGAGTACGAGAGGAAGAGGAAGGCGGTGTAGAGCGACGTGGGCTGAGCAGTCAAGTGTCTGTGTGCCTCGTGGATGGCTTGACGCCAAGCCTGTGAGCACCTGACGTGAGCACCACAACTTGTAGCGCAGCAGCGTACTGGTAGTGTGCAGAGTCGGTGGCAAGAAGCGTATGGACTGAGTTGCACCGGTGTCCGTTGTGTCAGGTACCGCGTACCGGTACCGGTACATAGCAAGTTTTCTGGCCTCGATGGTCTGCAGCTGATGTGGTACTAACTAGCTTATGGGCAACGGGGCAAGACATCGTGGATAGACGTGCTGACATGTTATCGACTAGGATTGCATTGGGCCGGAAGCATCATGTTCACCAATGCTGCAGTTGGGTGAACGAGTCAAAAAAGTGTGCCTGGTCTGCATGCACACTGGGGCCCTAGTAGCACTCGTGCGGTGACCATTCCAGGGTGGACGCCCTATGTCAGGTCCTTCAACCCATCGCGTCTCACGTCACCAGCTCGCGGCAAACTCATGTCATGTGCCCAACGTCTCCTGGTCCCATTTGGTCATGCCACGAACTGCCGTACCAAGGTCAGGTTACCCCTGCCACGCGCGATCCGTCAACCCTTTGGGACCGTGTGAAAAACCACACCACCATGACCGTAACGCAAATTGTGTCGAACGTCACACCGCTTTACCCGGGTTCCACAATTGCAAGTACGCCAGGCCGCAGCATCATGAAGGGAAGTGCCCCGATGCCACACGCGTAATTGGTTTCTTGTTTTCCCGGTTCCACCAGTCATCCGCAAACCTTGAAGGGTCCGAACACCCACGCATCAGCCCCACTATACTGTGCAAGTCAAGAGGGTCATGCAGTGCATTGGCAGCTTGGTTCAACGAGTCACCCGTCACCATACCGGTACGACAAACAGGGTCCGATCCCGGCCAACGTCATGTTGTCACTGCTCCACTTGCTCTCGACGCCCACTCGCAGCTGCGAGTTTCCAGAACCCTTTCCACCGTATGTCGTTTGGTCAGTGCATACGAACCCCATTATAAGCTTGTCCCGCCTCAGTCATGAGTCTCAACATCTCGTCCGCCAGCATGCCACGCGCTTGCAAGCCTCTCAACCTAACCCTCACCGACAACGCATCCGTCGGCCTGCCTATCCCTCTGCCCTCACCGGCAGCGCCAGTGCACTAAGAACTCTCTCACCGACACCCTTGAAGGCCCCTCCTCTCCTCATAACCCCAGCGCGCGACCTGCGCATACCATATGCCAAGCCGCTCCACAAGCTACAACCCGATGGCCATCATATAAACAACCCGGCTTCCAGGCAGCTGCCCCGGCCTCCCGACCCCCGCTAGCAGCATAAACCTCTCTGCACCCCCATTAACGCACTCAATAGCCACCGCCCCGCGGATCCCGAGGCCGCTGCAGCGCCGCATACGGGTTGTTACTGTTGTACGGCGGGCGCTGCCCCGGCGGCGGGCCCCCGGCGGGCGGCCCGCCACGCCCCTGCGGCGCGCCGTACCCCGTGGGACCCCCCATGGCGGGCGGCCGCACGGAATTGAAGAAGTTCTGGCCTCCCGCTGGCGGACCCGTGGGTCGGGGGGCGCCATACCCCGGCGCCGGCGCGCCGTACCCACCGCCGTAGCCGCCGGCCTGCTGGTGTGGCGGCTGGTGCTGTGGGTACGGCTGCTGCTGCACAGGCCGCGGTGCGCCGTACCCAGCAGGCGGCTGCGCTGCGTACGGCGCAGTAGGCCGGGGAGCACCGTACCCCGCAGGAGGCGCGCCGTACCCGCCGGCAGCAGGAGGCGCGTAACCGCCGTAACCACCACCCGGCGGCGGGGCGCCGCCATGGCCGGGAGGCCGGTACCCTGGCGCCGCGCCGTACCCAGAGGGCGGCCCCTGGTACGGCGGTTGGCCCCCGTACCCCCGCCCTTGCCCACCGTACGGTGGCTGTTGCTGCTGTTGATGCGGCGGCGGGCGGTACCCTCCAGCCGCCGGCGGCGGCCCCCCGTAAACCCCTCCGTGCGGCTGTTGCCCCGGGTAGTACTGCCCGCCCCCACCACCTCCACCGCCTCCGCCGTACCCGGGGTTGCCATACGACGGCGGTTGGTAGTTGCCGTACTGCGCGGGCCCGGCGGTGTAGTGCTCGCCGTACCCGCCCGTCAGCTGCCGTGGTACGGGCGGCGGGCCGCGGCCCGAGTAGCCCAGCTGGAAGTTGAGCATGCGCAGGGCGGGGTCGCCAACGGTGGGCGCCGAGATGTCTCGCCCGCGGCCGCCGTAGCCCCCACCGCGGCCGCCTGCGCCGCGCTCATGCCATAGGGGCTCCTCCTGCATGGATTTGCATCAATGGAGGGTGTGCGGGGTTGTTTCCGCTCTCAATGTATGCGGGATGCAACTTTTACGTGCCATGGCGCACGCTGGTGCCAAGCAGATACAACGACAGAATCCCCTACCCTGGCCCCTGGGACCCTCCCCGCTTCCACCATATCGGTGGGACGTGCAAGCCCCTGAGCCACAGGGCCATAGTTGTGAATTTCGCCACTCACGATGGGCTTGTCCATCTCCGTGAGGATGGGCGGCTCGGGGATGGTTCCCTCCATGAGCCGCGGCTCGTGTGGCTTATGGGGCGGCAGCTTGTAGGTGAAGCACAGCACGCTGTTGGGGCACACGTCAGGGCCCAGGCCTGGGGGCGCGGGGGCGGGGGAGGGAGAGGGGAAGGCCAGTCACGTGTGCGCATACCAGTGCAGTTACAACCACCGCAAGAAATCGTATGCGAAAGGACTCCACTTTACCTGAGCGGCTGAGCCCCAAATGCATGGCCTGTACTCGCTATCCGCACGTGACCTAAACCCCTCACGCCCGCACCACCCGCGCGCCCACCTGCCATGGGCGACGGCACTGCCGACGGCTGCGTGTGCATGCGCAGCAGGCAGCGCACAACACCACTAGCCTCAACCCTCTTCGCCTACCCAAGCAGTCCTAATCCACCCGCCCTCCCACCTGCCATGGGCGACGGCACCACGGACGGCTGCGTCTCGCCCCCGCACAGCAGCATGAAGCCGTGCACGCCGCCAGACTGGGAGGGGTCCAGCGGCGTGGCGGACTGCCCGCGGTCTGCAAGGTCAGGTACGGCAAGGAACAAAGGTGACGGAACGATAGAGAAGTTGTTCTTGGACAGTTGCAACGAGACTGGGTCCAGCAACATCACCAGTAGTCACGGCAACCCAGGAGGGCTAGCGTCCAGGAGAATGGATGACAGGGGCGGCGGCATGGAACCACCTCCCCGAGCCGCTGCTGCTGCTGCTCTTGCGTCACCTCCCACGCCTCCTGCCCTGCCCCAACGCACCGCTCCCACCCACCCTCACTGCCAGGTGCCCTACCCCAGTCCTGCCCTCACTGGGTGCCATCAACGCGGCCCCGCCAATCCCTTTCTCAACACATACGCCCGGGCCCGCACCCACCCCCCAGCGCCAGGTGCCCGAACTTGGCCTCCAGCTCGTAGATGGCGGGGGCCAGCGGGTGGCTGCTGTGCACGTAGATGACCTGGAGGGAGAGAGGGAGGGAAGTGGGAACGGGTTTCTTGGCATATAGATGGAAGACTGGCGGACAAGCACCACGTCATTCGGCCAACAAGAGGACCGAGTCGGCCGCTGGACGGAGGTGACGTCGTCTTGCACGGAAATTGCGCGCTCACGGTACCGGGCGGCCGAGGTTCACGGCGCAGAGGCCAGCAGCAGGACACGTGTCCAGGGAGGACGTGCATTCAGCACACCCTGCGCACGCCCGACGCGCACGCACCTCCAGGCGTGTGCTGTTCCTGAAGCGCTCCTCCTCGTTCAGCTGCGGCAGCACCGCCTCCGTCGCCGCCAGCAGCCGCGCTTCGTCGATGAAGGGCAGCAGCGCCACGCCCTGAGGGCATGGACGAGAGCGGGTGTGGGTTAGCGAGGATGTGTGTTATCAGCAGATGGAGGAAAGATCAGCCGTTGATGCATTTGTACGGGAAAAAGTTATCCACATGTGTGTCTCGAAACGCGCAGAAAAGCAACACCCTTGTGTACGGTGCAACAGGTGTGCATGTCTCTCGCAGCCTGCCATGCAGGCCAGGTTGCCCCGACCGTGATGGCGCAACGCAGGCCGCCGAACGCGGCATCGTAATAAGTCCACTGCATGCCGCACGCACGCTCGCGCAACATCTACCCACCTGCCAGGCGTACCGCTTGCCGTTCATGTCCACCTCAAAGTGCGAGGGGTAGAAGTCCAGAATGGGGGAGTCCGGGGACGTGAACAGCGACCTGGGGGTGCACCGGGCGAGAGGCAGCACTCAGCTGTGACGAAAGCGCCGGGCAGCGAATGCAAAGAATGTCCGGCGACCAACAACAGGGACCAGCGGCCTGCATATGGAGAGTTTGATGACTGAAGGGTGTGGCTTTGGTAAAACTGAGACAACAAGGTTGATCGCGCGGAAGGCAGAGGCGGGCAAATGCTACTTCGCAGCTGATGATGACAGCTGGGTGTGCGGCAGCGCATAACACACAAGCCTTTGCACCTGAATGCCTTGGGCAGGCTGTGTGCCTTCAGTACAGGACAAAACCGCGTGTACGGCAGGGAGGGAAGCACGAATCTGCGCACCTGAAGGGCTTGGGCAGGCAGTGCATGCTGGCTGCTGGGAGCACGCCCATGAGCTGGTTGAAGGGCGAGAAGGGCTGGCCCTGCTCGAACTCGATGGTCAGCGAGGACAGGTCCACCAGGTCGGAGGCGAAGGGCGCGTAGTGGAAGGGGTAGAACCTGGAAGGATGGGGTTCAGGGGTTGGTTGCCGACACCGTCATGAGAGCATGTGTGCGCGTAATGGAAGGGGTAGAACCTGGGACCAGGGGGTTGGTTGAGGTTTCGATGAGCAATACCGTGACGAGCGGGGCAAACGTGATGAATAGGAGGGAACTACGATGGACCAGTTGTAAAAGGGAACGACGAATACTAGTTTACTATTGGTTGACCAGCAACAGCAATGCGTGCACCAGGCCCGACTCACCACCTCCAGCTTGCCACCCCCTCGTAGTAGTACTTCATGACCCAGCACAGCCCCTCCACGTACGCCTGCACGATGGAGTGCAGGATGCGGCGCTGGCTGGGGCCCGTTGGCACCTTGAGCTTCTCGTGGTAGTACCTGAAGAGGGGGAGGCAGGGGAGAAGGGGAAAGGCGCGAGCGTTGGTGAATGGCGCTAAAAGGCGGTAAAAGGTTGTGAAAAGGGGCAAGTCAGTTGGTGACAGGAGGGCGCAAAGGAGGGTGCGGCGGCATGCTGCGTACCTGAGCTTACGAACCGCGCGCTACCTACCACGCGCACTTTGTCCGACTTCAACGCAACCCCTCTAATTTACCCAGCATCCTTTACGACCCCGCCGCCTTCCGCCTTTCCTTCGCTGCCCCGAGCGCCCGACGCACGTCCCACGGCCACCCCTTCTGCCCCGCATCCTCACCTGTCTTTCCATCCCTCCTCCCCCAGCCGTATCCGCTCCTCGTCAACCATCATCTCATCGAACCGGTCGCCCTTGCTCTTCATCATCTCATCAAGCCGCTCCTTCATGTCGGCGGCGGCGGCCACCGCGCGCGTGTCCAACTGGGAGGGAATGGGGGATAGGATGGTGAGGTGCACAAGGTCGTGGTGTTGTGAGGCGCAAGAGGCCAACAGACTTCATAGTGACAGGCTTGAAGAGCCCCCCACGGTGTGCACCTCACACCCTATCGCAGTAGCACGCGTACGTGCCTCCACGTGCCCCCTGCTTCCATGCACGTGCGATTTATCCACCAAGCCTCTGCAACTCCCCCCGCTCACCTCCACCTCGCTTCCGTCCTCATCCGGCCCCACATGCCCCGCCAGCGCCTCCAGCGCCTCCTCCTCCGAAACCTCCACCCCCTCCCCCTCCGCCGCAGCCTCCTCCGCCTCCTCCCCCAGCCCCTCCCCGTCAGGCCGCACCGCCATGTTCTGCAGCTCCGCAAACGTCCAATCCGCAGACGCCCCCACGTCCTCGTCCCCAACCGGCTCCGGAGCCAGACCCCCGCCCATATCCTTCTCCTCCACAACCATCGCCCCGCCGCCCTCCTGCCCGTCCCCGTCAGCTCCCTCCACCGCCCCCGCCGCCACCTCCGCCACTTCCGCCGCCGTTGACACGTCTTCATCCGCTGCCGTACGCCGCCGCTGCCGCGGCAACCCACCCTCCTCCCGCTCAGCGCCTTCCGCTCCTCCGTTTACATCCCCCGCCGCCGCTGCGCCGCCTTCGCCGTCCTTAGCGGCTGCTGCGGCTGGCGCGCCGCTTGCCCCGTGCTTCTTCCCCGCAATGCGCTCCCTCAGCCGCTGAGCCGCTGACTTGTTTGCGTCCGCGTCCTCCATGGGGCGAAGAGGGGGCACGGGGCCACCGGGAGGGGGAGGCAGTGCTCCGCCTGGGCCTGCGAGGTGTGTAAGGGAGCGGGGTGCTGTCGTTGAGCACAGTAACAGTCACGCAAGCGGCGGGGCTGCTGGAAAGCTTAGCAGCGGTGTGTAGTTGTTGGTTTGGCAGATTGGCCGTTGGACAAGCATGGCTACATATGTGACGTGGTGCTGCGGGTGCTGTGCTTCTCCTCTCCCTCCTGCCCACGCTCGCTTCCTTCGCTCTGGCCCTCCTCAGGTGAGCTGCGTACTGTTTTGTCATCACTTCTGTGGTCGGAGCTAGGCAGGACTCAGGACAAAACAAAGCAAATGTGCTTACCGGTAAAGAGCGGTGCCCGCACCGGCCCCTTGTGCTGCTCCTGCTGCTGCTCCTCCTCCTGCGCCCTCCGCGCCTCGCGCCGTGCCTCTCGTCGGGCCACCTCCTTAGCCACCATGCTAGCCTCCGTCTGAAGTCAAGCACACATGGCAAGCACAAAAGATACGCATCAACAGCAGTTGCAAGGGACGGTACAAGCCATTGCTACTGACGCCAACGGTCTACAACAGGCATGACGGCGCTACGTTGCGGGCAAGGGAGAGCCGTAAGTAGTGATTGGGCCGCACCTGCGTACGGACAGCAGCGAGCCGCGCCATGCCAAGAGTCACATACTCACCCGCCGCGCTTTGCACAATTAGACCCGATGCGCAATTCTACCCGGTGCGTAACGCGTGCCCTGTCCGGCCCGTAACCGCCCTCTCCCAGCTGTCCTACCACGCGGTATCATGCACTCATGCTGTATCCCCTCGCCTGACGCACACACCCTTACTGTCCCACCTGCTCCCTGCCCAGCGGCACCATGTGCCCTGTGGCCACCTCCTTGGCCACGTGCTGGTTGGTGGGCGCGGCGTCGGAGGCGGAGAATTTGCGTTTGTTGGCCTTGGCGCGGGCCTGGTCCTGCGGACGTGCAAGATGTACGTTGAGCATCAATTCCTTGTTTCAAATCCACAATGCCGTGGTTCAGTCACCGAGAGCGAGCCTGCGAGAGCGAGCCTGCAAAAGTGCAAGCATGGCACATCCACATGGCTTACCGCTCTCTGCCGATGCAACCGCTCCTTCTGTCTCCGCAGCTCCCGCATGCGCTTGGAGAAGATCGCGTCCTCGAACGCGCCGATCTGCACACGCCGGGACATGGGACAGGTTTGACAACAGAAGCTGTGCAGCATGCGCATGTGCGACAAAGCTTCGCTGCAGAGGGCTCCCTGGACTGATCGCCTCGCCAGTGAACCGCTCCTCACGGCCCAAGGTACGTCCGCCCACTCCCGCACCCTCAGCCTCTAACACACACGCCCGCTAAAACACATGCACCACCCACCTTGCGACTGAACTGCTCCACGCGGCCCAGGTGCACGTCCGCCCACTCCAGCACCCCCAGCCCCTAATACACACGCCAGCTAACACACATGCACCACCCACCCACCTTGCGAATGAACTGCTCCACGCGGCCCAGGTGCACGTCCGCGCCGTGCACCAGGTAGCCCCCCAGGTTGGGCAGCTCAGACTTATACACGCGCATCATCAGCTCGATGGCGCCCTCCCTAGGGAGGGGATGACGCACAAGCACGCAATTGTTTTGGGCAAATATGTCTTGAAAGGCAGAAAAGAGACCACTGCCGCAGGCTGCAGCAGCACACTGCTTCCTGCTCACCGGATGCCCCAACCCGCCCAAGGACTTGAGTTACAGCACGCGGTATGTACCGTACCGCAGCGTTCTTGCGTGATGTCGCCTTACCAGTACACCGCAAGCCAAGCCACCTGCCCCACCACTCCGGGCGTCACGTTCCCAAGCCCACGCGCCCCGCACCACCTACACCTACCACCAGCCCTGCACCCTTTCCCACACCGCACCTGATCTCCAGGGTGGGCATGTGCGGCAGGAAGTCGTTGCCGCAGAAGAAGCACATGAACACGAAGTCGTCGTAGATGCGCTCGGGGTCGAAGGGGAAGGGCATGTTGGGCACGCGCAGCTCCAGCGCCAAGTACTCCCGCAGCACGCCCACCAGCAGGAACTGGTAGGGCTTGCGGGCCACCTGGGGTTGCACGGAGGGTGTGTATTACGGGTGGGGGATGTGGGTTAGCAAGCAGCTCCAACGCAAGGTACTCCTGCAGCACGCCCACCAGCAGGAACTGGTAGGGCTTGCGGGCCACCTGGGGTTGCACGGAGGGTGTGTATTACGGGTGGGGGATGTGGGTTAGCAAGCAGCTCCAACGCAAGGTACTCCTGCAGCACGCCCACCAGCAGGAACTGGTAGGGCTTGCGGGCCACCTGGGGTTGCACGGACAGGGGCGCACAGCTTCGTGGTTGGTACCGGCAGCACCCGCACCAACCTCCCATCCTCCTGCACTGCCGTTCTCCGCAGCTTGCAGCTAAGGCACATGCGCACCCACGCACACTTGCGCCGTCCCTCCCACCCCTCAGCTACCTGCTCCTTGCGCTCCTCCGTACCAGTACAAACCACCCCAGCTGCCCGACACACCGCCCCGGCTGCCCAACGCCCCAGCCCACGCACACACGTCCCCCCACCCCTCAGCTACCTGCTCCTTGCGCTCCTCCTTGTCCGGTATAGGCTGTGGCGCTGTGGGGTCGTTGCGGGACATCATCTGGGCGCGGATCTGCTCCTTCTGGTCCTGGGGGTGGTCGTGGTGGTAGCGGGAAGACAGGGGGATGGGGGTACGCGTGAAACGCGAGGAGACCGTGGAGGGGAGGAGGGAGCGCATGCTGGTTGGAACACAGAATGGGAGTGAAGGAGGTTATGTTGAGGGTCAGGGCGACAGGCCTGATCAGGTGACGTCGCGGCGCCTGCTAACACACGCGGGGCGCAGCACTGACGCAAAACAATAAGCATGCCAGTACAAGGCCCTGCAGCGCATGTGCACGAGTTCGCGCCCACCGGCCTCCGCGCATTGAGAGTAACACAGGAACGTGGCATAGCAGCTCACCGGGCCCTGCACGTTGAAGATGACCTCGCGCAGGATGACGAAGTGCGGCTCGTGCGTTGCGAGGGCGAGCATGATGAGGTCGGCGTCCAGGCCGTACACGCAGTGCCGCGTGTTGGCGTTCCAGCCGGGCCGCCCGCGCTGCTCGCGCACAAAGGCCATGGCCTTGTGCTCGCCCTCGCCGGGCACGTTGGAGTCGGACAGGACCACCTGGGCGGGAGGCGGGGAGACGAGTGGGGCTTGGGAGGGGAACTCCTGCTCGGTAGGGTGGAGGGATTAGGCGGTGCACGAACCGGAAATCCAGGCCATAGTTGCCACTTCACCGCCCAACATCTGTGCCCACCTCCAGCCCCCTCCAGCCCGGGTCGCTGTTGAGGCGCACGTGCACGTAGTACTGCAGCGCCACGCTGAGGCGGTGCATGAAGGGCGTGCCGGGCGTGATGGTGTTGCTGTCCCACGTCTCGGTCTTCTCCTTCTTGGGAACCTACACCACGCACAGCAGGTCAGGCAAGGTGGGTGGGTGTGGGTATGGCCATGGCGCGCGCTGCCTGCTGCTCCGGCCCGGGAGATGCAAGCTGTAGGGCCCTTCCCGAGCTGTTGCCCTGCCACCACGCTTGCCACTGCTGGCGTCTGTGTCCCCCATCACACCGTGCGCGCACACACAGGACAGGTCGTGCCAAGCACCAAGGGTGTACGTGTTTGCACGCGGCGTGACGTAGCCAGAGGTGGAGCTGCCGTGGTCCTCAGTACAGCACAGCCGCGTGGCTGCCGCTGCAGTCCGAACCCCTTACTCGCATGCCATACAGGCAGAAATCCACCACGCCAGCCGCCATTCCCACCCGAGCCAGTCCTCTCGTCAGGGGTACGCGTAAAACGCGAGAAACCGTGTGAGGCGTCAGGGAATCACGGAAACGCTGGTGCCTGCACTCTCGTCAGGGGTGTGTTAGTTGCCCCCTTGGCCCTTCCTGCACCTCGCAGCCCTGTTCTAGGAAGCAGTCCGCCCTCCGTAAACCTCCCCCACGGCCGTGGACCGAGACCCACACGCGACCCATGGGTCGGCCCCTGCGCCCCAATCACGTGTGGCTACACGCCCCCAGCGCCTCCCACGGGCCCCCGACGGCTGCGCGCCGCGCACCTTAATGCCCTGCGCCTCGAACTCCTGCCGAATGCGCTCCTCCTCCGCCTCCTTCTCCGCCGTGTCCTGGGCGGCGCGGAAGCGGCGGCTGCGCTGCTGGTTCATCTTGGCGCGTGGCGCCACGCCGTCTGGGGTATGGACAAGGACAACAGCAAGGGGGTGCATCATTAGCAGGTAGTGATTGGGGCACGGGATGAGTACAGGAGGATTTAGAGGATAGGAACCAGCAGGCCGCGCGACTCAGCGGTGGTACAGCGAGGGCGAGTAGAGCAGTAATGCACGTGAGGTAGTGGTTTGCTGGGAAGAGGTGGAGAAAGGGACCCGCCCCGCCATGGCCCCCACTCACCAATGGCCATGAACAGCACCTTGCGCGGGCGCACGATGGAGAACAGGCGGTCGATGTAGTCGAAGATGTTGAGGAATACCTCGGTCTCCGTGGTGGGGGCGGGCTGCAGGGGGGGAGGGGCGTAGCAGGGGCGGCGAGGGAGCTAAGCATGGGTACGGGGGATGCAAGGGGGCCAAGGAAAGGCACAGGCGCCAGCGATATCAAGGGCTGGGGCCGTGGGAGCACCTCCTGCCCCAGACCTGGCTGTGCAGCCCCACCCCAACCCCAGGCTGCAGCAGAGGCCGCAACGGCAGCGGCAGCAGCCACTGGGGGAGGGCCGCCGGTCCTGGTACTGCCACCCCATCGCCACTGTTACCCCACTGTTGCCCCACCGCCTGGTCCTGTTACCCGACCGTTACCCCACCGCCCCGCCCTCCACAGCCGCCGTGCCGAAAGAGGCTGCCGCCGCTGCTGCCACCAACCCGGTCGGCCCCGCCATTGCTGCTGCCGCCGTCCCCACCGCCTGGGCCGCCGCCCGCCGCCGCTGCTGCCGCTGCTGCAGCCGGGCCGTTTAGGAGGCCCACGAAAAGCTCATGTCGGTCGCCCACGCAACTCACATCGCTAATTGCTCACCAGGCACCCAGGCCAGCCGCCCGGCAGTTACCCCTCCTAGCACGGTTTCTCGCGTTTTACGCGTACCCTCCTGGCAACCCGTTGCATCCCATGCTGCCGCCAGGCCCACAAGCGCCCCCTTAGCTGCGGAAAGGCCTACCTTGTGAGCACACCTGCCCCACTCCCACTTACCCCCTATGCGGCGGATCACAGGGTGCACTACCGCCGTTAACAGATACTATTATGGCACATCCCAACACCCAACAGTTGTTAGCCCACCTCCCAGCAGCGAGACCTACCCTGTCCTCCGGGTGGAAGCAGGGGTGGATGATGCCGTTCATGTCCTGTACACAAGAAGGGCAGGGGTGGTGGAAGGGGCTAGGCTCGAGGAACTGGTAAGGAGTGATGGCATTTTGGTGTAACCTTGCGACATGGGGGACACGGCACTGCGGTATCCCACCCACCCCCGGCCCCCAGGTATGGTCGCCACCACCGCACCAGCTGCGTGCTCCTTGCCCTACCCCACCCCTTCCTTCCCCCTGCAACCGTCTCCCGCAAGTATGCTCCAGGGGTATGTGCCGCTGTGTTGCTGCCAAGCCTTGCTCGCACCAGGTACAGGTTGTCGAATTCCATGCCATTGGGGTTGGGTTTGGACGTGTCGACCGGCACCTCAACGCCCCCAACCAGCTCCGCGAACTCCTCGATACAATCCTTCACAATCTTCGGATACCTGTCCCGCAGCGAGCAGCGAGACCGCAGGCAGCACATCGGTCAGCGGAACGCTGATATTCCCGTAGTCAGTGAGGCCCATGGCTATTTAATACTTTGGTTGTAGCAATCCATTGATCACTGATTGTGATGTTGCATTTACGGGTGGACCACTGCCCAGTCCAGCGCGGAACGGAAGCAACCGGCCGCCAGCCTCTGCCAACTCACTTTTGGCTAAGCCAGCGATAGAAAGCTGGAACTCCCATCGCTGATGCGTGTCTCAGGCAGTGGGGCTGGCCCTTAGATCAAAGGGTTTCGCTGGTCGACCAGCGGGTCGCCGGTTGTGGACCTGGCCTGCAAAGTTGCAGCCCACCACCGCCTAACTACTACTCAAAGTCATGGTCAAATGTAATGAACTTACACCTACAAGGGTCTGACAAACACCGACAAGAACACAACGTGTCCTGTTCTTTGCAACCTTGTCTTCTACTATGAACTTGATTCTTGTACTGGTACTGTGAGAAGGACACTCATCGGGAGCAATGCGACTGCCCTGATGGAAGGGCCGAGCCCGCATGGGCCCCTGACACCGACCCATTGTTCACTTGGCTGCTGCTTTGTGCTCCTACACAGAGGTAACTCGATCAGCAGCAACAAGTTTCTATTGGGGTATAATTGTGCTACTGACTGAAGTGAACTCTCGTCTCTACACAAAGACAGTTGCCTTCAGCTGCGCAACCCCTTTTGCTTTTGTCCCAAGGGTACCGTGTTGTGACGACCTTACAGCTCCTTCAATCTTGTTGTGGAAAAAATGCTATGGGTAGACAAGGTACAGTGTGCTGAACGGCATCCAGGGCAGTGGCAGTGCGTAAATTGGCGCGAGAGTCACGGAGAGCCTCTGCCCGAACCCCTCGCAGTATCGACCACATACATTCGACAAATTTGTACTCAATAAACAAATCGCGGAGAACCTGAAGAAGCTGGTGAGCCTGGGGTTCCCCGCCCTGCCCAAACTGGAGGCACCTGCTGGGAGGGTGTTGAGGGGCATGGGCAACCCCCCGCATTCCTCACCCGGTGGCAGAGCCACCGCACTCGGTGGCAGCTGTACCGTACGCCCAAAACGACGACAACTAACAATCACCAACAACGCCATGCGCCCTTGGCATGCGCAGGTGGCCACCGGCGACTTCCCGCACACGCTGTTCTATGGCCCCCCTGGCGCCGGGAAGAAGACCCTGGTCATGGCCCTGCTGCGGGCCATCTACGGGGCGGGTGTGGAGAAGGTGGGATAGCAGGTTTACCTTCCTGCGCTGAACGCAGCCCGACAAGGCTAACGCCCTCAGGCTCGGGCCTCGGTGCCCCTGCTAGGGCCCGGTGCCTCTATCTGGCACGTGCAGCGCTGTGCAGCGAGGTGTGCAACCGAGTCACCGTAGGGTACCGTCTATTCCTTGACGCGTCCAGTCATGCAGTCAGGTGGTCTTTCTTTTCCATTGACTGCCCTGTCGCCCACTTGGCCGTCACCATCGTTGCTCCACCCTACAGATCCGCGTGGAGACAAAGCCATGGACCATCGAGGTGCGTACACGCACGTTCTGTAAAAACAGCGGCAGCTAATTCGTACGCTGCGCAGTTTTGCGCACACGCAGATTCCCACTGAGGGCACACACGCGTTGCTTGTGCAGCTTCGCTGGCCGTCGTGTTGCCTGCACGTGCTACCAACACATCGTCACGCTATCAGGCACATCCCCCAACGCTTCCAAGTGCCGGTAGTCAAACCACCATTTTTGTTTTCTATTTTCGGCTCCTCCGGGGCAATAAAAATAGGGGGTTACTGTCAACCAAGCACTGCTGCCCAGCCGCTCTGTCTTGCCTGCCATGCTTGACACACCCCGCCATGTTAACCCACACAACGCGCAGCTGCTTTATTTTTGCTCTGATACATGCGTTGTCTTCCCCTTCATCGCATCCTGCTGCACAACGCGCAGCTGCCCAGCCGCAAGCTGGAGGTGGAGCTGACCACGCTGTCCTCCGCCTACCACCTGGAGCTCAACCCTGCGGACGTGGGGACCAACGACAGATACGTGGTGCAGGTGGGGCGGGGGGCTGGTAGGGAAACCGCAGCTCGGCAAAGCAGTTGGAAGCAGGTGCTTGGGTGTGGGGTGGGCGGCAAACGCACAGGTACGTGGTGCAGGTGGGGCCTTGAGTGCAGGGTGCTGGCGGGTGCAGCAATGCAAGTGGTACCAGTAATTTGGGGGGCAGGGGCGGTTGTCGATCGAATGTGTTTAAGCGTCGGGGGACCATGTTCGTATGCGCAGCTTATGCCGCGCCGTGTTTTGCGCCCCTCGCAGGAAATCATCAAGGACATGGCTCGCAGCAGGCCCCTGGGGGTAGACGGCAGCAAGGGGTTCAAGGTGCGGACAGGGCGGGAAGGAGGGAGGCGGGCTGGGGCGGGATTGGGGCACCCGTGCATATGCGCAGGGGCGCGGCGGACAGGGGGATGTGCCCTGGCGGGGGCGTCGCCCTGGCAGACTCAGAGTCAAGCTGTGGGGAGGCGCAAGGGACCGGCCAAGGGCCATTGCGCGGGGTAACGCAGCCTGCATGGTGGCTAAGTTCGCCCAGCAGCTGAAGCGCTACGTTGGTTCCTTCCCTCAATACTGCGTGCGCGTTTGTGTTAATGCGCCTTCCAAGCGCTTTCACGTCTGCAACGTCCCCTTTTACACGGTATCCTCTCCACCCTCCACCGCCACCTCCCTCCAGGTGCTTGTGCTGAACGAGGTTGACCGCCTCAGCCGCGAGGCGCAGCAGGCGCTGCGGCGCACCATGGAGAAGTACTCGTCGGCCTGCAGGCTGGTCATGGTGTGCAGCAACGTGTCAAAGGTGAGGCGATTCAACACGCACCTGCAGTAATCTTGTGGTTGGATGTAAAGGCTGGCCACGGTGTGCAGCCGTGTCAAAGGTGGGGTGACCACAGGAGCACGTGAAGCTGCAATACCGGTATATGGTGGTATGGCTGGTTGTGAAGGCTGGTCACGGTGTGCGGTAACGTGTCGAAGGTGGGGCAACCGTGCTGCCTCAAGTTTGGTTTTGCGCAATCCGAATTAACGGAGGAAGCTTAGATGTAACGGCTTGGTCTTGGTGTATAGCGGCGTGTCCTAGTTAGGTGGCGACGGGTGGGGACGGGTGTGGCCGCTGGCCATGCTGGGTGTGCTTAAGAGGCAGCCGTACTGGGCATTGGTTTTCTGCCAACCAAGACAGAGTACAGCCCTTATCCGAAGAGCATGATTGGGCCGCTACCCCGTGGCCACGTGGCCGGCCGCGCTACACGTGACGAGCACATGCAGAGGCATGTTCTTAGCCCTTGTGCGATAAGCCCAACTACAGTGTGCTCCGTGCACAGCGAGACACATCGCAGAACCTGTACAATGAGCAAACCCTGACCGTTGCCCCGTGCCCACCACGTGGCCGGCCGCCTCCCCCAGGTGATGGAGCCGGTGCGCTCGCGCTGCCTGTGCGTGCGCGTGGGTGCCCCCACCAACGACCAGGTCATGGAGGTGCTGGCGGGGGTGGCCAAGGCGGAGCGCCTGGTGCTGCCGCCCGCCTTCGCGGCGCGGCTGGTGGACTACGCCAACCGCAACCTGCGGCGGTGAGGGGGAAGGGCGTGGGGAGGGTGAGCGGGAACTCGCAAGGGTGTGCGTGAGAAGGGCTCCTGTCTGCGGCGGTAACGGTGTTGGCAGTGGGGATGCAGAGTCCTAAGACACTTGCTTTTGCCCCTCTGGCCGTGACGTGTCAGTTGCATGGGTCTTGCCCCTCGGTCTCCTCGGCGCATGCACGCCCCCAAAGTGGCATCCCAGTCCAGGCTGCCGCCTGCCGGCCTCGCGCCTCCCCTGCCCGCCCCTTCTGACACCGCAATGCGGAGCTCCACCCCACCCGCTAACACCCTGCCGCACATGAAGGCGCCCCGTGCCGTACTGTCCCCTGTGCGTGTCGTACACCCGCAGTGCGCTGCTGAGCCTGGAGGTGTCCAAGGTGCAGAGCAACCCGCTGCGGGAGGACCAGCAGCCGCAGCGCGCCGACTGGGAGCTGTACATCGCCGAGATAGCACGCGACATCCGCAGCGAGCAGTCGCCCAAGCAGCTATACCTGGTGGGTGCAGGGAGAGGGCGGGGCGGGGCGGGGCGGGTGGCAGCTACCATACCTACCGTACCTACTATTCCAGTCATCGAGATCTTCCAGTAACAGGCCTTAAGAAGCTTCACAGCTCAGATGCTGCACCTCCTCAAGATGTCAACTCTCCGCCTTTTATCTCCAGACTGCCGCACCATGCCGGCCAGTGCCGTCACATGAAAGACGGAGAGTAGACATCTTGAGGAGGTGCAGCGTGTGAGCTGCGAAGCTTCTTGATGCCTGTTACTGAAAGACTTGGATGACTGGTCGTGCTTTGGTGCATGGCTGTACATACAGTGGTACGCACGTCCACCCCAATAACTCTTTTGCACCAAACTTTGACAACCAGCCCCCTTGCACTTTCCCGTCCCCAGGTCCGCGGCAAGCTGTACGGCAAGCTGTACGCAGTGCGCACGTTCACCCAAAAGAAACCCAAACGTGCACCAAACTGTGACAACCTGCCCGCATGCACTCCCCCAGGTCCGCGGCAAGCTGTACGAGCTGCTGGCCAACTGCATCCCCCCCGAGCTCATCATGCGCCAGCTGCTGCTGGAGCTGCTCAAGGGCCTGGACGACGAGATACAGGTGCGCGGGGTACGGAAAGAAGCATGGGGATACAGTGTAAGGCGCCATGTTCAGGGGCTGGGAATGCGGGGCCGAGGTGCACCTGTTGGTGCGTCCGCGCCCCTTGCGGGTGTGCAGGGGGAGGCGGGAGTGCATGTTGACTGTGTACCGGTGTGCGGGAATGGGATAATACAGTCCCTTACAGGGAGTGGATGTGGGTGTGGGGGCTGCAGCTGGTAGTACAACACACGGACTATCCCTACACGCCGGGCCCCCCGGCGCCCCCCACCCCCGTGTAACAGTCCGCCTGTCCTTGTGACACGACTGTGCCACCTTGGACTGGGACTGCCGTGCGAGTGCCTCCAGGAGCAGCGACCTCACAAAGGCATCGATCAACGTGCTAACCCACCTACCTCCCACCGTGTGTGCTCCCCCCGCTGCCAGACCGAGACCGCCGTGCTGGCCGGCCGCCATGTACGACCAGCGGCTGTATGCGAACCCGACCCAAAACGACTGCAACACACCCTGACCACCTGACCACCTACCGTACATTGTGGATCTGCCCCTTTTTTGCCAGGCCGAGACTGCGGTGCTGGCTGCCACGTACGAGCAGCGGCTGCAGGAGGGCGCCAAGGCCATCTTCCACCTGGAGGCCTTCGTGGCCAAGGCCATGAGCACCATCAAGAACTACATGGTGGCGGCCGGCATGGGGTGACAGGAAGGCATGGTGTGGGTCAACATGGACGTGGTAGCGGTATTTCCCCTGACGGATGTGGGTTAAGGCCATTCGCACCACCAAGAACTACATGGTGGCGGCGGGCATGGGGTGACGGGAAGGAGGTGTGGGTTAACTTTCCTGAACGGGTATGGTGACATGCACGTGGCAGGAGTTGACGGTGGGGGTTAGGTCATGAGCGCAATTAACGGCTGTAAGAACTACGTGATGGGCGGTGGGCATGTGGTGATCACGTGGGGTGAAGGTGGAAGCATGTGGGTTAACATGGACGTGGCAGGGGAGTTTCCTGACGGTGTGAAGTGAGGCCATGTAGCCACCAAGACTAACGTGGTGGCGGCATGGGCGTGGGGTGACTGGAAGGGGGCGGGCGGATGGCTGCATCCACAAAAGTGTGGGTCAAGTCGGCGCCACCAAAAATTATGACGGTGCCGGGGGGCAGGGGCTTACGGAAGACAACTTCAGTGTGTTTGGCTTAGACGGGCTTTGGTTGAGAGCACGACGGCAGGCGGACAGGGCTTTTCGCGGCGGGCGTCAAGGGTACGCGTCCTCGCTGCGTTGTGGATGCTGTGGAAGTTGTGGAGGTGCGTAAAAAGGGTGGCAAGGGGGCCCTAGCGGGGAGTGCGACTCGTTGGGGCTCTTAGAGCTGTTAGAGCTGTCAACTACAGCAGATGCTTGCGTAGCTTTACCGGCGTTGGCCCTGTATTTTAGGGCTCAACAACGAGGTGTGGCTCTTGTTCACGTTGCGGCGCGTTGCCAAAAGCGGAAGAGGTAGCTGGAAAGCACAATCAAGCGCTTGCACTCGAGTGTTTGCCTTGTAGCACGCTACATGTAGGAGTCTACCGCATCAGCCGTGATCCTCCAGGTCCCACCTTCCTCCAAGCAGCTATACGCTGTTGTTGTGCAGGCAATTCGGTGCTGCAGTGGTGCTATGGGTATCAGCATGATGAAGATTTTGCCACGTAAGGCGCTCGGGCGAACGTTTACACCCGTGCACCGGAACGTCGGAGCCCGAACAAACACCTGATGCACCAGGATGCACCAAGCCAGTGATACCGCCTTGCAGTTGCGCCGCCGGCTGCGCTCTTCAGCTTGTCAAAACAGTCCGAGATTCTACTACTATTGCAAGGGCGGCTCCCTTGCCGCCAGAACCGATTGCTACAGGGTATCCTGCCAGACCTCGCCACTCCCTCTCCAGCTCGCACTCTCTCCTACCACGCTCCTGCAATCAAGGTGCACCACCACCTACACAAAACGCAATTTGCGCTTCCGATATTCGTTCAGCGCGTCAGCATGGTGCCGATGGCAGCGAAGGCACCGGTCCATACATGTCCATGCAGTCCTGGCAAGCAAGGTGACACCCCGGCCTCACTATAACACTGACAATTGACTGCCCTCCCACTGCTAACTCCTACTCACCACAACTTCAACCGCCCGGATTACGGGCTGCCTGCTCCTTCCTTTTTTTGCCTGCAGCCCTCTACGTCCCCGCTTTAATCCTTTACCTCAGGGTCACGGCCCCGGGCCTTTGCCTGCGCCAAGCCTTACGTCGTACACCACGTGTGGGAAATTCCAAATACGGAAAACCAAAACAACTGGCGCCCCTCCGTCGCCGTCCAAGGCACCCAGCTTCATCTCCAAAACCCAAGCCCAACCAGCGCGCCTGGACCTAACACACATACTCATCAGCCCTCGGAAACCTTATGACCACCCCTTAACCCCCGCTCTCTCCTCCATGAAGGAAGTGCCACGCCCACCATCACCCGCCCGTCCGGTAATTGGGAGTGAAGCAGCTCCGAACTCAGGCAGTCATGGAACAAAGGCCCAGCGGCCACCAATAATACGGTTTACAGGTCGAACGGCCACCAGTAGTCCGCTTGGCCTTCAGCTCCCGCCCTCTGGATTAAGGCTGGCTCCATGCTTTACGCACAAGCCGTTCTCCGCGCCCCTTTCCCGCTGACGCCCTTTACCATTTGGCGATGACTGCTGCTCAAAAGAACGGCACCCCCGCCTTGTGCTCCAGCAGCAGCAGTATCCCAAAGCCCAGCATGGCTGCCCGCCCGTTGGTGATCTCCGCGCGGGGGGTGAAGATGCCTGGGCGGAGTCAGCGGGGCCGAGTGACGGGCAGTTTAGGCTTCAAGGTGACGGACCAACACGGCCTAATTTTGGTCCACGTGCAACATGTAGTATCAGCTGCGTGAAGCGCAGCGTCAGGCACTACACTGCCGGTCGCGAGGCACACCGTGGAAGCCATGCGGGCACGCGGTGATGGGGCACCCGGACAAGGCCCGCGTGACCCACTTCAACCACCTCTTGCACCGTGCGGCCCCTTACCTCCTTTCCTACTGTCCCTCAAGCCGGCTCACACACGCGGCCCATTCCTACAACACAGGTACCCGTAACCCCCGTTCCCTGCACCCACCGAACGCCTCCATCTTGGCCCCCTTCAGGATGGGCACCAGGCTTGCGTACACCCAGCCCGCCAGCAGCAGCAACTCCGACAGCGGCAGATCCGCCGCCTGCTGCGCCAGCGTGAGGCCCGTGTGCGCCTCCTGCCAGCCGCCGCATAGGATGCCCAGCATGGCTAGCCGGCCGTTGATCAGTTCGGGGGCGGGGCCGTTGAACTTGAGCGCGTCTGAGGGGGAATAAGGCACGGGCGTAAGGAGATTGAAGGTGAAAACGGGGGTGGAGGGGTGAGGAAGGGGCAGGGGAGAGAGAATGTGTTGGGGTGAGGCTTGGTGGGGCGGGGGCGAAGGGACAGTGTGGGTGGGGGCTGCAGGATGGAGGCGGGGATGGGCGTGGGAAGGAAGAGCTTTGGGTGGGAAGGGTATGTTTGATGCCAGCTACGAGGGATTGGTATGTTTGGGACACACTTGGGAAACGTCGTGGGGCTTCCCACTGGTGACCGGAACACAGCATGAGAACCAGTGTTGTGGGTCGGGTTGGCAGTCACCACCGCCCGCTCACCAAAGAGCGAGACGCTGTAATCGCGCCGCGGTGGAGCAGGCGCCCCGTTCGTGCTAGCTGCCGCCAGACGTATTTGTGACCGACGGGATAGCGCTGGGAGCGTCTTTGGGCCAGCCACGCGCAGAGTAGCCGCTCTCCCGCGCATGGTGGTCAGTGCCGACCCTTGCATGGTTACGCAGGCGTGACTACAGGGTATCAAAGATGTCAGATAGCGTGCTGATATATGACTTGGGGGCTAGCGAACAGTCGGCAGGAAAGTAGCTGAGCTTTGTGGCGGACGACTGTTGCTGTATAGCCACTCAAAGAGTGCAGGCGCGACTCGCTAGGATAATATAGGCAGGAATATGGGTAGCTCTGACAAATTGCTTTGTGAGGGTGGGCAACGGCAGTTCCGCTTTCTTCCCCTGGAATTCCACGCCCAACCACCATCCGTTGGCAGAGGCGCAACTAGCGACTAGCCGCGGAGTCGCACTCTGTACCTTCATCAAATTGAATCTTGCCATCGAAAGTTTTACTAAGATGCAGACTGCCATCCGTTGCCCTAGCGTCGGGCGATGCACGCTCCGTGCGTCGTCTCGCTCCACACTATCGGCGGTACCCCTGGGGCGATTCGCTTACAGACAAAGCATTCTTCAGGCACATCCTGGACCGCTGCGTGCGCAGCCTGATCAAAAACAGCCTGCCCCACCTTCGGTAGGCATATAGCTCTCCCTTGTATCTGGGCAACCTCAACGCGCACATGCTTACCCAAAATCCTTGTTGGACTATACTGGTTTCCCCAAATCTTCTTAGGCTGAGGACGACGACCTTCCACCTTGGGTGCGTCGTGAGAAGGAGCGCCAGCTGCAAGCGCAGGAGGGCAGCACTGGTCTCCCCTGGCCGCTGCTGCTGCTCTTCTCGATCTTCACTGCTATCGCAGCTGTCGGATCCATCTTTGAGTACATCGACCGGAATGCTATCTTCGGGGTTGTCGGGCCCGACAGCCAGCTGTGGGCACCCATCCTGCTGTTCTTCGCCGTGACTGGCTTCCCTACCGCCGGTGCGTTCGCCCCGGCAATCGTAAATGACACATCAGTGTGGTGCTACCGTATGTCAGGGTATATTGCGGGCATGTGGGACTCAGCGCGGGTGGGGGCGAGGGAAGGTGGGGAAGTCACTGCGGTGGCAAAACCCGGGCATCAACCAGGTCCCCTGCTTACGGTTCCTCTTACGCACATGACCAGCTTCCTCCTCCACAACTTAATACCACCACAATAATCATCAATTGTACCACGAGGGCTTAGGCATTCCGCTACTCGCAAGTGCATATGCGTGTATCCGCAAGGCCCACCACCCTGGTCGTCATCATCCCGCACGTCTTCAGGCTGCCCGTTCGCGAGCCTTGCTCGCAACGCAGCCCTCCCCTCCTCCTCCGCCGCCACATTATTCACGTTTGCCCTGCTCTCATCTCCCCCCCACCGCAGGCTACCTGTTCATCCAGGGCGTCAACGGCTTCAACGCCGAGGCGGAGCGCCAGGACAAGCTGGACGGGTACCTGTGAGCACCTGTGTGGACTGTGGCGACACGGGGTCACAGGATACGCATGTGGGATTGAGATATGCGTCCCCGTCGTGGTACCGCTTGGATATGTGCTACTGTCTAGTAGCTGAAACCTCTGATGTGAGGATGAGAGACAGAGAGTGGTGCGCACAGGCAGCGAGAGGCTTGCGCTGGACTTGGTTAAGGGTTAGTTGAGGGGCACAGGGGCTCGGCTGAGATGCTGGGCGGAGGCGCACTGCGCGGCAATGAGGTGTAGCGTGTAGGCGCAGTGTGGTCTGTTTGGGTAGCGTGGAGGAATCATAGGCTTCGGGGCATGGTGTGGATGGTGCGAACCGTGGGTTGACCGGGTCAGGGGTTGCTGGGCGCCGTACCGTAGGGCGTTGGGAAGGGCTCAGACCCAATGCAGGGATTTCCATAACTGTCTCCACAACTTCTGAGGTTGCGTATAATGTAAGAGGGCCGTTTCGCCCATGGGATGAAGTTGAGCTAGGTTGCCGATAGCCAGTCATAGTTTGCCGACCTTGAGTATGACGTTGGCTTCACAGGCTGACACGGGGCGTGGTCCTCACTGGCGTCGGCCCAAAAGAGTGTTGTGGTGTTACCATAACACGGAGAAGGTTGCGAACTTGTAACCAACCGCAAGCTTGTCTGGAGTACCGGTAAACTATTTCATAGTGTGCCTCTTGCTGTACGGTATGGTGGTGGCGGGGCTGCGGGCACCAGGGGAGCTCCCATGGTGGGCACGGTGACCCCGGCAGCATGTGCACCACAGCTCACTTGGCCTAAAACAGCAGCATGCGCGCATTACGCGGCATACTGGGAAACGTATGTGGCAATGGGGCCAGGCGTCCAGGTTGCCTTGCACATGTTGCTCAGCCGGCAGCGGGTCCATGTCAGGCCGCTGCACCCAGAGCAGCTCTGCACACCGCAACCGCCAAACAGCACACCCAGACGTATTTGAAACACCCATGCCACAATGCATTTTTGCTAGCTGGACTTCAAACAGTCCTACAGCGTCACAGACTCTGTTACCCTCGCAATGACAGCGGCCAAACTCAGTGCCAGAACCGGCCTTGCAAACCCAAACCAGCAGACAGTGTCAGCACATTGCCGCTTGCAGCAGCGCAAGGTCACAAAGCCTCTTAACAGTCCTCACAGCATTTAAGATAAGCCATGCACTCTGAAGTGCCGTCGGGGCACTGCGCGCCGCCCCACCAGCTCCTGGGCCCCTGGAGCCCTCCTGCATTTCCTCCCCGCCACTGCAGTAGCCAAACGCCAAGGAGGTCCTCTCCCTCCTTTCAGTTCCGCTCCAGCTGCGCAATTACTCCCCAGACCTGCAAAGCGCATAGATGTCAGAGGGATACAATTGGGGACCTGCTGCAAGCAGCAGGGGATGTAATGCCAAAAGGCCATGCCCCGGGCACCCTTCCAACGTGGCGTACGCAGCAGCTTAAGGCACGTGCACAAACAGCCTTTGTACTGCAGTGGCACCAGTGGCAGCAGGTATAGGAAATAGCACAGCAGCAACAGCAGCGGTTATACCGGCAACGCACTTGGGCATCTTCTCGCCGGCCTGGATGAGCTCTTGGAGCTTGGACAGCACGGCGGTGGCGCTGGCCCCCTGCACGCTCACCGACTGCTCCGCGCCAAAGTCTGCAAGGGGCACAAACGACATCGCCAATGAGTGCGGCGCAGAGCCAAAGCTCCCAGATGCCGAACACGGATGCTCCTGAACCTCTGCCACATTTTGGCTAGCGCAGTGGCCTTTCCTAGTGCGTTTCCCACATGCTTAGCAGCCTACTTGGCACGGTTCGTATGCCAGGTGGCGTAACCGCTGTACCAGCCAGCCAGGGTTGCGGCCCAGGCACCGGTAGTGCTACGGCTTGCGCGTGGGAGGCTGCAACGCTGAGGAGGTCAGCAGGCGCCGACCTCGGATGTGTTTCGGTAACCGAACATACGGTAGGCTGGACCTGGCTGCACCAGAGGCGCACGCTTGCGTACTCCTGGCTCATGGCACGAAGCGCTTGCAAACCCGGCACGACATGGAGCCATGCAAACGCACGTACCAGGTGCCCGTTACTCAGTGGGACGCGGGGCATTGTGCATACGGCCCCACTAGCTGCGACGGCTCGCGCCCTGCGTCCGAGTGTGCTGGCTGCAACACCCCGTCCCCTAGCCTGCACCCACCGTAGCGGGCAGTGAGCTTGGCCTCCGTGCCAGCACACTCGCGCACAAGGATTGGGAAGTGGGGGTTGGCCTTCTTCATCTCCGCGTAGTTTGCCACGACGAATTCCCTGCCCAGCAGCACGGCAACACGGGGCCTCAAGCGGTCTCAACGAGGCGTGCTAACAGCCCGTCCCTGTTAGGCATTGCCTTACCGAGCACCCTGGCTGGCAGGCGACGTCTGACAAAGGTGGATCCTGCGTTATAGCAGCCCGTGTCCGTGCTCAGCGTTCCGGCATTTATGGCCAACGAGCTTCGCCATCAGCTGTGCGTCCTGAAGGGTATTTGGACATACCTAAGCTCCTGCATGCTCCGGGAAAGAGCCTGGCGCCACGCCATCCTTGCTATGCGAAGAACACAAGAGCTGTGCAAACTAATACCCCGTGTGCAAAGAGTTGAGCTCACAGGAGCTGCCTGCACTCCTCAAAATCTACCTATGAAGACAACTAGCGTACAAGTACTGGTAAGTGAAGGCGACACACTCATACGCGACGTCGGTACTGCCATGCGCGACAATGCATCGGGCTACATTACCGCAGCCTGGCACGTCCTGATGCCTGGACGCAAAGTTACGCCGCACTAAAACATTTACTGCCTTCTCCGTTGCTAAACTGCGCTCTGATTTCTACGCCGCCTCGCCAACCGAAGGATTCGTGGGACCCTAGGCACGGGAGCCTACCGGGGGAGCAATTATACCTCGAAGGAACACTACCAACAGCTGCTAAAGAAGCAAGGCGCTTGGCACAATGGGGAAGATGAAGAAAACGCGGAAATTTGCTGAAGTGAAGCGGATGCTCAACCCAAAGGACGCAGAGTAAGCAGCGGAGAGTGCGGACTAGCGACGGACAGAGCATTACTGCAGCAGGTTTACGCAATTGAGCAGCGGTTCTTGCAGCTGTCGCCGGCGAGCGTACCCAGGGTGCAACATAAAGCAGGACCTCCCCTGGCGGCCGCCCAACCCTCCCGGACAGGCCCCCCGCCAAGAAGCAGAAGAAGGACAAGAAGGAGGACGAGGTCCGCCACGTGTAAGTGCAACAAAAGGGGGGCTTGTATGCTGAATTCGCAGATTCCTGCTACAGCGGGGACCACGGGCTGCTGGCTCAGGTCCCGGCGTCAGCTGTTGGGTGTACTGCCGCCGGTGCTGGCCCCACACCTGCGCCGCCGGGGGCTTTGCCACGCGGCCGTGGCCCCCTGACACGCCACTAGGGCCTTACACTCGACATACTCGATTGGATGCATTCCAACTGCTGCGGCCTCCTATCGGCCCTGGTTCCGTTCGCCGCATTGCTTTAAGCTGCACCAACTTTCCCAGGCCGTCCTATCCACGCACATCTACCGGTATCCCAATCCGACCCACATCCCCACCCAGCGCCTCCCCGATCCATACCAGTCACACTGATCCCTAACCCCGTCCGCCCCGCACTTCCCGGCTGTCCCCCAGGGAGAAGGTGTCTTCGGCGCTGTTCTTCCGCTACAACACGCAGCTGGGGCCGCCCTACCAGGTGCTGGTCGACACAAACTTCATCAACTTCTCCATCAAGAACAAGGTGCGTGCACAGGTTGCATGCTTGCGGCTGGGCGGTGCGCACCGGATTTGCGAGCGCACCCAATGGGCCGGGAGAGGCAGCCCGGTGGGCATCTTGCTTGAAACCACACGTGTTTCGGGGGATTCCCGGAAGCGCCGTATGCACTGCAAGCATGCGGTCGCAAGGCGCACACGGGGGCCTAGCCGGTGCATGATTCTGAGCGAACATATGCGCTGCATGACTATAACACGCGCTCCTCCTACCAACTGCGCACCCCGTGGCCTTCCTCGGCTGCCAAGACCTTGACACGCCCCGCGCCCTCCGCCCTCAAAGCACACCCAACAGCCACCTGATACCTTGCCTTTGTGAACTACATTACCGTTCAAGCACGTAGTATGCCACACTTTGTAGCCACCAGCTTCCGCACGCATGGCCGCTCAGTACTGTTGAGCTCTTGAGTTGGGTTCTGTGAGGCCCATGCACGACGGAGCCTCGCGTAGACCCCTCACATCGCCCACGCCCATCTGTTGGCTAACGCGCCCACACAACGCGTGGGCTCGTGCTCCACATGTCCGCTCCCTGGGAACGTCCCTCATCCGGCGATCCCCATGCTGTTTCCCGTGCCCTCCCAGATCGACCTGGTTCGCGGCATGGTGGACTGCCTGTACGCCGAGTGCAAGCCGTGCATCACGGACTGCGTCATGGCCGAGCTGGAGAAGCTGGGGCAGAAGTACAGGGTGGCGCTCAAGGTGGCCAAGGTGGGTGTGGGCCACTGCTGGGTATGTTGGTCAGGCGCAACACGAAGCCGTGCCGTTGTTGGCGCGAACGCCGCGGGGTATGTGTATGGGGTGCAAGGTATTTGTCGGCGGCTGGGCGGGAAGCGCAGGGTGGCGCTCAAGGTGGCCAAGGAAAGGGGTGAAAGGGGGCAATGTAGGATCTGTGCATGCATAGCAAAGGAACAGAGGAGTTGTATGTGCATGGCAAAGTGGTGAGTCTCCGCCTGCTTGTCATCAAATAAACTGCCATTTGATCGATCCCCTGGATGTCCCCGCAGGACCCCCGCGTGGAGCGGCTGCCCTGCACGCACAAGGGCACCTACGCCGATGACTGCATCTGCCAGCGCGTGCAGCAGCACAGGTGCTACATCGTGGCCACGTGCGATAGGGACCTGCGCAGGCGCATCCGCAAGGTGGGCAGTGGAGGTTTCTACGTTGAGGTTCCGGCCTCCAGGCCTGTGAAGGGTCGAAGTACTGTCCGTCTTTCAGACATGTACAAAGTGTGCGCCCTTGCCGAGGACACTGGCAGGCTCGTGTTGAAATCGTGCTGAAAGACAGCCGGAGTTGCATGTTCCCCTGTGACCGGGCACGCTACGTTCCTGGATACCCTGTGTGCAACACCCCAAACTTGCATATCTCACCCTTCATAGCCCTTGTGAACCGGGCGTCATGCGTCCCAAGTTGAACGCCAAGTCACCAACAAGATACCTGGCGACAACCTAACCCCTACTCTACATCGCCCCCACCTGCAGATCCCCGGCGTGCCCATCATGTACCTGCAGTCCCACCGCTACACCATTGAGCGGCTGCCGGAGGCCACCATGGGCGGCGCGCCGCGCACATAGATGCAGCAGCAGTGGGCTTGACTTTGCATACGAGCACTGGACACTGACAGGTTGAGAGGACGTAAGTGTCTCCGGGGCCGGCGTGTTACTGCCAGGAGGCGGCGGGAGCACTGATTAGGACGTCCCATGGTCCCGTCTGGCCTAAAATGGGACGGCTTGGCGGCACGAGAGAACGGCTCGTGCTTAACTAACTAGGGCGACTCGTGCCGGGTACACAGTAGCGGCGTCACTACGCATGGGCACGGCGGCGGCGTTGGGTGAGGTGATGACACATGCATCATGTAGGCAGGACGGTGTGGTGTGGAATGCATGTAAGCATGTTGACTTGGACTTGCACCTCTTGGGATCTTCTGCGAGGAAGAGGATACCGGCTCATTGTTTACCACTGTGAGGGCGGAAGCGGAAGCAGTTGCCGTACCGGTAGCTGGCAAGGCTTGGGGTTTTTAACGCAACGCGGAGCGGTAGCATCCTTCATACGGAACAGAAGGGAACAGACCGGCGGGCATGTGGGTAGCCTCTTTGGAGGGTACGCATGGACAGAGGCCACAGGCTCCACTCAGGACTGCGTAGTTTGTCGTCTGTTTTGCGCGCTGCGTAGCTCCTGGTCCCTTTGGAGTTCGGCCCCTGCTTCTCGTTGAAATGCTGCAGGAGCCCGGGGTCCTGAGTTTTATGTGCAACTTTCTGGGGACAGAGGCGGTACCTGGGGGTATGTAAGTACGTACCACGGAAATAAGATGTGGCTTACGGTATGGTTGCGTTCCACGGAAATAAGATGTGGCTTACGTATGGTTGCCGGCCCACTGAAGACAAGGCCCGCAGTGTGCGATGCGGTGGAATGCAAGTGGTGATGAGGGTTGCCGCCATACGGTGCACTGCTGTGCATGCAGCACTGCTGGGCACAACCACCTCCATAGGCCGCCACCCAGCGCCACCTCATGCGGCCGCAGCAATAGCAGGCACACAAGTACCTGAGAGCACAGACGTCGGCTTTGACCTTTATCCCATCACCGCCCGTCAACAGCAGGCATTGGCACGCTTTCAAGCGCATCCGTCAAGGGCCTCCCTCGGTTGACAGGAAGCACGCACAAAGTCTGCTAGCTTGCACCTCCCCGCCGTCTGCCCGAACCATCTTCACCCGTCTAAGCACATATGCTTAATCACCATAGCCCCGAAGCCATTAGGGAATGCGGCCGTTTGTGATGCTAACGTGCAGCGTTGAAAGTACCGTAGGCCGACGCAAACGCACAGGCCACACCCAGCCTCTCCCAGCACAGGATGCTCATTCCCCGTCCATCATCCCCCGAAACCCCCGGGGCCCTTCTTAAACCACCTTCCTCGCACAGCCACGGCCGTTGTGCAGGCCGGTCAGGCGCATGATTGCGCCTCTCGCACATGATGGCCCCCATGCGCCTCTTGCCCGCACACACACAAGCATAATAGGAACGACAGGACCCTACGCGCCACGCTAGTATATCTTGTTGAGCGTGACCGCCAGATTGGTCCTGCGGCATGCCAGGCAGGCGGGCCGCGCCGCGCTGTCCTCCTCCAGCACCACACCGAACTGGTCGCGCAGGATGGCGCCCAGCACGAACCAGTTGTCCTGGCGAATATGACAAGAAGGATTGCAAGGGGAAGCACATAGAAGACGTGATGCAAGCTATTGTGACGACAGAGAGCCTTTGGTGTGAGTTGTGCCAGCGTGAGCATTGTGGGTGGGTCGCGCGTCGGGGTGGTAGGGGCGAGGTCGAGGGGTGTACACCTGGGGCGTGCAGGCAGCAGGCCGCCCCTTCCGTACGCACCTTGGCACCACCGCTTGCATAACGACATTAAGAACGTCGTGAGGGCGCTGGTGTCATATGCGGGGCTCGGCCTCTGCGTACCTGCCAGAGGTGTCTTTCACCCCATCTGCCTGGACGCATGCTCCCACCCCACCACCTACCCTTGCACGGCCGCAGCCATTCCCCCTTCACCCCCCATCCCCTCAACCATCACCGCATATGCAGTACCGTAGTCATGCACATTAGGGGGACCAGACAACCCGTCCGCCCAAAGCCAATGCCCTAGACCCTAGCGTCCGTCTGGACTAGCTGGTATGGCTCTTGGCAGCCCCTGCCGAAAGGGTCAGGGTGGCTATCCCATGCGCGAAACCGTAGGTACCCACCTGCACCGCCGCTGCCACGCCCTCGTACTTGTCCCACACCACGGCGTCGCTGCCCGGCCGCACCACCAGCTCGAAGCTCCAGCCCAGGGAGCCGCGCGCGCGGACCTCCTGCGCACGTCACACGAGCGAAGGGGCAACGTTTATACAGTGGTTATTGGTATCAGCGGCTGTCCCGCTGCTGTCCCGCACGCAACAACACCTACACCTGGGCTCTGCCCGGTGCGCGTCCTCAGCCGCGACTTCCCGCACGGCACACGTAGACCTGAGTCCAAGTTGCGCCCTCCTTGCTTCCGTTCTGCAGTGCCCCAGAACACAACCTTTTTTCGACGCCGGCTCCCCCAGCGCCTCCCTTCCCACCATGGCCTGGCCCCGCAGCTGCTCCTGCTTGCTGCCCACCAGGCTGGCCTCCCGCCCGTGCCCGCACGCCACGCTGATGGACACGTGCGCCTTGCCGCCGTGCAGCGCCCTGCGACGCGAAAACAGCCGTTAAGTTACGTGACGGCGGCGGCATGAAGGCCAGCTCCACATGTGTGTTAGGCACGTGTCTTAGCACGCCACATCCGTGTTGCACCCCTGCACCCCTCCCCCCACCTGAGCGGCGGCATGAAGGCCAGCTCCAGCAGCGTATTGACCACGTGTCTTAGGTGCTCATTGCCGCGCAGGTACTTGTTGGTCCAGCCGGAGGAGTCGTCGGCAGCCTGCAGTCAGCACGCAACGCAGCGCAAACGGGACGCTTCACAGGACACATGCGGTTCACTAGACGAGAAAGCAGCGCACCTGTATTACAGTCTCCTTCCAGGATGCGCAATAGCTTGCATGTGCCGCGTGGCTGTATGCATCCCCTGGTCTGCCCCTAGGCCGCACACGCGGTCCACACGTACCGTGGGCGCCAGGCTGTACGCTGCCACGTGGGGCGCTGGTCGCTGCACCCCCGTGGCAGCCAAGAACGCCTCTCGCAGCGCTGCGATTGTGTCCCCAACGCCTCCTCCAGCGCCACCCCCCATGCCAGCGCCCACTCCACCCCCCATCGCCCGGCCTGGAGACGCCCCTCCGCCAAAGCCGCTCGCTGTGTACCCTGATCCTCCATGCAGGGAGTGTGCTGCAGCTGTTTGGGGCGGGGCAGACGCGGTGGCACCGGCGTAGGGGCTTCGGAGGCCGGGAGGCGGAGCGCCCGGAGACGGGGAGGAGCGGCCGAAGGTGCCGATGGTGGAGGTGAGGGTCGTGGAGCCGGGGGCGTGGGCGGCAGCGGGGGCCCAGGAGGTGCTACCGTACGGGGCGCCGTGGGGTGCCGAGCGGATGGGGGTGGTGGAGGCGGTGGCGGGGGGTGCGGAGGAGGGGGAGCCGAAGGAGAGGGTGTTGAGCTGGTAGTGGGAGCGGGGCCGCGGGCTCTGGGGGCGGCAAGGTGGGTATGGGGTGGAGCAGTTGGCTTTGATGCAGTGCTGCTAGGTTGCAAGGCATCGAGGAGGGTGTGTCGGTGCGTCGGGTGGACTCCTAGCGGCTACGGTATTCGCACAGCAGTGGAGCAGCTCCTTGACCGCCGTTCGGTCTGATGCCAACGCGCTTGAGAAGCACTTACTGACCTCCATGGCCACGTGCTCCTGTGCTGAGAGGCCCATGGAGTCTGCCAGCAGCTCCTGGGTCCGCAGCCATCCCTCGAAGCCGGTTAGCTGCACGCGCGAGGGAGGATGTAGGGGTGTAGGTTGCTGTCCCACCATGGCGGTTGCCCGTGGATCGTCCCCCGTGGAAGAGTCCCCGAGGCCTGCTGAACGAGCTGCTTCAGCTGCTTACCCCGTAGTACCGGACTTCCTGTAGCAGTTCTCTCCTCTCTTCTGATGATGCTGGCAAAAGGCACCAGCTATCGCGCAGGAAGTTGAGTATCAAAGGGAAATGTTTGCCATCCCTATCGAGCAAGTATGCACCCGTGGCAGCATCCCGAACGCAGTACAGCGACCCTCGAGCGATAAGCGCCAATTTACTGTTTGCCTCTTTCAGCAGAGTTTCGCGGGTGGTGGTGAATATAGCACCACCCACGTTGAATGTGATAGCTTCGGTCATATTGAACCCTCAACGTACAGACATGCTATTAATAAGATTGCGACAAATCGTGAAGAAGGATGAAGAAATGTCCCTTGCGCTGTCGCGCGCCGGTCAAACTGCGGTCAAACTTTGCACGCTGCAGACACACCCACAAGCATCGCTCAGCACTATGAGACAAGGTAACACTGCAGGGGGCAACAGCTCCCCCGCCATGCCCTCAGCCCAGCACGCGCCAGATACACTAAACATCGCTCAGCACTAGAAGAGACGTTTCAGGTGACACTGCCGGAGGCGTCTGCTCCCCCAGCATGCCCTCAGCATCATCCGCCTCGTCCTCCGTGCTCAGCCCTCCATACTCGTCCCCATACTCCATCCAGCGCGTCTTGTACCTCACCTCCCGCCCCGCTGCCCCCGCCGTCGCTCTCAAGCTCTCCCCAAAATCCGGCGCTCGCCCCCCACTGCTCCTCCGCCCCGGCCCCTTACCCGCCCCCATCCCCAACCCCGCTTCGCCCCCCTGCCCTGCAGCCATCGCCACCGCCGCGGCTGCCATCATTGCCTGCTCGTCCAGCAGCAGTACGTCGTGCCGCTGCTGCTCGTCCAGCTCCCTCTGCTGCTCATCCAAGTCCCGCTCGTACTGCTCGTCCAGGTCGAGCAGCAACTGCTGCCGCTGCTGCTGCTCCGCCCCCGAGCCGCCGCCGCGGCCGCGGCCGCTGCCACCGACGCCGTCCCTCCCCGCCTCGTCCCCCTCGCCCAGAAACTCCCCGGGGTCAAACACCCCATCCCCGTCCAGACTCCCGCACAGCACTGACAGGGACGTGGACCCTCCAGCGGACAGGTAGCCACCAAAGCTCAGCTCAGACCGGTAGCTCCGGGCGCAGAAGTTGCTGCTGCTGCCCCCCGCCTCTGTGCCAGCTCCTGGGCTGCCGGCCGAGATCACCGCAGTGGCAGTGGCAACCGCAACGGTCGGAGCTGGCGCTGCAATGGGCCCCGAGGCTGCTGCCCCCGCACCTGCCCCTTGCCTAGCAGCCGCCAGGAGAGCAGCCGGGACAGCCGCAGGTGCAGTCATGGAGCCGGCCCTCGACGCCAGCCCACTGCACGGCTGGCCGACGTTCCCAGCTGCCCGTGCTGCCCCCGCCCCCTGGACCACACCCAAAGGCACCAGCCCCGCAGCCGCCCCCAGCCCCGACGTTGCATCCACAACCCCCGGCGCTGTCGCCAGCCTAGCCGCCGCCTTCCAAACTCGGGCCCCTGCTTCCCCACTAGCACGACGGCCATTCGCCTCCAACCTCCCGTCCGCAGCGCCGGCCCCACCCTCCAACACCCCTGCGCTACCGCTTCCTAGCACCGCCGCCGCCGGGTCCTGCTGCACCCCCGCCCCCGGCCCCGCCGCAGCCATGGCTCCCAGTACCGTGTTAGCTGCCCCCCTGTCGCCCGGCAGCTGCAGCTGGCTGTCCAGGAAGGCCAGCGCCCGCGGCAGCAGCTCCAGGGGGAAGCGCTGCTGCAGGCTATAGCGCTCGGCGGTGGGCGGGGGCAGGGGAGCGACAAGGGAGCTCCGGGCGCCGGGGCTGGTGGTGTTGGTGGTAGAGGCTGTGCTGTGTGGGGCGTCCTGGGGCGCCGTGGCCAAGGAGCTTGTGGTTTGCGGCTGCTGCTGCTGCTGCTGCTGCACCAGCATGGTCTGCGGTGTTGCAAAGGGGAGTCGGGACGTGTTACAAGCACTTGAGAGCAAGAGCTAGCAGGGACCGAGCCGCAGCAGCAGGGAGTTTTGCTGTACCGGTCGCGTAACCTCTTGCTCACACCTGCTTTTTGCTTTCACGTTAACGGGGCACCAACTGCACGCTAGTGCAGCTTTTACTATACCATTAAAATCATCCGTATACAGGTAACCCCCCGCCCCCACCCCAGCCACCACGCACCTGCACGTAGTCCCGCAGCAGGTGCAGGTCCATGTGCTGCGACAGCGTGGCGCACACACGCTCGCTGCCGTAACACACAGACACCAGGCTTGGCATGAGCACCTGGGAACAAGAGGGCGGGGTTACGGGGGACATCGACTTAGAGCCTGCGGTGACTAGGCCCAGATGAGCCATGTGAAGAGGCAAAGTCCGAACAGTCTGGATGGATTTGACCTCTGGAACGCCAATGGCATGTGTCAAGGACATGATTAGGCAAAAGGTGGAAGTATCCTGCGCTGGGTGAACAGATGGGCTGCTGTGCAAACGGGTGGTCAGCGCGCGCTGCACCAGTGCGTGCACAGCGTGTTGGACAACAGCCTCCCCCCCTCGAATCTGCTCCTAACGCCCCAGCACGCACCTGGTACAGCTGCGGCTCCACCAGGTAGGCGAACGGCACCTCCGCCAGCAGCTGCAGGATGGTGGGGCTGCGGCCCCACAGCAGCACGTCCTGGTTGGCCGGCTGCAGCAGCACGTACAGCCCCGCCAGCAGCAGCACCTCGTTCAGCAGCGTCACCAGACCAGCGGCGGCGGCGGACGCCGCCGCCGCCGCCGCCGGGCCGGCTCCGCCACCGTTGCTGCCGGCCGCTGGTCGGCCGCCACCGGCAGCGGCGGCTCCGCCGCCGCTGCTACCGCCGGGAGTGCGAGTAACCGTCGCGACGGGGACGGCGCAGGCGGAGGCGGCGGGGGCGGCTGCTGCCGCCAGTGCGGCGTGTATGGCTGGCTCCGCCGCCGCCAGCCCCGCCGCGGGCCACTGGTTGATGCAGTAGGACAGCAGGAAGCTGGTGAGGTGCAGCAGCACCACGCGCAGGTCGGGGGCGCTGAGGGCGGTCTGGGCGGCAACCAGGTCCAGCCTGCAGGCACGCATGTGCGATACAAATAAGGTTGATACGGCGCCAGGATATCCTACAGTAGTGTTGATTGATGTGCTGCACACACTGGAAACCCCTTGCGTAGCCAGTGCGGCCAGAAATGCAGGCAACCACTGTTTGTGCCCGCACCCCCAACCGCACCCGCACCCCACCTTGCCACGTTGTTGAGCACGCGCAGCACGCACGCCGCCACCTCCACGAAGTTGGGCGGCAGGCGCTCGGGGCGCGCCTCGGCGGGGGTGCAGCTGGGCGCCGCGCGGAGCAGCACCGCCGTCAGCAGCGAGGGCAGGCCGCCCATGGAGGTCTCCTGATGGTGTGGGGCAGGGAAGGGGTTAGGAGGGCGAAGACTAGGCAACGGCGACGGGCGTTCGAGGGACAAAGCAGCAGGGAAGAGAAGTGTGCTGGTATCGTAGGAGGCTTTTCGCTATACGAAGGCAACAAGCGAGGTAACGCTGGCCGGCAGAACAGGCAACAGTTGAGGGGAAGCTGGTAACGGGAGTCCACCTGGAACGCCAGGGCGATGCCGGCCGCGTTGGGTGCCGGGGGGGTCCAGCGGCGGGCGGAGGACAGCGCGGCAGCAGGGAAGCGCCGCCGGGGGCCGCCTGCGGAGGCGTGCAGCGTGGGGCGTAGCGAGGATGGTAGGGCACGTGGCACATGGGATGGGACGCACCAGGGCAGGCATCCGGCATGGCAGGGGCCAAAGGGCGTCGGATGCCCGCAGGCATCCCCCACACTCACCCGTCACCGCCTCCAGCAGCGCCAGGCACTGCAGCACGTATCCGGGTATGGGGGCGGTGTCGTTGGCGGCGGGCTGGTCGAACAGGCTGAACAGCTCGGTGGACCTGGGGCCGGGGAGCACACCGTTCAGCTGATTCTCAAAGGGGCATTAAAAGCAAAAAAAAACCATAAAACAGCTCGATGACCTTGAGCGGGAATGACGGAGAGGCTTCACGCATACACGTCAACATAGGGGATCCCCCAACGCCGCCAACATTATCTCGTCCCAGTGCAAATTACGAGAGGCGAACAAAAGCGTGACGGAGGATGCCGTGCACAGCGGCCAATCGAGTCGGTCTATGGACGTCACCAGGGTGTGGGGTGAGGAGGGACGAAAGCGGGGAACCAGAAAGGTGTCGGGGCCACCTCGACAGTGATATGCGCTGTACAACGTCTACACCTGTGTTGTGCTCTAACAGGTCCTCCCTCTCCTTTGCATGCACAGGTGCATGTGTATTACGCTCTCAGTCCCCGACCAACAACACACCTGTGCACCAGGCCGCACGCCACGATGTACTCCACTAGGTCCTCCTGCTGCTGCTGCAGGGCCGCCAGGGCCGCGGGCTCCGGCTGCGGCGGCAGCGCCGTACGGCACAAGCACGCCAGCGTCTGGGGACCGGCGGGAGGTGCGCGAGGCAAGACAGTGGGGGCGGGTATGGCCAGGATACTGAAGGCATGAGCAGCTTTGCGTAGGTGTACAAGTATGGAGGCGTAATTTCGCTATTGCCCAACAGGGCCGAATCGACCGTTTCATGGCCATAGCCGCCCATGCCGAACTCTCCACCCGCAGCAACACAGCCCCGTTCCTCCTACCTGCAGCAGCGCGGACAGGTAGCGCGCCTCCGGGGGCTCCTGCCACAGCTCGTCGGCCGCCAGCCCGTTGTACCTGCAGGGGCGTTGCCCAACAGAAGCTTTGCAGTCTTGGCAACGTGTCGTCCTAGTAAGACCCTCAAGGTGCAGTCGTGTTGTCGTTGCCAGAGGCAGGGCTGTACATAGGCCAACCCCACGGACGGCGCTTACAATGGTGCTTGGTCAGTATGACTGGTGCGCTCCTATCAACCGCCATAACAGACACATCCACAAAAAACAGTTGCGCAGTGAATGGAAGCCAGGGCCTGTGCCGCGCGCACTCCCCCAAATTATTTGGCACGCCCCATCTTTCACGCACTGTGCCGGCAGCTGCCCCAAGCTTAGCAAGGCACGTCCCAGCCAGCCATGTTTCTTGTCCCTCCCTTACCTGTCCAGCGCCCGCATCGCGCAGCGCACCAGGCCGCACAGGGGCCCCGGGCCGCCACACGCCAGCAGCCAGGCGGCGCTGTGCGGCGAGGCGGTCACCAGCAGTGCCAGCAGCTCCATCATCTGCGGGTGTCAAGGGTAAGCAAGGCGTAGATGTTTAGATGCACACCTGCTGGTAACACAGGACACCATGCACGTGCAGCAGCTGTGCAGCTCTACCACCTACAGCGGGGGAGCAGGGGACGCATGGGTGCCGCGCCGGAGTGGCGTAGCGGCAAGGCAAACGCTGTACCGGATGCAGCACCACCGCTTGCTTACTCCTTTATGCGATCTACGTGAAGTTTGAGGGCATGAAGGGACAGGCGTTGGCAGCGGCAGTAGCATACCGCAGTGCCTCACCTGCACGGACGCCTGCGCCGGGTGGGGTGTGGCTGCGGCCGCCGCCTCCGTCAGCAGCGCCGCCAGCGCCCGAAGCAGGCCCGAGGGCCGGGCGGCGTGCAGCGCCACGGTCTGGGGACAGGCACGAGGTCGGAAAGGCGGATTGTCAGGTGCCAGGAGTCCGTGTAAGGCGAGGACGTGGAGTAGGGGTATGCACACATGTGTGCAGCTGGGGACACGGGTTCAGCCGCACGGATGCAGCAAGTGTGGAGCTTTGCCTGCCCTGTGCTGCTTCGCACGGCTCCGCCGTGAAGCTTTAGACAAGCGAGCAATCGTGATTAAGGCAGCGAGGCCGTGATGTGTTGCAGCTTCCACACACCTTGCTCCTGCCGCCCAAGTCCGTGTGCACACGCTGCAGCAGGTGCTTCACCGCCGTAGCGGCAGCAGCAGCTGCGTCCGCGCCGCCGCCGCCGCCACCGGCGCAGCTGCCGCCTTTGCTGGCGCCGGCCTTGCCTCCTGCCTTTGCCTTGCCGCCCCGAGCCCTGTCTGCTGCCGCCGCCGCTGCTGCAGCTGCTGCATCAGTGGCCTGGTGGCAGCTGCTGACCAGGTCGGTCCACGCGGCCACCAGATCCTTCCCGTCAGGGGAGGAGAGTAAGGCCTCCAGGTAGGGCGGCTCGGTGTAGGTCAGGCTGGGGAAGAAAGGGGGCACACGAGATGTGTGTTCGTGCACATAGTCGAATTGGCGCGGCTTCCAGTCGAACTGGCTTCGCGACATATCTTTGGCGGCGCGGTATAGGATAGGCCAGGGATCGGCTGTCAGGGAAAGGCAAGGCATGATGAGGGCGTAATTGCGTTGTGCAGGAAAGCCGGGCAGGCCAACATGGCTTGAATACTGTTCGGTGCATGCCGGGATGAACGAACCAGTCTAACGCTGCAAGGGGCCTTCTGAGAGTCCGCTTTGTGAGGAGGACAATCTCAGGCCATTCGGGACATTGTGGGTCGGTTCTCACCGCGCGGTCTCCATCCGGGTGAGCGTCTTGGCGGCCCTCCGCCTCATGCCCTTGAGCCGGTTCTTGACGGTGAGCGCCAGAGTGACGGAGCGGTCGGTGGAGCGAAGCGGGCTGCCGGCGCCGCCGGAGGCAGCGGCGGCGGCGGCGGCGACGAGGAAGGGCGCGGGGCTCATGCCTGTGCCGCTGCCGCTTCTGGTGTGGTGGGGCTGGTGGCCTGGTGGGTGAAGGTGCTGCTCGTTGCCTGCGGGGCGCAGCGGCAGCAGTAGTTGTGGAGTTAGGAGACGTGGAGCGAAGCGTGTGTTGCGCATGGTGTATGGTGTGCGCTAAGGCATGGGACGGTTGGTCATTACCCCACGGTTCTCTACGGCGGTGTGTTTGAGCAGCCCTCTGTCATTCCTCGTCGCCGTACCCGACAGCGAACCATGCGACGCCGTGAGGCGCAGCCCGCCACGCCCGCCGCCGGCCGCCGCTGCCGTCAGGTCCGGGGCTAGCAAGGCGGCGTGCGAAGGCGAGGGCGAAGGCGGGCGCGGCACGCGGGCCTGGGGCGAGCGAGGCGAGGACGTCGGCAGGCCGTCCAGGGTGGCTCGCCGCTCCGCGATGTCCTGCGTGTGGGAACGGTTCGGCGTCAGAGGCAGGACAGGAGCACGTGCGGACTGTAGGCGAGGGTCGGTAGGCACGACGGCGACAAACGGAGGCAATCGCATCACCTCCACACTACGGCGCAGCAATACGGGGACTGAACTAGCTCCTGTGTGTTAACACCCCACGCACTGCCCTGAACGTGCGTGCTGGCCGACCGCGCACGCTCCCCCAGCGCCCAGCTGCCCTAGTGCCGCTGGACTCAAGGTGCTGTACCCACCCCCAACTCGTCCAGGAAGGTACCGTACAACCTGCACAAAGCGCCGGTGCGCAACGGCGGATTGTACGTAACCCACCTTCCCAAGTGCCGCGCGTTCTTTAATGAGCTCCCGTTGATGCGCCCGCCGCGCCGCCGCCTCTCGCAGCCGCTCCTCGATGCGTACGGACAGTACGTCGCGGAGCTGCTGGCGGGCGGCGGCGGCCTGCGAACAGATGGCGGGCGCGGGGTGGTCGTTGGCGGTTGGTGGTCGGCGCAAGCACTGATGGCTAGGTTGTCGTTCGCGCTCACAGTGCGAGTATGGGAGCATTGGCCGGGTACTCGCCCCGTCTCCGACCCTCCATCCGCCATACGTTTCCCCACCTGCACCGCTGCTGCCCGCTGCGCCTCCTTGGCCGCCTCCCGTGCTGCGGCCGCAGCACGGCGTTCCTCCTCCAGCTTGGCCTGTACGGCAACAGCAGTACGAACACTTACTAACAGCATTGCACTCAGCACTGCGCAACCTGCATGTGAAAACCAATCAGTGTGTGCGCTTGCACCACAGCCGTTCCTTACTGGGGCGTAGCGAGACCCCATGAAGTCATTTGACACGGTCAGCATACTGGGGCAGAAGGATACGGAAACAGCAACGCCCTTCCCAGCGGACCCACACCCACGCACCTGCGCCGCCATCTTCCTTCTCTGCCGGTCCGCCAGCAACTCCAGCCGCTCAGCCTGTAGGGAGGGAGAGACGGGAAGGCGGTCGGCATTGGTGCCGACACCGTAACAATGTGCGTACAGCGGAGCTACAGAGTAGCTAACAGCCGTTGCAGGGACAGATGCGCATGCCGGCATGCATAGCCATTCACCACAATTGTGAGACCCAGCAAGCTCTAACCGAAGTCCGTGCACCACGTTTGGACCTGATGGGCACCCTGCCGCATAACCAGTTCCTGCGCCACACAACAATTCGCCCCAAGCCCCCGACGCACCTCGATCTGCTTGCGCCTCTCCTGCGCCTCCTCCACCGCCGCCGCTGCCCCCTTGCTCCGCTGCTGCAGAGCCTCCAGTGCCTGACGCCGCCGCACCTCGCCTGGAGTGGGATCGCAAAGAGTTGATCAGAACTGTGACAACTTCGCGGCTGCCGCCATCGCACGTCATCCGAAAGAGAGGCTGTAGCAGGGCACAGGCGCATGCCTCCACCACCCCCCACTCAACGCCGTACTTGCCACACAACATTCAATCAAATGCCTCATACAACACCATACGCCTAGCTAGCCATGCTCTCAGGCCGCTTCTTTCCTACTTCGCACACGCCGCCAGCCACACCAGCAGTTCCCACGCGGGGTTACAGCCCACCTTCCTCCAGCTTCTCCTGCAGCGCCAGCTTCTTGTCCTGCTCCAACATCTGATTGATGAACGCCACCTCCGCAACCTGGACGCATAAGCGAATTGCGCAGTTAAATAACAGCTCGGGCTTACGGTAAACCAGCTGTCAGTTTTAAGCCACCTACCCCCAGAACCTAACCGGCAAGTGGCATAGCCCGTTCCACGACACCCCTGGCGCTCTTGCCATCCTCCGTTCCTCCCTTGCCTACCGCAACCGCCCTACCCACAGTATGGCCGTGACCTCCCCAACCCTTTTCCCTTCACTGCCTCCTCCAACGCCTTTTGCACCCTCCACACCAGGTGCGCCCCCCTTCCTTAATACGTCACGCACGCATACCTTCTTGGTCTCCTCCACTGCTTTCTGCACCCTCCCAGCCAGGTGGGCCTGCCGCAGCTCGGCGCTGCGGGCGATGCGCCCCTCCACGCGGGCGGCGATGGCGCCAGCGCGCTCCTCCTGTTGAAGAAGGTCGAAGAGGTAGAGGGGCGCGTTAAGGTTTCAGCGAGGGCCGTGGGATCACAGCAAAAGTCAAATGCGTCCAGGTGGACCCTGGATCAGCCGTACACCCCATGAGCAACATCGTCACTAGGAGATGTTGCGCGGAGGTCGCTCGAAGAGCTCAGGAAGCAGGACCCGTCCCAAGCTCCTCGACACCGCGTTATTCGGCGCCCCACTGTGCCCATGTCCCAATTTACGACATCTGCTGCTCACCACCACGGTCTTCGCCGTCTGCCTGCTCTGGTTGGCCGCCGCCAGCCTCGCCAGCCGCTCCTCCACCAGCGCCTGACGCGCCCTCTCGGCGCGCGCCTGACGCTCCTCGCTGGCACGCCGTACCTCGGCGGGGGAAAGCTTGTGGCGCACTGAGGGGTGTGTGGAGGTCGCAGGGGCAAGTGGGAGGTGGCAAGTATGAAGGTGAGTTCGGGGAGGGGATGCTTTAGGGGCGGGCGGCTGAGGGTTCAACATGTGCACTGTTTAACGGCGCACTGTGGGGCCGAGGGAACATGACATCTTGACATGACAAATGCGAGCTGGTGCAGTGGCAGCTGGCGCACTGGCTGTGAGCCAGTAGCGGGTAGGATTGGTCTTCACGGCGACCAGGGCGAAGCGGACACGCTACCTATACCGTGTTGCCGCCTGTGCGCAACCAACCTGGTGCCAAGCTAACCTCCCTCTCCTTCCGCTACCAGCCATGCGCCCACGCTTACGCAGCCCCTCGTGACTTGCACACAAGAAAAATTGTGTGCATGAACCACTCCTTTGCAAAGCCGTATGCCCCTTGGGTGACAACCCACCAGGCGACGTCAGGATCTTGGGGTACAGCGAGTCGTACGCGGCACCCAACGGACTAACCGTCCCTGAAAGCGGCCTCCCCGGGCGCAGGCCTGCGGACAGCGCCCCACCACGGCCGCCCCACGCCCTGCCGCCGCTGTCGCACGCCCCGCTGTCGCTGCAGCTGCCGCTGCTGCTCCTCCTGCTGCTGTCTCCTGACGTTATGGTGGTGTCCAATCGCGGTGGAGGAGGAGCGCTGCCATACCGAAAGCCGCCGGAACCCAGCCGCAACTGTTGGTGGCCTGGGGGCTGGAAATGGCGGTCATGGTGGGACTCGGGGTAGGCTCGCGGATCTGGGAGAGGGTGCGCATGGTGCTGGGGGTGGTGGTGGCTGTGAGGGTCACCGGGGATGTGGGTGTGCTGCTGCGGGTCCAGGTTGAGGGTCCGGGGGTGTGGGTTAAGCGCCCCAGCTGGTGGATTCAACGCTGGGGCTGGAGGAAGCAAGGCGGTCATGCTACCCGAAGGTGAGCCTCCACCTCCGCCTCCGCCTCCACCCCTGCCCCAGCTGCTGCCACCTGCGGCACTGCTCCCGCCGCTGCTGCCCCGCTGCCTGCGTTCCCCTGGGGCCTGGCGGAGCGCATGTGCTGGTTGCCCATGGGGCTGCTGCTGCTGTGTGGAGCTGGGCGCCCTGTGTTGCTGCTGCTGCTGCTGCTGTTGTTGCGTGAGCACGCTGCTCCAGTCCACCTTGCGGGCACTCCAGGGGTTAGTGGGCCCGTGTTGACCAGAAACAGCGCCACCAGCAGGAGCGGCGGCTGTAGGCCCCACAGGTGGGCCAGGTCCTGCATGGTGGGAGGAGCACATGTTACGTAAGGCACGCAGCTTGCAATGGTGGGATCCGGCGTGCCAATAATGGAGTACCTCAGTACAGCAACACAAGGCAATGCACGACCTGGCGGGTACTGACGCTAGGGACTGCCGGCCACGTACAAAGCCATAGCCCCCGTCCGATTGGCCTGCTCACCTTCGCCCACGCCCGCTCTCCAGGCCGCTGCCACCTCACCCCCGCCGCTCAGCCTGTGCCCAACCTCCGCCCCGTGGCTCCCCAGCCCCGCCCCATGCGCCCCCTGCGCGGCGGGTGGCCGCCCCGCTGCCGCCTCGCCCCCGCCGCTCAGCCTGTGCCCACCCTCCTCCCCATGCGCCCCAAGCGTGTGGGGTGGTCGCCCCGCTGCCGCCTCGGCGTAGCTGCTGCTCCCAGGCCGTGCATGGTGGTGGTGGTGATGGTGGTGATGATGGTGCATGTGATGTTGGTGTTGGCTGTGATGCTGAGCCTCAGGCTGCGCCCTGGGCGGGAGTGCAGGTGCAGCCGGCATTGCCCCGGCCTGGCCCGCTGCACTTGCGCCCGCTCCTCCCGCTCCGCCTCCCGCCTCGCCCCCAGGCCACTTCCCTCTCGCCGCCACGAGCCACGCGCTGGCGCTTGCCGGCGGCGAGCTTCCTGCAGCTGCCGGTGCTGCAGCCCCAGCTGCCCCTAACCCTGCCCCTACCCCGGCGCCTCCTGCCCCTACCCCAGCTCCTCCTCCCCCTGCGCCACCTCCTACCCCTGTCCCTAGGCGCCATCCGCCTGACAGGGTGGTGCCGCTGCCGCCGCTGGCCTGCCGCCGTGTTAAGACACCGGTCGCCCCCAGCCGTGGGCTAAGGCTGAGGTTGCTGCGGCTGGAGCGCGAGGCGCGCACCTGGAGGCGGGGTGAGCGAGGGAGCAGCACGTCTGTGTGTCTGGCATGGGAGCAGCTACATACCCTGATCTGGTAAACTGCGTGCCATAGATATCATTAAACATATCCAACCCGCCTGTGTACCGGTATAACGACACGCTCCCAGCGTCCTGGCGGGGGCTCACCTCCCATGCCACCTTTTGTCCGCTTGGCGCCACAACGCTCTCGAGCTGGGAGTGAAGCTGCAAGAGGCGGCAACGTCACACAATACCAGCACAGGAAACTGTCACGGCATGGGAGACAGGCAAAATGTAGGCCAGCAGGAAGTTCCGCTTCGGCAGCCGCCAAGCGCCCGCTACCCGGCTGCGCCCACTACGCAGCGCAGCGCATTCAAGATAGTGCTGTGCTACAGGTTATTGGGTAATAGGAAGCCTGCTGGCGTACCATTGACATATTTGCATGTTCGTCAGACACACCTGGGTGAAGTCTTCCACAGAGACCTGCAGGTACTCCACCACCGCCTGCACGTGGGGTAGGCTGCAATCCAGCTCGCACGTGAGGTATATGTCGTCCAGCAGCCTGCGAGGGAAAACGAGCAACAATTTGGGGGTGCAAAAGCCTCATCTACAAGTACCCCGTGGATACGACCTTCGGCTGAGGGGAGCTCATGAGAGGTTTTGACTGTGGAAGCACCCGTTACCGTGGACCTGATGCGGGCGGGCGCTCACCTGCTCAGCTGCTTAAACAGCTTATCCCATGACCTGCCGCCGCGGCTGCGCGCATCCACGACATACCACCCCGCAGAGCCCCCGGCCTGCAAGGACGGGTGAACTAGTGTCGGCATCTGGCTGGAGGGGGGCGACCGAGGCACACTGGCAGGGCTGTCGACCCTCACCTGGGCCCCAGCATTTTCCGCCCCGCCTGACGACGCCGCATGCTCTCTTCGGCCAGTAGTTTGCCCATATGACAGAGACGCGCCGCTGTTTGTGCGTGCGGGCTCCGCTGCCCGTGTCGAAAATGACATTGTCAGTAATTTGCAGTGGGTACTACCTAGCTTTCAGTTACACATATATATAAGGCGTATATAGTTGTAGTGCATACATCTTGCCCAGATGGGCATCACAGCAGTTTGCGAACTACACTCCTTTCCCGCGCAGACAAGAGACTTGGGGGAAGTCGTAGTAAGCAATTGTGCGCTACATATAATACCGGTACAAAACCATGATCGTCGCACATGCATTGTCAACGGCCCAACTTGCTGAAGCATACACGGCAAGCTCAGCACTGGAGCTCCCTTGACGCGCCTGCATTCTGCACTCTTCGCCAGGAGCGCTTTCGTGACCGGCATTGCAAAGCTGATGCATACAGGTTTAAACGGTCTTCAAACAGGTGCGCCACAGCAACACAACGCCTGTGCCACTTGGGGAACCTCCCCTGCTGGTTCCGTGTGTGGCTTGATGGCACCGCTGTTGCCGCTGGCTTCCAAACGTACCGTATGTAGTCTTACAGTTTTGGTCCCCATCCACGAAACAGCCCTTTCCAGCGTTCCAGCCTTCCGCATACAGGCAAATTACTTGGTCCAGCGTCGCCGGACGTCGGGAACACGGCTGTTTCCACACGATCCTGCATGATCCCAATGTACTGTCTCTGTAACACCTACGGGCCCACGTACATGCAAACCCTCTGCGTTGCTAGCAGCCGACATTGTTGATGACAAGTATTACTGGCCTATTACAGTTGACAGTAAGCTAAGTAGGGGTATTGAAGCAAGCCAGGCGCCAGCCGTCAGCGTTGCCTTGCGTGCAGCCGACGAAGGCGACCCCTGGACCCTGGTGCTGCCTGGCGTTGCGGACAGGGGACAAAGGTGTCCCCTGCTGCACTGCGCCCCAGATCCTAGGGCTGCATCCACACACAGCCTCCTCACGCGCTGGGGTCGTTGACCACACCGATAAAGGCCGGCAGCCCAGTGGGCAGGTGCTGGATGAGGAACAGGAAGGGACGGTCGAACACAAGCTGGGGTGGGGGATCAATGGGGGCAGCCGAGGTGGCGACAATGACGGCTGTCGCAGCAGCAGCCACGGTGCCCTTCTCGTCCACGTCGACCACCGCCTGGGGGACGGAGTACGGCCAGGTAGGGCAGCAGGAGCACAATAAGGAGCCTAAATGCCGTACTGGAACATGAGTAGGAGAGAGCAGGAGTGGGAGGGAGGGATCTCCCGTGGCTTAAGGCACCTGGAGGCACCGTTTACAGCTGTACACCACCGTGCATATGACGGGACCATGTGGCATGGTGTTGCCAGGAACCAGTACAATTAGGCACAGTGCCTTCTGGCCTTCCAAGCTGATACCATATTGGTGGCGTGTGGCGGTCAAAGGAGGCGAGGGGCGTGGGACGCGGTTGGTGGCAAGTGCGGTAGCGGAGGCCATTGCATCAGGAAAGTGATGGGGCCAGATGGTGGCCAGGAGGAAGGGGGTGTGGTGAACGGGGCGGGTGCCTGCACCGCCTGCTTTAAAGGCACCTGCACCGCCTGCTTTGAAGGCACCAAAAGTGCGGGCAGTGTGCTAGCCCCCTGGTACGCAACCGTCGCATGGGCAGGAGAACAGGGACTGCACACGTACCGTAAGTAAAGCGCAAGCGCACCTTGTGCAATACGTCGGAGATGAAGGTGGGGTCCTCCGACAGGCGTGAGAAGTTGGCGTTGGTGTCATCAAAGGCCTCCCGCACGCCCAGCCCCTCCAGCGCGGCCACCAGGGACAGAGAGCTGTCCACCTTGAACTTGGGCAGGAACAGGTCCAGCCGGTCTGACTCCCCGAAATCCTGTGCGACCATCATGTCATTTCCGTAAAGATGCGAGAATTTGTCCAGCTTGCGCTTACTTTTGATGCCGAAACGAAGGCCAAGAGGTCCGTGAACGGTCTAGGGCCTATGCCCAAACAGCGGTTGGGGGAGCGGTTGGTAGTTGCGATCTCCATCAGGACCCCCGCCCCCCCGCAAGATGCGGCATGCCCGTAATGCACCCACCGCACCTGCGCTCCGGCGGCCAGGTCCTGCACAATGTCATCAAATGTCGCGCTTCCATCCGGCAGAAGCGCAAGCGCCCGGAAGGTGCCGCCCTTGTACGGCAGGCCGATGCCGTCGTACACCCCCTGCTTGGCGGCGCGGACGAAGCCGGGGCCACCGTAGATCTCTTGGAACATCATCTGCACTGGCTTGACTTCGTTGGCGGAGGTTGTGAAGTCCTGCTCCTTCGTGTCCCTGTAGCAAAGCAGTAGTTGGAAAGGTTACTCGGGAAGTGGAAGTGTCCTCGCAGACCGGAACGTCTATCTTCACATAGTTGGTTTCCTACTACACATCCATTATTGCATACCTAGTGCCATGACGCAAGATGCTGCGTTCACTGTTGGCGAGGACAGAGCACAAGCTAGTTGACACTGGACTGGGCACCAGGCTACGCAGAACGACACGTATGGCAACAGTAGAATGCCACGTCATCTGGCTGGACACGTTAACGTACGTACATAGCATTGAAGGGCTCTTCCCAGTCACCCTTGAAGTAGATGGCGTTGGCCAGGACTGTGTTGAATCTGCGGGCAGGCACGCAACGTTTGATTGTGTCTAGGTTGCACGTGGCGAGTACGGTAGTTGTACTCACAGGCAGACGGTGTTGCATTCCAGGTTGTGTCGCGAGCGAGCACACGGGGCCCCTTGCTTGACCACACGTGAGGCTTTGCACCGTTGGCGTAGGTGGTGCAGCAACCGTAGGCAAGTGGCCAAGCAACGCGTTAGGATGCACAGGGAGAAACGACATTCATGTGGCGAGCGGAAGCATGCGCATGGCCTGGGGGATGTAGGGAACGGGGGCGTGCATGCAGGCAAAACGACCAAGGGCGGCTGCAGTGCTTCCTTACCTGGTGCACTATGCACTTGTTGCACGCGCTGCATGTGCATAGCCCAGATCAGAATGGACTACAAATAGTGCCGCTCAGTGTACGGCTCACTCGTCCGAGGGCACCAGGTCCTTGATCATGCCCTGTGTAACGCCCGCCACCCAGTCGTTGATGTCTTTCGCGCCGTTGACCGCCTCACGTGCGGTCGCCTGCGGAGGCACACCAGCAGTACAGCCCCTTCCACCTGCAAATATTGTACTTGGCAGCTGGAAGACTGCTATGCAGCGCATTTCGGGCCCTGGGCTCTCCGCTGACCCACTTGACCTACTGACCCATGGGTCACTCTCTCGACCCACCAACGCCACTGCTTTGCATCGACGCCTTGGACCCAGCCAGGTACCATGCATTACTTTAACAGTATATTGGACAGTATATCACTGCTTACGTTGTAGATCTTGTGCATGGCCTCCACGTACTTGGGCCTCAGCGTGATGTCCCGTGTCCACACGCTGTTGGCCAGGATGAACCGTGCCGCGCCTGACCTGTCACTGCCGTCCGCGTTGCCCTCATCCGCACCACTGCTGTTGCTGCCGCCACTGGTGAGCAGAGACGAGAACTGGCCCAGCACAGCGTTGAGGTCGGATTCGCATGGGACTGGAGCAGAACTGTCGGAAGCAGCAACTGGCGGCGCCGATGATGTTGAGGCTTGCATGCCAGGGTACGACAAGACCGCATTCAGCAGCTCGGTCTGCGTAGGAGACTGGTAGCCTGCAAGGGCGGCAACACGTGTCAGAGCGGACCTTGCATGTAGAGCTGGAACTTGTGCCCAAAGAAACGGCAATGCTAGGAACGGCAATGCTGTACCTGCCCCGTTGACGGCCAAAGCCAGAGCATAGATGATGGAAAGGGGTGACAGGAAGACTCCCTTGTCTGAAGCCGAGAACTGCTGGCTGTAGGCCTGCTGGAATAACTTGTAGCCTGCGGCCGCTACTGCAGCCGTTACACTTGCATCGTTGGTTACGCAGCGATCGCTGTCGCTGTCCATTGCCACTGCTCCTGCGTGTGCGCGAGCGGGGGACGGCGCAGCTCCTGTCGATTGCGACTAAACTTTTTGACACTGCTGCGCCGACACAGCTGCACTCATAAAGAAATTGAATGCTTTACCTTCGCTGCTACCGTCTGACTGCTGCGCACGGGAAGGTACTGCGAGAAGGCAGGCGACAAGCGACGCGGCTGTGATGAGGGCTGTCAGCACGACGGCCCGCCCTGGAAACGCTGGGATTGCTTGCTTTGCCATGCTTACAGTGTAGGCGCTAGGCTTAGGAATGGTCGGTGCCTGTTGTGACTGCCCGTATTCTCCGCCTGTCCCACCTCGGTACTAGGTCATGGGCTTGGGCCTCGCGCCTTCCAACCGTCTTGGTCGGTTGATTGGCCTGACTGCCTGGCACCTGCCTTGCACGTGCGGCACACCCCTATGCCCCCATGCACACAGATGCACCCGGAGCCCCGTGAAATTCAATTAATTGGCCGATTATCATGCACATCTCCTTCCCAAAGTACACACTGCCCCAGGTGGCGACGACATTGCGGTCGCATGGCGGACACTGCCGGTACTGCCGCATCCCACAGCGCCCACCGCCCAGCTGCAGCACACCGAACACTGATAATATACCGGTAGGCAGGACCAGGGGAGCTCCCCTGGGCAGGACCAGGCGGGACGCGTCCGCCGCCATTCCCACCCAAGTGCTCCCAGTCCAGTGCCAAGTGCAACTGAGCATAGGGATGCATTCCACGTATCCACCTGCGGGTTTTGCGAACCGTCCTGCCGCGAACAGCCCGCAGTCAGACGTCTCGGGTCCACTCTCCGGCGCTGGGCCCAGCCGTACCCCCACCTCCCTCCCACCACCTACCTGCACCAAACCATCCCTCACCGCACCTGCAACCTCTCAGTCCTCAAGCAATCCCTCCATTCACAGCGCAGCCTCATGCACGGGCGGGGGTCGTTGCCCAACGTTTGGTTTGGTTAGGTTTGTTACAGAGGACCCCTTCCGGTCGTCCGACCCCCACCACCAAGGAGGGCAATTGAGACCACCCCCACCTGCCCCCACGGATAAGGCCAGCAGCCTGGTAGAATGGTGTTCCAGGATGGTTAACAGGAAGCAAGGGCCGGTCGAACGCAACTAGAGGCGGGGCTGCGCAGCAACGTACCTCACACGTGGCTGTAGCATGCCACGGTACTGCACGTACGGCAAGAGCAGGCACAGCGGCCTGCCTTCTGCACTCTTCGCCAGGGACACTCCTACAACCAGCACCACAAACCCGCCGCAGATCCTGTATATTTGTATTGCGCGTTAGAGTGGGTGTGACATACCGGTAGCAGTACAATGTCGTCGTAGGTCAAGCAACCTCCACAGGTGCATTTGGGTACGACATGCATGCAGTCCCCTTGCGCGTCCATGCAGTTCCCTTCGTGTGAGCAGGTGAGGCAATCTTAACGAGCATGCCCTACTATTCGCAGGGGAAAGTTAGCCCCGCACTGTGAACACCAGCTAATTCCTGCCGTACGTGCGGTTCGGTAAAAGCAAGGCTTATGTATGTGCTGTATGGCCAGGCAGGCTGCTGCTGCCGCCGGATGCCTTGTGCACGTGCAGATAATGACGGCCACCCCTGCCGTTGCATACCCGGGACAAAAGTGGCCCCAGCTGCAATGACGCAACCCAGCCCCATTCACGCGCTTGGGTCGTTGACCACCCCCACGAAGGCCGGCAGCCCAGTGGGCAGGTGCTGGATGAGGAACAGGAAGGGACGGTCGAACACAAGCTGGGGCGGCGGCGCCGTGGGGGCAGCCGAGCCGACACCGATGACGGCCGTTGCAGCAGCAGCCTCCGTGCCCTTCTCGTCCACATTGACCACCGCCTGGAAGGTTACGCCAGGTAGGGCAGCAGGAGCACATACAATAAGAGTTTTAAGTGCCGTACGTACGGTTACATGATGAGTGGTGGTGACACAAATTGGTAAGTGTCCTCGTCCACATTGACCACAGCCTGGAAGGAACCGGCAGAGCAGCCAGCATTCATGAGGGGTTAAAGCGCTGTACTGTCAGGCTTTACCAACCGTGGCTTGCATGTTGCATCAGTGGTGGTGAGCGAAGACTGGCCAACGGATGCCTGGTGTGTATGTAGTACTGGCTGGTGCCGTACAGGTGGCGGTCAACATCAGAGGTGGTAAGGACGATAACGCGTAGGGTCGATGTCACAGGGGCGATATTATATAGCTGAAGTGGATAGCTTTGGCGGGTGCCAGTGCAGTGATAGCCATAGGCACAGAGGCAGCACGGTAGGCGGTACCTACCGTCGTGTATGTGCTGGCGCATGCTGTGCTGGCGTGGGAATGAAGCAGTCAAGGGGTCCAGGTGCAACGCAAACTGACCTTGTGTACTACATCGGAGACGAAGGTGGGGTCCTGCGAGAGGCGTGAGAAGTTGGCGCTGTTGCTGTCGAAGGCCTGATGCACGCCCAGCCCCTTCAGTGTGTCCACAAGGGACAGGGAGCTGTCCACCTTGAACTTGGGCAGGAACAGGTCCAGCTGGCCCGCCTCCCCAAAATCCTGAGGAAGGCAGGTCCGTATTTGTTTTGAGTACTGGCGGTATGAAGCGGGATGCGGGGGCCATTAAGTCCATCTGCCGGCGTCAAAGGTCTGGGGCACGGGAGCGCAGGTCGGGGCTTCAACGTGCACCTGCCTCCTAATGCCCGCCCTAAGTCACGTTCAGCGTGCCCTACCCGACGCACCTGCACTCCGGCAGCCAGGTCCGCTAGGACGGCGTCAAAGGTGACGTTTGCCTCGGGCAGTTGCGCAAGCGCCCGGAACGCGCCGCCCTTGTACGGCAGGCCGATGCCGTCGTACAGCCCCTGCTTGGCGGCGCGGACGATGCCAGAGCCACCGTAGATCTTCTGAAACATCATCTGCACCTGCTTGACGTCGTTGGCGGCAGTTGTAAAGTTCTGCTCCTTGGTGCTCCTGCAGCAAGGCAGAGGGGGACGACGCGCACGGACTCGCATGGTCTGAGCACCAGGCCGCTAGCCACCTAACACGTGACTGACCAGCAGGGCACGCCGTACTGCATGCCACGTGCCACGGCGGATGACCGGCACGGAACGATACCGGTGCATACAATGATCTGATTAGATTGAGCAGCAATGGAACGAATAAGCGCCCTGGCTATGCCTGCAGGACTGACAGGGCTCCTGGCACGTTGGGGAGACTACAGGGGAGACCCATTCCCTTGGACACATACGCGCATGCCCATATGTGATACGTACCTTGCGTCGAAGGGCTGCACCCAGTCGCCCTTGAAGTAGATGGCGTGTGCCAGGACCGTGTTGAACCTGCACGCATTTGCACAAAGTATCCTGTCATCCACACTGGGGGCATGCGGTGAGTGGAGCTGAAGATACCGGTAGAGCGAGAGCAGGGGATCTCCTTTACGTGCAAGCGATTTCAAGTTTGCACGTGGAGCTCTGGCACCATTGACACGGGGTAAACAGAGCGTGTTGAATAGGCGTCGCAGCAACGTGCAAGGTACGCAGAGAGCGAGCAGCTAGCGGCGCGGATTTTGCAAGCGGATGTGCGTGGATGCGCACACGGGGACGAGAAACGGTTAGCAGGGACGAGAGGGACGACCAACGGGGGCCGCGGTGCTTGGGAGTTGGAATCAGGTGCTTAACTCCTTGCAAGAGATGCAACGCGCAAACCAATGTTATTGTGGACCTCACAGGTCGGTCTGGATCAGGCCCTTGATCATGCCCTGCGTCACGCCCGCCACCCAGTCGTTGCTTGACGTCTTTTGCGCCGTTGACCGCCTCGCGCGCAGTGGCCTGAGGTGCGGGTGCACGTGAGCAATGTATCCTTACTTGTATGTCATCGTACGTAACAGCTTGAAGCCGGCTACGGAACGCAATGTGGGGCTATGGACTCTCCGCCGAGCAGCTGACCCATGGGTCGCCCTGCCCTACTCTGCATGTACTGTGCGTTCACGTTGTGGACCCAGCCGGTATGAGCCATTTTCATAAAGAAGGCTTACATGGCAGCTGTGTCAACGACGTACGTTGTAAATCTTCTGCATGGCCTCCACGTACTCGGGCCTCAGCGTGATGTCCCGTGTCCACACGCTGTTGGCCAGGATGAAGCGTGCCCCGCCTGACCCCTCGCTGCTGTCTGTGCTCCCCTGCACCGTGCCCTGCCCCCCCGCACTGGTGCTGTTGCTGCCCCCGCTGCTGATCTGGGACACAGTTTGGCCCAGCACCGCGTTGAGGTCCGACTCGCATGGGACTGGAGCAGAACTATTGCCAGCAGATGGCGCCGATGGTGCTGCTGTTGAGGTTTGACCCGTTGGGTACGACAGGGCTGCGTTCAGTAGCTCTGTTTGCGTAGGAGACTGGTAGCCTGCAAAAGTGGCAAACACACTCAAATGGTAAGGCTTGGATGTAGCGTACTTGAGAGTTTTAGCCAGGCAAGGCTGGGGATGTAGCGGACGCTTTACCTGCCCCGTTGATGGCCAAAGCCAGAGCATAGACGATGGAAAGGGGCGACAGGAAGACTCCCTTGGCTGAAGCGGAAGACTGTTGATTGTAAGCCTGCTGGAATATCTTGTAGCCTGCGGCCGCTATTGCGGCCGTTATATTCGCATCGTTTGTGACGCAGCGGTTGTTGCTGCTGCTCGGTACGCCTGCGCGCGAGAGGTCAACGCAGCTCCCATCCATTGCGTTAATGCTTCTCGGTCCCCCAGTATCTCCTCTATGCAGTCTATTTACCTTCGTTGTTACTGCTTGCCTTCTGCGCACGGGAAGGCACTGCAAGAAGGCAAACGACAAGCGACGCTGCCGAGAGGGCTATCAGCAGGACCGCCCGCCTGGAAATGGCCGGGATTGCGTGCTGTGCCATACTGATGGTGTAGCGTTAATGTAAGTTTAGGGTAGCGGCTGTGGTCAGTCATTATGGCCTGCCAATGCCATGTCGGTACTAGGTTACAACGTTGGGCTTAGGGTCTTCCAGTAGCCGCCTCTATCTGGCGGCGGTCAGTTGACCTGACTGCTTGACACGGCGGCATGTCCCCATTTCAGATTTTTATGTGTTGCACTCCAGGTGGTGTGACCACACGATCTTTACTGGTCCAGAACACACCTATCATGAAGTTGCTCGTCCCACTGCCGCTACCGCTACTGCGCCCCAACCGTACCGCACATGCAGACCCAATTTCACAGCAGAACGAGGACGCGTCCGCTGCCATTCCCACCGAACCACTCCAAGCCCATTGCAACATCCAGCTACACAGAACTGCATGAAGGATGCTTTCTAGGTAAGGGGGCTCCCCTGGTCCCAAAGATCCATCTGCAGATTCTGCGACCGTCCCGCCGCCCACCGTCCACTCACAGGAGCCATCCTAGGTCCTCTCTTGGGCGCTCAACCCAGCCCTACCCTCACCTAACTCCCACCGCCTGCGCCCACCATACCCACCGCCTGCGCCCATACCCACCGCCTGCGCCTGCGCCCACCATACCCACCGCCTGCGCCCACCATACCCCTCATCGCACCTGCACCTTCTGACTCCACCACCCCTCCGTCTATCCACATCCTCCTCACGCGCTGGGGTCGTTGACCACCCCCACGAAGGCCGGCAGCCCAGTGGGCAGGTGCTGGATGAGGAACAGGAAGGGACGGTCGAACACAATCTGTGGGGGATCCTCCGGGTCCATCAGCGCTGACGTCAGCATCATGACCGCCGTGGCAGCAGCTGCCTCGGTGCCCAACTCGTCCACGTCGACCACCGCCTTAGGAGTTACGGCACATAGGGCAATGGGGAAATATGTTGTACGCATGGCAGCAGGACCGTATGCGCATGTCGTTGGGGGCTTTGTCATTGGACGGCTGTCCGTACTGTGCGACGTGTGACCACCGTGTAACGACCACGGATGGTGCTTACAGACACGTAGGCGACCAGCCCCGATGGAACCCCACGGGATGTGGTGCCGCTAGGCAGTGGACACACATGTCGGTGCTGCTAACCAGCGGCCGGCGACACCCCTTCACATTCGTGCGGCGCGAAACAGAGGGAATGGCACGAGCATTGCGGGCCCACCGCAGACCGCACGCACGCCACGTGCTCCCAGCACCCCAAGAACACTCACATGCCGCACCATGTCGCTCTGTGCAAGAACGGCTTCAACTCCGAGACGCGGCCCAGCGCCATTACCACGACACAGACACGACCACCGCCGAACTCGCCCATGTCCTGTGACGCAGCGCGGAAAGCACGGACTCTCCACCCGCCTAGCAATTGTCCTGGCAATTGCACTGACATGAACACCCCACCCAGATAACCCTTGATCGCGCACGCTCACCAAAGCTCCACCCACCTTTGCACCGGTTCGAGGCTTGCACCACAGCTGAGCTGCCTTCTGGCCGATGCACAGGTGTTATCGTGGTCTTGAACCTCATGTATTGGCTACCCACCTTGTGCACGACGTCGCTGATGAACAGGGGCTGCTCCGACAAGCGTGAGAAGTCGGCCGCCTGCGCCTTGAACGCCTCCCGCACGCCCAGCTGCTGCAGCGTGTGTGTTAGCGACATGGAGCTGTCCACACGGAACTTGGGCAGGTACAGGTCCAGACGGCCAGTGGGCACAAACTCCTTCGGGCCGTTCACAGGGAGGGGAAAGACGTGCAGGAGTGGGTCAGGGAGGAGTCTCAGGTGCCGCATGCATGGCGCATTGCTGCTAACACGCGCTGCGCGAAGCCCTAACCACGCCTTGTGCCCAACACGCGCTCACAGCTACAAGCTAGCGCACTGGGCCGTCCAGCTAGACCTCCACCGTCGACATTGCTAGCAGCAAACACCGCTGCGAACGCCACTCTGTAGTTGCACAACTGCACAGCGACCGTTTCGTCCCTGCGCTGCGCCTCCTATCCACCTTCCCCAGCCTCCGCACCTGGCACCCCCCATCCACCTTCCCCTGCCTCCACACCTGCTCCTCAGTAGCCCACAGCCTCAGTACGGCATCCATGCTCACGCCGCGCTCCGGCAGCACCGCCACCGCGCGGAACGCGCCGCCCTTGTACGGCAGCCCGATCGCGAAGTACGAACCGGGCCGGCTGGCGTGCTGCACGCCCACGTGTCTCCGGATGCTGGTGTGCATCATCTTGACCTGCTTGGTTGTCCCCGAGGCGGTCAGGAAGTCACGGTCTGACGTGTCCCTGGACGACGGGTGGGAATTGACGGTTGGCAGTTGATTGCGGTTGGAGGCATGGGGTCGTGCTGGTGACTAGGAGGCCATGAGGACACGGTGTTGCGGCTTCCGTTCTTCATCTTTCAACACAACAGGTGGACACGTGTTCCTCCCGCAATTGTTGTGGATTGCAACTTGCAAGGGAATAGCCCAAGGCAAAGGTACGGAGCGGCATCACTTGGTTGAACTGGTGGTGCAACCCCCGTAATGCCCATGTATGTGTTGCATGCACTGCCACTCCTGGTAACCCACGTGCGCTTGAAGGGGTACACCCACTCCCCCTTGAAGTAGATGGCGTTGGCCAGGATGGCGTTGAAGCTGCGGCCGGAACAAAAGGTTAGGTAGAGAAGACCTGAGAAGACGAAAAGGTCTTTAAGTCCGCAACCCAGCAAACAGATAGTCTCACGTGCCAACATTCGTCTGGCCGCAAAGCAGCTCCCCTCATACAACCCACAAGTCAACCCGAGGACCATTACGCAACGCCATGCCTACCGGTAGCTTCCGGTATACTGTCCCAGCCGGCACTCACTTATCCGTGGGCACCAGGTCCTTGATCATTCCCTGCGTCACGCCCGCCACCCAGTCGTTGATGTCCTTTGCGCCGTTGACCGCCTCACGCGCAGTCGCCTGGGGCGCGGGCACGTGTGAGCTTATCACCAAGCAGACAGCAACCCGCGCTTTGCTTACAAGCAACTACTGCTCTGCATGAATTCCTGCAAGCCGCTGTCCTTCAACATCGTATCTACGGTACTAGCAGATCACCCCGGTCCTGACGCGTACTCAGTGCGTCTTTGCGCAGTGTGCGCCGGCCAGAAGATAGCTCACATTGAGGGTCGACTGCATGGCCTGGACGTACTCCTTCCGCAGCTGCGTGCCGCGCTTAGTCCACACGCTGTTGGCGACCACAAACCTAGCAGCACTCCCGCCGCCATCCTTTGACGGCTGCCCCGGCCGGTTGAGCTGCTTGAATGCTTCGCCCAGAGCCCTGTTTATGTCTGCCTCTGGATGGAAGCATGAGGGGGTGCTGCCTGCACCTTTGGATGATGGTGTTGGCAATGCCGCTGTTGTGTCATGGCCGGACGTTGGGGCAGATGCCATGGCACGCAACAGCTCCTCATGGGTAGAGGACTGGGGACCTGGTCAGGGCAAGCGCAACACGTAATGCAAAATAGCATTGTGAGCAAGTCCGATAGCGTGAGAGGAGGCGTTTTGAAGGTTTGCGGGTAAAGTCCAGGGTTTGCAGACCGGGTGGGTGCCAAGCACGCCCAGGTTTCCGTTGTACAGGTTTCAACCTATGACAGGGAGAGCCCTGCTATGAGCCCTATTGCGTTTTGGCGCCACCCAGTGACATGCTTGCCACGTGTACCCCACTGTAGTCCGCACATCTGGGGACAGACCTGCTCCGTTTGCGGCCAGGGCCAGTGCGTACACCACTGACAGGGGGGAGAGGAAGACGCCCTTTGGGGCGTTGGACTCCCGGCGCCAAACCTCCCCGAAAAGTCTGAAGCTCGACGCCGCAACAGAAGCGTAGACATTATTGGCATCTAGTCTACACTGCAGGCTGTCAGCTGCGTGAATCGGTAGGAAGGGGGCACGAAAGCGCAACACCGCGTCGGAAACATCGGGACGGAAAGAAAATCGCCAAGGCAGCTATGAGCTTACATGCCTGATATTTCCTTGTTGCTTGGTGCTCTGTGACGCCACGGGGACTGAGTATCGGCCGGGCTATGAGCCAGGAAAGAAGCACGAGTGTAACGGCCACTGCGCCCCGCGCATAGATGGAAAGGGGCGCCAGGCGAGCCATGATCCTTGAATTCTTTTAGAAAGCAGGTTGCCTTGTGCTATGTTTGCTTGGCAAGAGGTGTGACGCTCGAGTCAAGTATTCACAGTCGACCGCACGCAACGAACAACGGAAAGGAGCTGCGCAGCAGCCAGCACCCCCAGCGCGCCTCAGATGTGCGAGCACGTTTACGAGCGTTCAGATACGTAGTGCTACTAAGATTCGTTGAGGAAGGTAGCGAGCCAGAGACCGGCGGAGACGCCTGGCTTCCCAGAGCGTTTGGGGTGCCCCGTGCTGCTTCCGGAAGCGGCGACACGTGGTGCGGCGCCGGTACCAACACGGCAGGGGAGGAGTCTGGTCTGTGGTTGGTGTCCTGGTAGGATGCAAGGATCCTGACCCAGTCCTTACAAGTAATGCAGCCAGCGTTCCTATCACCTATCTTCATCGGTTGGTTCGAAGCAGGCACATTTTGGGCTGATTTTCTCCGAAAGTCATTGGGGCCCCTATCCG
>VFQN01000724.1_pt1 | contig 59645 bp, 61 predicted proteins | sample 3512371 | NCBI WGS metagenome assembly VFQN01 (sample SAMN10412370, study PRJNA504923) | tailings metagenome | isolation source: Replicate 2 from Balatoc abandoned mine | place: Philippines: Itogon, Benguet | collected 2017-08-28 | reverse complement strand
TCGAAATTTTGTTTTTACTACCCCCAATTGGGGGGTTGTGGTGGGCAAGGGTTAAATACGAATAATAAAAAAGTTAAAGTAAAAGAAAAAAAAAAAAGAAATAAAAAGCCTCAAAACCAATGATATTTTCCAAAACTCGATAAATTTTGTGATGACTTTTGTTATGAGGTCAATATTTCGATAGATGGAATAGTTCCGGAAGAGTTGTCATCTACCGATGCGACTATATACACGATATATTGATAAAAAAGAAAAAAGAAAGATCCACATCGAATTAAATTACAAACTAATACTGAGAAAGATTACCCCCTGTTCGTACAATAGGAACAGAGAGTCCCGGTGGACCTTTAGGAGGCTCTTGATAGAAAACTGATTCACCAGTTTCAGCTTTAGTTAAATCTAATTTAGGGATTGAGCCTGAATTAGGCTTTTTAATGACAGTTGATGCATTTCCGCTTCTATCTGTCCATTGAGATGATATTTCGCTTCTGGCACTTTGAGCATAACTTTGAGCATAAGTTTTCTCACCACCTCCATAGTTCTTTGTTTGACTTGGTTCATCATTCACTGAAGAAGTTCCTGCCAAGTTTCTAACTCTCCCAGAATTGGTCGTACTATTCACTCCAGCAGTAACACCACGACTTGGAAATTGATTCACAAACTTCCCATTTTGTCCATCTCTAATATTATTTTGATTTGATAAAGTATCAGTTGTTAGTCGTTCCCACATAGTTGCTGGTCGTGTAGGTATTGGAATAGGTGGATTTTTCACAACTTCATTTTTAATAGCATTATAACCCCGATCAATTTCAGTTTCCCATCTTTTAAAGGAAATTCTTTTCATATGACGTTCATCATCATTACTTTTCTTTTCTTCACCTTTTTCAATCATTTTTAATTCTTTTGTTAATCGATTTTTACGATTAATTGAACGTTGATCAGATGTAGTTGCAATCGTTAATTTAAAATCATCTTTAACATCATGATTAATAATATTATAAGCAGAACTTTCAGCATATTGTATAGATGGTGGTATTGTTAATTCTTTTGATTTACCATAGACTTCATTTAATATTTGCTTTTGTTGTTGATATAATTCTTCTTTCTCTGGTGAATAATAAACACCTTTAACAGGGTCATAATCATGTGTTTCCCAAAATTTTTTTAATACATGTTTTTTCAATTGTGCATAATCTTGACTTTTCCTTTCTTCTGGATTATCATAAAAATCATTTGATATAATATTAAATTCACGTTCTTTACCTAATGTTTTTAAATGTTCATTATGTTTTGCTAAACGACTATTTTTATATAAATCAGCATGTTCTTTTAATATATAATCTTCATTATAATATAATGATGTCTTTAAATGTGATGTATGTGGTAAATTTGTTAATAGATTATAAGAACGTTTAGAATTTTTATTATTTTCATATTCTTCATTACGTATTTTCAATAATTGATCATATTTACGTGGTGGTCCTTCATGTGATAATATATTAAAGGTAGACCGACGAAATTCTTCAACAGTATTTTTCTTATTTTCTAATTTTTTCTGCTTTTCTTCCTGTACGATTGCTTCACGATTTGGATCGCGATATGCCATAGCAACTGGATCAAATTCTCTTTCTGCTCTTTTCCTCTATTAGAATATGAGATAAATTATTATGTTAGACAAATGCATTTCCCCGCAAGACTTACATGATATAAACTAACTCTTTGAACAGGTTCCGTGGTCTTTGGATCCCATGGCAGTTGCTTTCTTTCTTGATCAACTTTTCTCACTAAATCTGCCCAACTAGAAGACTCATTTGCCACATCAATACTTGTTCGTGATTGTGTCGCTGAAGTCATCTTTCACCGGATGAAACAGTAAATGGATCTAATGGTAATTCTATTAAAAAACGAAACGGACAAGAGCCCAAATTTCTTCTTTCTCAGCGGGACAAATCCTTGTTACACAATTCCCCAGATTACTTCTCCTAGACTCGTTTCCCTCTCCCACGATTTTCCCACATTCATAAGCCTTTTGGTCAGTGTATCCGTTTTAAGTTTGAGCTTCGTTTGATCCGCGATTTCAGTGATGATTTGAGGGAGATTGATTTGAAATCATTTATAAATTAATTACTTTACTAAGTCCGAAAGAAAGGGCAAAAGCAAATCGCGTTGCAAGATCATAAATAGACTAAGAAAGGAAAAAAATAAGATTCGGAAATTTTGAAAATGATGCAAACTGTTTTAGTTGTATGCTTAATTACACTTATGGTTTCACAAACCTATGGATCAGAGGTTCATTTTGATCGAGATCCACCTGAATATGGTGTTGATTGCTCTTATCCGATTCATCGGTATATTGACCGAACGAAATGTCCTTATTTCTATGATCAATACAAAAGATTGATGGAGGGATGTTATAAATATTACAGCAAAGAAGAATGTGATTCTAACGAAGCTGATAGAATTCGCAACAATTTGCAACAACCGAAAGGTCAGCACAACTACACAAAGATTGGATTCAAGAAAACTCGTGTTCCTAAAGAAGCATGGGAGCCATTGATCAAGTTTTACAACGAAAACAAAGCTAATGCAAAGGTAGAGAAATGGTACCGAGGAGCTACAGTTGTGAATACTTGGGAGTCACCATCTCTTATGGTTAGCTTTGAGACTCCTACCTTCCGTGGAGGATTGAATGTTAAGCAGCAGATCTGGGACGGCGTAAGACCATTAATTGAAGATTGGGTTGGCCATAAAATCGAACCAACTTCATTATACGGTATTAGATTGTATACTGGCGGATCAGTCCTTGCTACTCGTAAGTTTTTCTGTGTTTAATCCTCAGCCTTTGTCTGACCCCTTCTTCAGATGTTGATCGCCTTCCACTCATCAGTTCTTGTATCATTAATGTTGACCAAGATGTTGATGAACCATGGCCAATTGAAGTGTATGATCACGATGGTAATGCTTATAATGTCACAATGGAACCTGGAGATCTTGTTCTCTATGAGAGCTCGACTATCTTACATGGTCGTCCATTCCCAATGAAAGGTAGATATTATGTAAGTATCAACATTCATTTAGTTTACTTTTCCTTGTGCTGATATTTTTTTTCTACTAGGCTAATATTTTTGTTCATTTCCAACCCTTAGACCATGCAAGAATGAATGAACTTGATCAAACTGCACGTGAGATTATAGAACAGGGCAAAGAGCCTTTCTCAGTCAGAAGACGCCATATGCCTCAGAGATCATTGAAGAATACACCAAGCATGAATACGATGTCAACTTCATCAGCTGAAGCTAGTAATTTTGAATTAGGTCAGCTATTTAGAGTCGCAGCAGCTGAAGGTAATCTTGAGCTTGTCCAGTCACTCCTAGCCAGAGACCCTACATTGATCTATTCTGCTGATGAGAATTACTGGCAAGCCTTGCATGAAGGTATTCGTGGTGGAAAGTATCGAGTTGTGAAGTATTTAGTAGAAAATGGAGCTGATCTGAACTGGAAGACAGCTAATGGTGGAAATGCTTTGTGGTTAGCAAAGCAGACCCTTTCTAATGATGATGAGATTATTCGATATCTTGAAAGTTTAGGGGTTCAGGAGGAAGTGTAATATAGCTCATTTTGGGGGATATCATCTCACAGGTTGGTTTGAGACATTTATTGAGGATAGCCTTCTTCATGTTTTTCGGATTATAATTTCCATCTTTTCTTGCTTTCTGTGACTTTAGTCAACGCAGTTTTATCCTTACATTTTGGTAATATCGAATAAATTCTTTGTAGATTGTTACGACGAAAAAGAGTAAGCAGTGCACTATTGGCACCATCGAAAAATTTTCATATGCCTTCAGAGTATGTCTTTTGAGGATACAAACATATCCAAATTTTCGACTCCTCTCCACAGGAACTAAGGGAGTCGCCAAAGGTGCGACGATGAGTTGAGTTGACAGGGTGGTCATCGAAACAGTCTAAATTAGCGATCTGTTCTGGAAATGTTCACCTCTATACACAAGTTCGACTATCAATTTGCACATTCGAACCGATTCAAGCAAAGTTCAACATTTTTCGGAGAACTGATAAATGAAGAGCACTTTCTATTCCGAGAATGCGCCTTTTTAACAAGCGAGATGGCGCAGAGGAAGCGCATAGGGCCCATAACCCTAGGGTCGGAGGATCGAAACCTTCTCTCGCTACTTCTTTTTCTTCTTTTTTAGCTTAACTATCGAATTGCACTACCCGAACGATCCAATCGCCGCTACACAGAACCATTAAGAACTTTGAATTGGGAATGAGATTTTTGAACGAGTTACTTTATAAAAGGAATTCCTACAGGAACCTTTCTTTTATAGTCCTGATACTTTTCTCCAAAGAATTTCAACAATAAATACTCTTCATATGCAATCCGTTCTTTGAAAAAATTCCATGAAACATACACATAAGCACATGAACAAATAGGGTTCATTAAAATTAGCTGGGTTCCCATCGACCAATAAAACCAGCCGAAATAAGAAGGATGTCTCAAATACCTAAGTTCAAGTTAGAGGTGTCCATAAAGTGAGAAATGAAGATACTAACCTATAAATCCCGTTCGTGACTAGTTTATGGGACTCTGCCTTCCTATCAGCTATAATATGTGAAAAATTCTCTCCACAATGACTCATCGACAAAGAACGAATAGTCTATTAACAATTTTATCGATAGTATAAATAAAATTATCAAAGAAACTTACCTGACCAAGTACGGTACAAACGATGCCAAAATAACATACATAAATAAAATAAAGTTTCTTCTCTCCAAATATTAAATATTCCAACCAAAACTCAATCCAAGAGACAATAGCAGCGATAGTATAACTTTTACTGTGATTTACAATATAAGCTACGGTAAAGTTATAAGAATTGAAACACCCAAGAGAGGATAATCACTTACAATCGTAGGAGAGGGTGGAAGGTTGATAGATGGAAGTGACGAAAAACTCAAGAAAATGAAACAAGGACAGAAGACATACATACGCAGTCCACGGTACCTATTTAAGAGATTAGATTATTGGAGCAGATACGACATCAACCTTACAAGAATTGTTCTAAAAGCATCAGCTCCTTGTGTGAGGATTTGGCTGATAAAAAATGTTCCTGAAACTCCACCAACAACACCTAATAGATATCCAACAAGACCAATTCTACCAAGACCATGCTTTGTATCATAATTATCATTCGTTACACCTTCAAAGTTGAGGAAATTTTGAATTGAGTCAAAGACAAACATTTTCACTTTCCACTGTAAGGTATAAAAGAAAAAAGATGAAACGACGCAAGACCTTTATTAAACCTGACTAATTCAACCACAGCCTATGGAAAATTTATTTTTTGAATGATTCGTATATCTATATATTTTGACTATTCGTAATGAAATTTTCGATTTTTTCAGAATGAAACCATTCATCCATACAAGTTGCTGCAATTTCTATAAAACTTTCCACTTTAGCAAGCACTTGCCTTTCTACAATAGCTTTAAATAATCTTTTCTGTCGAGATTTAGATTTCTCACATAGTGGTATAAGATGCATAATAATTTTATGTAAAGGTCGAAAGTACTCCAAATACTCAATATCAGATGGTACCTTCATTAACTCAACACAAACAACATCGCCCAATCCTTCATTCACAAGATATTCTTGTTGACTTAACAGTGATTCTCCTTTCAAAATAGCGACAAATATATTCGCCGTAATTTCCTTAATTTCATAAGAGTAATCATCAGAGGAGAGAATCTTGAGAATCTTTGGTATAATTGCTGTATCAATAATTAGCTGAATATGATCTATGACACTGAAACAGATTCGACAAATAATAGAGCATGATATTTCAACAATCTTTTTGTTTGGATGATCTAATAACCATGGGAGTCGAGAGACTATATCAGCCTCTATCAGTGTTTGAATTTGATGAACATGACCTGACGTAAAGTTTCTTATAATCTCAAGGACTGATAGAACTAAATCTTCCCTTGTACTCAAAAGAAGTTTGGAGAGTAAATCTGGTAATTGAGGGTACTGATCGAGAATAGATTGAATTTCTTCATAATCGAATTCGTCAGAGAAAGTTTTCAATGTGAAGGCAGCACTCGTAACAGTTTCAAGATCCTTATCATTTAAGCAGCGATAAAACAAAGGAATTGTAACAATAAAACCCTCAAGACTCTCAAAACCTTTCCTTCCATTAAATAGATGAGCAAAGAGTGTTAGGATCTGTATTAACCTTTTAGTGTTGCATCTTGAAGCATGAGAGAGAAGCGCTACCACAATTTCTTCAATTACAACTTCATCCTTCCATCTACTTCCATTATAAAGTCCATCTACCATTAACTGGATTGCTTCATCACTTATTAAATCATCATTTGAAAGAATTGAATTCCTTAACGCATTTCGAAATTGTTTTGGAAAGTGAAAGGAGCCATCGACAAAACCAATACGAACATAAGAAGATATTATTAGAGCAACTATGTATGGATCATTTTGCTTTTCGAAAAGTATGAGAAGATATTCTTTCAGATATTGCCAACCCAATTGTTTCTTCTCATCTATTCTTAAAATCATTATAACACCCTCAATGAGGATGATCCTTCATTTACCTGCTTTCCAAATTATAAGAGCTCGGTTCAACCGACTTAACACTTGCTTTAACTGCATCTCATCTTCTCCTTGAAGGTCATCAACAAACTCCATCACAACATCACGCTACTCCTAACTAATATTTTTAAAATTTACGCTTCTGACAAAGTTACTTACAAGAGTAAGAAGACACAGCATTGTTCATACCTTCTAAGGTCATTTTAACAAGCTACAAACGAAAGAAAGAACAAATATAGAACCAGAAAAGGAAAAAAAAGAAACAATTAAAGAAAGAAAGAAAGACGCCTAAAGATAAAGAGACAAAAGGCATAGAGGACTTTGCAAAATATCCATGTGTTGTAATTACTCAGAACGATTTAATCACAAGCAATCTTGGAATCAAACGAACTTAATGTCAAAGCAAACGCTTGGAAGGGACTCATTGGATATTGTAAATCCATTGTGAATTCATCTTTACCGACTCTTCCGAACTAATGACAAACAATCAAGGATGTCTCACGCATCAAGCAAAATATTAAACTCACCTGTAAGACAACAGTGTTTTGCTCTTCAGGGTCAACGAGCTGAAAGTTTTTCACTGACGCCATTGTCACTCTTCCATTAAAGTTCAATACATAAGCACCGACTTGTTCATTCCAACGCGGAGGTTTGTTGATCAAATACATAAGATCACGGAAGTTGCGTTCTTTCATACGAGTAAGCATATCATCTCCAGGGCCATTAGGTCCAGCACCGTCTTTCCATTTTAGAATATTTCCATTTTCATCCACAGCTATCATTGAGATACATATGAGAAAAAGTATTTCATATAAGAGAGGCAGTGTTACCTGGAACAGCAACTTGCATCTTACGAGGTCCGCGGGATCCTAATACATTCGCTGCATACATCACAGAACCTAACTCACATCGAACATTGCTACCGAATTTCACTATAAAAGAATCCGAAAATTGGTAATGAATCAATAATAACTGATTATTCCTTACTTCCTGCTTCATCATCACCATCGTTATCTTTTGGATTGACACCATCATCAAAGATTTGAAATTCAGTTCCAACGAAATTGGATCTTAACTTTCCTAAATAGCTACTACTTGAACGATTCAAATCGCTTTGATCTAATGATTAGTAATAATATTTAGAGACAAATTAAACAAGAAAAAAAGATGTTTACCCATAGAAATCAGGTAATTTGAGGTTTTGTTGTTTGGACGCTTCTTCGATGTGAGTAAGAATACATCTCCGTCTTTAAGATAGAGTGAATAGACTGGATACAGTTTATGTGTTCCACTCTTATTACGACGAATGTAGCATTGTACCACACCACATTGCTTTGGAACAGGCGTCGTTAAAAACTTCCTCATATTTGTAAGATCAGGTGGAATAGTGATGGGTCTGCTAGGAGCTGGGGAGTTACTAGAATTATTGATCGCACTATCTTGATGAGTAGGAGAATTAATGTTGCTGGAGCTACTTGCAAGATTTGGACGGAAGTTACTATTATTGTAACTATTGCGAGGATCATTAGCTCCGGCAGTCTTATTAGCCCACCGATTTCCGCCATTTTCTGACAAAATAATTGTAAGGAAATCATTCGATCACATCAAATGTGGTACCTTCATCATCGTCATATTGGCGTGAAGAGCGTTGTTCATTATTCTTAGAAGAACGGCCATTCGAAGTTCCGGATCGTCGAACATCCATCCCTTCTTCATCGTCATCATAGTCTCTTCGAGAAGACTTCTGACGTTGAGCACTACCACGAACATCATCCCTCTGGCTTCTTCGGTCATAGTCTCGATCATCATCATAGCCACCTCGATTTCCACCGTTTCGGCCAGTACTCTTGCGTTGTTGATGGTAGTCATCGTCATTACGACTCTTAGGCTTGGGACTATTTCCTTTACGATATCCAGCGTTATCATCATCTTCATCCTCCTCGTCCGAATATCTAAATATTCAAGAATTACGCGCAACTCAGATCAGGACGCCACGGAATTACCTGTTACGACGAGGAGCCTGAAAGCCTCGACTCGCAGAAGACGAGGGCGGGCGAGCCGATGAAGGACGAATGAATTCACTACTCCTAAATTAAAAGGTAAAATGCATAAGAATTCGAGGATCTTATGATTTTTACGGATTCTTACTCATTCAAAGCAGGATCCTTAACGGCTTTGGGAGCAGAGAATTGTCTCGCAGCCGGAGTGAATTGGCCATCATTCTTCACTGGACTATTTGAGGATTCTACTGAGCTACGAACCATTCCTATTGATCAAAGAAATGATTACCTTTCACAATTGTCTACTAGATTTTACCTGAATTTTGCATCTGCGATTGCCTCTTCTTCATTTGCAGCTCGCGTTGTTGAGCAAGCATTCTTGCACGGCTAGACGAAGGAGTATTTAAAGTACCAGCACTTCGGAAGGCAGGTAAATCATCGTCTTGTTCAAATTCATCAAGATTTAAAGTATTTGATTTTGAATTAGGAGCAGTAACAGCAGTGGAAGGACGACCTGAACAAAAGAAGAAAGGAGATGAGAGGGTGTGCTCAAAACACATGATAAACACATACTTGAAAACTTAGATGTAACTTTAATTTCATCAATTTCATCAAACGCCGATTCATCAATAAACATTTTGATTGCTTCTTTTCTCGATCTTTCGATCTGAATAAACCAAGGCAAAAATCAAAGGGAAAAATAAAAGAATTCTTAAAGAGGAAAATTGATTGCTTGAGATCTTGACAGCAGTAGTTAGAGTATTGCTCTCAAGCTGACAGGATATGAAGATAAGATGAAGAGGGAAAACTTGATGAGATAAATTGCTAATTTTTTCCATCCTTTAATTTTGGATTTTCGAAATTTCGGTAATGTAACGGTGATGAAGAGTAATATGTGCAGCGTAATAAAGAAAGATGAGAATTAATGCTGACGCTTCGTGTCACGATGAACGACAAAAGCTATATGCTATATTCGCTACGAGGATAATGTCCTCCTTCATTGTTTTCTGGATCTATCTGATCTTTCTTATTGAAACACTGAATGTGTTCGCTTTCACAGGAATTGATGGTCTTCAGATCTATTTCCGGCACAAAGCCAGACTGCTTGGAAAATTGAAATCCGAAGATATTGAGAAGTATAAAAGGATACAGCAGCTTGTGAAGTTGAAAGAGCAAGGATTTACCTACACACAGATCAAGGAAATGACTTCCAATGGGACTATCAGTGTTTCTAAGAAGAAAGGACCTCGCAGATCATTCGAGCAGCGATTACGCACGATAGTTGGGATGAAAGGCGAATCGCTTTCTTCCAAAGTTTCGTCACCCACAATTAGCAATAGTAGATCTACAGAGCTTAGGATTGACGACAAAGATCTGGAAAAAGCGATGAACGACGATTCATATGACGATGAGATACCTTACGATGAGGAGGAAACACTTTACGAACAAATTGTGTTAGAGATTATGGAAGAAGAGAGCTTGAAAGAAATTGAAGATAATTTTGTGATCCAGAAAGATCTTGAACGACTCCGTACTCAGACTCAAAATTTCACATTATCCACTGAACAACCTACTTCTAATACTCCCGACATAACTTCGGCAGTTAACACTTCAAAGAGCACTTCATCCGAGGATTTGTATGTACCAAAGGTGTCTACGTGGGGGATTTTCCCTCGTCCAAAGAATATGAGTCAAGCGTACGGTGGTGGGCGAGTTATTAACTCATACGAGGTAGAGCTGGAGCTATCAAAATCCTCTAAGACAGACGAGACGATTCCTACCACACAATCAAAGCTTCAAAAGGAATTTACTTACAAAACTAAAATTCAAGAAGCATTAAAGCGATCTCGGATGTGTATGTTACGCGGCTATCCAAAGGATGCAATAGAAGCATTAGAAGAAGTGAAGGACTATCTGGTATGGGAAACAGAATTTTCCGGGGAGGTCTGGTTAGAGCTTGGTATGGCATATGAAACTTTATATCAATTAGACGATGCACGTGCAATTTATAATAAAATATTAGCAACAAATTGGTCACAAAAGAATCGGAAGAACGCTAGTTTACTCTTAAGCGGACTTGATATCGCGAAAAAGGTTAGTAAAAAATTAGCAGAAGGACAAGAAGATGCAGCAAAAGCATTTAATTCTTTTTCTAATAGTGATGTATTTAATGAAGTTATGGATAAAGCGGTTTATAGCTCATGGGATAGCTATAAACGTAATGACAGAAGAAGTCGGGGTAGATCTGCATCATCGTCTTATGAAATAGATAAGTCAGTTGCTCAAAGATTGGCAAATTACTCTTATAACACGGTAGAGGAGGCTTACCTCGCACTCTTAATCGAAATTCAACCGTTACAAGAAGTAAAGACAGAAATTCTCGTGAAAGCAATTAAGAAATTAAACTCTGCTAATGAGAGTGAGAAGTATGAGTTTATTGGGAGTAAAGAGTATCGTTTTCGAGATGATCAATCTTTTCAGTTGAATTCTATTATATCTGCTTTGAAATCGACGAATCAACAGCAAGCATTAGTGCAAGAACGAGAAAAGGCAAAGCAAAGATTTAATTATCAAGTTCAGAATGCTATTGACCTAGTTCCATTTATCAATGGCTCATGGGAGTTAGTGACATCACTGTCTCTCCCTTTTTCTACACCTTTTTCATCGAATCAGAGGAAACGGTATGAACTGGGTGAGAATCGCAGGTACTTGAACATTTATAATGAAGGTTGCAGTGAAGTGTTTCCATCCTTCTTTGGTTTTTCGACAAGTTCATTATCCTATTCTTGTAAATTCAAGGAAATTGTCAATGAAGTTATTTTTATGGGAGAGTCATTGAGGAAATCTACGTCGCCTTGGATCCAAAAGAAACTAGTGGAACAAAGTGTCAAGGCAAGTACATCAAAATTATTTTTCTAATAATTTTATCCTGACTTTTCCTTTTTGTTTACTAGTTAATCTATTGTGATGATATTATTATGGTTACAAAGCAACTAAGTTCTGGTAATAGTAAACCAAAAGAGTTATATACAATTTGGAAGCGACTGCAAGATAATTTATATAGAAAGTATTGATTTCCTCATAATTTTTTTTCTTTATTTTTTTTTGAAAAAATTGTTTCTAATCCTTAACTTAACTTGAGAGGAAGGCATAAATCTGCAGTGTGGTTCCAGTGAAAATAGTGACAATTCACGGAGTTGTTTTCCCGTAATTTCCATTCAATAGAATTCTTTCATAAATTTAAATAACAATGGGGAATGGAGCTCCGATGGGAAGAAAAAAGCAGAAACCGCTTCCAGAAAAGGATCCTTTGAGAAAAGCAGCAGAAGTTTTATCCTCACTTCCAGCAAAAGAAAGAGTGATTTCAGCATTAAAACTGATTCCACCAGGTATCAGTAATCGATGGGATAAAATATTAATTATGATTAATCGTCGAGAAGAAGCAACAGAAGAAAATCCAGATCCATTACGTATCGAAATAAACTTTCAAGAATTAAAAACAATATTAAATCAATTATATGAAGATGTTCGTTATATTAGCTCTGATGGACTTGCATTAAGTAGAACTTTCATACCTAAAATCTATGATGAACATCAATATGAGAAAATGTATAATTTATCTAAAATTGAAAGAAATAGTAAATATTTATCTGATCCATCTTTTGCCTATGGTGAAATTGATTATGATATATTTGCTACCATGTATTTAAAGATTATATCAGTATATGGACAAAAACCAGAAAAGGGTATTTTTTATGATTTAGGTTGTGGTGTAGGTAATTTAGTCTATACTGCAGCATTTATTGGTAATTTTGAACGTGTTATTGGTATAGAATTTATTACATCATTACTTGAACGTGGTGAAAGACGATTAACCCGTTGGAATACATATAAAAAACAATTTAATAATAAGTTACAAGAAATATTAATTGATTTTATGGAAGATGATTTTTTAAAAAATGATTCATGGAGTAATGATGGTAGTTTTATCTTTATTCATTGGACTACTTTTACTTTACAATCACGTCAAAAAGTTATTGAACATTTATTAAAATGTCAAGAAGGTACACATATTATTACTTTTACTAAACCTATTGAACATGAATTATTTATATTATTATGTTCTGATACTTGTGATACCTCTTGGGGAAAAGCACAATTCTTCTTTCATGAAAAAGTTATTAAACCAGTGCAATAATAGTAACACACAACCGAAGGTGGAGTTTTGATGGAACAATCCCTTTCATAAAGCTCAAATGGCCGAAAAGAATTTGCAGCGAAGGAACTTTATCCAAATGAGAATTATATAGGCAATTACTTAATTTCGCAGGGAAAAAGCTACTACTTGGAAGACCTGATTCCGCTAAAATCTGGTATTTCAAATCCTAGATTATTTCCATCATCGTCTTCATCCTCTTCGCTGCCATCATCAAGAATACCTTCTTTAATGAGGCGCCACACATCTTTCCTTCCAGCTCCAGTTGTGGCAGAGAAAGCAACGGGTTGACCTTCTGGTAGAGCATACAACTCTTGAATTTTCTTGATAACTTTCGGCAGCTCAGTTTTGCTGACAAGATCTGATTTGGTCAAGACGATGGTGAAAGGAATCCCGTTCTCCGCCAATGACTAAAGACATCGTTAAAAAATGGTTTATTAATAGGCAAGATAGAACCTACCTTTAATGTATTGTAATCACTTTCTAATGGCTCGCGTCTCGCATCTAAGAGTACAATACAAAGCCGTAAAGCGTCTCGTTGCATGATATATTCATTAACGAAGTTTGAGATATCTCTTTGCAATTCCTTTGAAATTTTTGCAAATCCGTATCCAGGCAAATCAGCTAATATACATATGTCACCTTCACGATCATTACATTTAATAAGGTTGATGCCCTGGGTTCTGCCGGGTGTTTTAGATGTTCTGACAACCTTCTTATTTAGGTTAGTTAAACAGTTGATTAAGGATGATTTTCCAACATTTGATCGCCCAATAAAGGCTATTTCTGGTAACGGATAAATCGGAAGTTGATTAATCGAGCGGAAGGAGCCCAAAAAGTCAAAGGTTTTGGGTGAATCGATTTTGAATTCTCGACATATTATGGTATTCTGCCCTTGAATATTTTTCATTGCAAAACTGCGGGGCTTGGGAATAGATATTTCTAGTTTCCTGGAACTTGAGGCTTCACTTGTTGTGGGGCTTCTTGGATTTGAAGTTTGATCATTTGGTTGGCGAGTCCTTCCCGCTCTGGACTTTGGAGGAACAACATAACGTGCCTGATCGCTTCGTCTTTTAAACAATTCTGAAACTAAAATATTCAAAGGTTGTTGAAGAAAAGATTCAACAACAAGTATTAAACAAAGTATAAACAACACCAGCGCAGTACTCCTCATTTTAAGTGAAAATTACTGCGTACTTTTACGCTATAGGAGTGACCGAGAGTTTTCTAGCGGACTTTCGGTAACAGAAAAAATCTTCAAACAAAACAAAAAACCACTTTCATTCTTTCAATATAAATCAATTACCCTTCACACATAGCGTGTGATTCACATTATTCTTTAGTGATTGATTTGATTTGAAAGGTTTTGGATTGGTGTGAATAATTCCTAAATTTTAATCATGGCATCATCCTCTGATCCTGATGCTGTTGTTAAGGCTGGAATCTTAAAGAAGCGAAGCAATCGTCTACATCAGTTTAATACAAGATATTTCATTTTACAAGGTTCTAAATTATCTTATAAGATTAAAGCTAATGATGCAACTTCACGTGATACATTTGACCTTATTCCTGGCTGTGTTGTCACTCAAGTGAAAGAAACGAAAGGCAGTTACTCTGGGAAAAAATTATATAACTTTTGGGTTGTGTGGCCACAGTTCTGTAAATCAGATGAAAAGATGGATGATGAAAGTGATGAAGAGGGTGGTGGAAAGCTAGATACCACTACTACCACTGCCACTTCCGTGAGTGGTCGAGAGGAAGAATCAAAGAATGCCAAGTCAAGAAAACTACAGCAAATTGCTGAATCTGAAGCGAATAACTTGAAGCAACACAAAGTGCATACAGAGAAGCAGATAGAACAGTTTGAGGCTCGGGATAGCACTATCAGTCTCGGGACGAAAGTTGCTGCTGTCGCTGTTGGCGGCGTTGTGGTTGGAGGTCTCACCGCTGGAATTGGCCTGGTTCCCTATGCTACAATGGTTGGTATGACAGCTATTGCTGGAGGTGGCGCGTTGGCGTGGCAGATGGGGAAGAAGCCATCTGACAACCGTCTCATCCTCGCATGCGACACGATGGATGAGGCAATCGAGTGGAAGATGGCGATTGAGGGCCAGATTGCACTGTTAGCTGAGACTACGAAACCCTCTTTACCACCTCCAGTCGATAGAAAGGCGATTTCTTCAATTCTTGATCGCAACACGGAAGATGGCATTTGGAAGAGAGTTTATGTGTATGAAGGTATTAGAATCCTCGAACATTTGCTCCCTGTCACAAAACTTCAATCATCGAGGCCAAAGTTGGATGTTGATACAGTTTTGAGTTACTGCAGTAATCGATGCTATGACTTAGTTGTTAATCATTCCGTTATAACTGAGTTCAGCGGAGCAAGAGCGTTTTCAAATGTATCTTCTCGCTGCCGCCGAGCGCAGACAGTAATAAAAACAACTCCAATGTGTTGCTTGCTAATGCTTATGGAATCTAAGATTTGGCCAAAGAATGGTTCATGCAAGGTAAGTCGAAGGATTCTTATTAAGAAATCATAAATATTTCTGTACTTGTAGGTTGTGAAGGAAATTGATGACCATGCGGATATCATCGAAGTAGAAGTCACTAATCAAGTTTTTAGTGGAAAGAGAAAGACAGTGTACCGCAAGATTTGCTTCAATCGTTTTTGGCGGTTGGATGATGATGGTGTCTACCTCATCACTTATAATAGCACTGTCTGTGAGGACTACCCCTCTGGTGTGAAGGTGAAAAAATCGCACTTTTCGAAATACTTTCGCTTACACATTTTATTCAAATTCTAATAGTTCAATGCGGGTGATAGTTATCCACCTTACCGCAAGGACACGAACTATCCCTCAATAGATGCTGTAATTACAATTGCCCCGAGAGTTGATTTTGCAAATTTTGACTATGACGTTCCAGAAGCTTTGGTAACATGTAATTGCCAAGTTTCAACTGATGGAAATTGGGAGAAAGGAGAATTAGTGAGTTTCATGGATCAGTTCCTGATGGATCATCTACTAGAGCTTGAACATACGCTTTTGTCTCATAAATATGACGTTATTGAGCCTTATACTTTCGTAGGATCAACAGATTTAAATCCTTCAGGGAGTGGTCCAGCAATTATTCATCCAATATCCTTTCCGACAACTTACACTCCTAACGAGAAAGAGAAAGTTGAGCGACCAACACCAGGTGGGAAGCAAGCCAGGTGAGTTTCTCCTTCATGTTTTTATTCCATCTTTAAATGCTCTATCCAGCTTGAGTTCTCTAGATTTTCAGCAGTCCAGAATTGCTACATTGGGAAAAAGAGGAGTAACAACTGTGCAACCAGGTCTAGAAGATACGCTCACCATTAATACTGATTTGCCAAATCATGGAGATGATTCGTCGGTTCACCCTGAGGATGGAATAGCATCAGTAACGAAGCCTCCTCCTAAAAAGACAATGTTGGGCTATTTTACTGGAAAGAATCGGAAGATCAAGGAAGCCGCGACTGTTTCGCTTCCTGCAACTGCATCAAACCAAGAGCCCAATAATGAAGCACTCCAGCCTTCCAAAAATGCGAGAGCTCCGCTTCTCCGCTCCTTCTCTGATACAACTGGAGTTACCACAACAGGACCAAGTAAAGGCACCTCTTCTCCTCCAATGCAATCATCGCCAGCCCACAGTGTACGCAAGTCATTTTCAGACGGACCGGCAGCATCAAATAACAGATCGTTGATTCGCAAAAATGAAAAGGCCAAAAACTCTGAAGCTAATATGCTGCGACAACAAATTCAAATGACAGAATACGAGTTGCAGAGATTAGCGAAAAGTATACGAAAGAAAGTTATCGCCACTTCAGCAGCGAGTACACCGGTTGCTAATGCTTCTCTACTTGATAAACAGCAAGTCACTGTCTCTGAATATAATTCTTTACAAGAACAACAGGCTGAATTACAACAAAAATTACAAAATCTTCGTCGTCAGCATGTTGAATTAACAGGTTTGACTTACGAACAAGCAAAAGCTGCTCGATCAACTTTAAATCGTATAAGGGCCTTTGGTGGTCGCCGATTAGGTTCAAATAGCAATAATCCTCATCTGAATTTGGGCCAGAATGGCGGAATGGATGGAATTGAGGCACGCGCAGAGCAATTAATCGAAGCTTCTGTTGTCATGAACGATGGAATGCCTTTATCCAACGCAAGTAGTCCGAACAAGGAGCAAATCAAACATTATTTTACAAGTGACCCTACAAGATATTCTCGACCTTCTCATTGGCTAGTCTACAGGTACGCTATTTGATTGATCGAGTTTCATATGTACTAATATGTCCTTTTCACTAGAAAAAAGCAAAAGAAGGGAGTTTTAGCGAAGGTTTCGATTCTTGCCCAGTCTTCTTTCTGGCAAAGTATCTTGAATACATTTGTCGCGGGAGAGTTAGAAGGCGACGAGGATGAGAGGATTAACGCACTATCATCAAATCAATTTGGAAGCTTTGTCGCAATCTTTCTCTTTGTGTGTTTCTTTCTTCTGACTCAGTTAGTGAAAAGTTATTGTTATGGGAGCTTTGTGAATTGGATTGACATTCTTATTAGGTAGCTCCTATCGATCTCAAGTCTATAGTATCCGTTTAATTTCTATGCATTCTATACTCTGTGGTGTCTTCTCCATGCAGTGTAAAATACTGAAATGGTTCAATTCACAAAAGATGTTGACAGGTTTACCTGATCCAATCTATAGAATTATCCAATCTTTTCTCTCCAAAAATGATTATCATTACCTTATGCATTCATCAAAAAAAGAATTTTCTGAAATTAAACGGCTTACAATCTACTATAATTTGACTGCTGAGCGTTCAGTGCAATACCTGACGAATGAATCCTTCAGAAACCAAATTATAAGCCTTGTGAAAAATACAAGAGAGCAAGTTTCATTGAAGTTAGCCCGTGGAGTTGATTTACTTCCAACTGAAGTATTACTGGAACATTCAGTTGAGACAGTTGATATTTATCAAGTAGATGATCGAACTTTCCAGCATTTTACAAAGATTCGCAACATTAACTGCTGGTCTAGTCCAATAGAGCAACCCATTTCTTTTAATGAAATAAAGAGTATGTTATTTGTTACATGGCCATCCTGTTTAACACAAGAGTTAACTGTGTCAAAGCTTGAACGTCTTAAAATCAATAATTTAATTGATTTCCATGATGATGTTTCTATTTTCTCAAATATTCCTTATTTAGAGTTAAATTCATGTTATAATATTAAAGACTTTTCTTCTTTAGGGCCTAAACAAAAACGATTATTTCTTTCCGGCGCAAAATATCTTACTGATGTCAAATCTTTTGCTACCGTGAAACATTTGACTTTACATGACTGTCAATCTGTTGAAGATATTTCATCCTTGAAGAATGTTTATCATTTAGAGATTATGATGTGTGATCAAATCAAGGTTATGTGGAGGGAAAAAGATCATTCAGTTCATCGTATTTTCTTGTATTTCATGAAAGCAGCGATTGACTCTAACATTTTAGTTGAGGCTTTGAAGGGCATCACTCATGTGAGAGTAGAATATCCTCGTTTTTATGATGTGAGTATGTTATCAGAAGCGAAGTCTGCCTTGGTAATATGTTCAGAGGTGGAAGATGTTAGTGCTTTACAAAATGCTAGGAAGTTGATTTTGACTCAAGCTCGTAAGATTCAGGATTTTAGTATGCTTGGTGAAGTTCAAGACTTAACAATTACTAATGCCAGTAAATCATCTCTCTATCCGGTCGGCAATCATACGCACTCTCGATTCAGATCAATTACTTTAGTTCAATGCGATCTGTCTGACTCGTCATTAGGCTTCTTGAGTGACTACTATTCCATCTCAGTTTCTTGGACAAATGTGGTTCCATTACTACAATCTCTTGATTTTCGTAATATACAGGAAATCACTCTCCGAAAATGTGAGGATTTAATTACGGTTATTGGTCTTGCGAATGTACCTAAAGTCACAATTCAAGATTGTCCTGTAGAGGATATTAGTAATTTAGGGAAAGGAAATCACACAGTTTCAATTTCTTCGTGCCATTCTATTCGAGATGTGAGTAGCTTGAGCGAGGTGCCAGTTGTTAAGATCGCTAATTGTCGAGGGATTGAAGATTATTCATGTCTGAAATCAGTACCGCGATTGGTGATTTTCAAAGTCTACGAAAGATTCTTTCTTTAGAATCGATTTTACAGAATGAAGATATCGATCTTTGACTTTGTAGACAAGTGGGAAATTCTTTTCGTATCTTAAATGAGTAAATTTTCGCCAATTAAATAAGTTTATAAAATCGTTTACTGAGTCATTATTCCTAACCAACTAATCAATTGATACTATTTCAACATATATACTCTGCGATAGACTGTTTGAGATTATCACTTTCGATGGCGCGTAATTTCTAAAAATTTAAATTTTAGTTAGCAATCAGCTTTGATCTTCGACCAGAAGAAACCAAAGTCTTTTTTTAAATCGACGCTATATGTTTGGCCCCTAGATATCAAGATAGAAGATAGAATGCTAATCCACAACCTTCATCTCCATATCTTCTTTGTGATTCGTGAATTTGTATTTCTTCCTGATTCTTATCAAAATCATGATTACTTTGAGGCAGAGCAATATTCTCCTTCTTCTTTTGTTCCGATTCCATTGAGACCTGAATTCAAACACGCTTCACCTTTGTATTGGAGGAACTTTGTGAATGCAAATAAAAGAGATTTCTCAGAGATCAAGCGATTCACGGTATATTATGACTTAAGAGCTGATGTGTGTGCTCAACTTTTGGGCTTGACACCTGGCTCAAACAATTTCTTTTCGGACGGTTTGTCAGAGACCAAAATTTCTCCGGCGCAGCTTGAAAGCATTAAGAGTGTACCGGTCGCAAATATCAACCAACAAGTAACTTTTGCTTTATCATTACAAGCGAGATCATTGCCAAGAATGTTCGCTCCTCCTACAGCAGTCGCGAGTCGGAATCGGAGTCGGAATCTGTTTAAGTCGGAAGCAACGACACAAGATGTTTTCCAGGTCCCTTTTCCTTTTGAAAGGTTAATGATTGAGCTGCAAGATATGGGAAGTAGCGCTATGCTTTTTCCCGATGATGATGTCCCCATGAATAGTCGAAGTGAGATATATGATCTTTGGTTGAAGAATGTACCCTTCGTCAAGTATCTAACTGTATGGACCAAGAACAGAGGTGGATTAGAATCAAACGAAGAAAAGGTATTGAGGATTCACGTGGAGCCATCCATGCAGCTGCGTTCTTTTGTGACGAATGTGAAATGTAAATTCGTGGATGCTAGCAATGTTCATATCTTTGAACATCTCGCATTAAGTCGAATGCCTCTTTTCTCTTCCTTACCAGATACAATTTTAGATTCGCTGCAAAAGGTTGATCTGTCGTATAACAAAGGGTTGCGAGATGTCTCAAGTTTGCGTCGTGTTCATACTTTGAGTCTAAAAGGATGTGAGCAAGTAGAAGATGTATCGATATTGAACGAGGTGTACAGTCTAAACATTAGCGATTGTCCCCGCATTTTGTCCATCAGTCGATTAGGGAAAGTGAAGAAGCTGAGTATTAAAGGATTAAAACAGCTTCGAGATGGATTGCCTACAGATAACGATGTGAAGGAGTTATGGGTAGATATCGAAACTTTTGTAACAGCAGGTGTGCCACAGTTCAAAGATCGCAATAAGCGAATCAATATTTACTCAGATGCGCAAACTGATTTTATCGACTCGTCCAGATCCCCTCCTGCTTACTCGCACATATCTTTCACGAAGGTTTCCATTACTTTTCAAGATCTTCGAAGCAACTGTGACCTCACTGGCATCAGAGTACTTGTGATGGAGCGTTGTAAACTTCCTGCTGAGTTCACACCGACAGTTTTGCCCGAACTCCAGCGCTTGTTATTACTCAGGTGTCAAGGAGTACAAAGGATTATATTCGAACGATTACCAATTTTGAAAGTGTTAAAGATCGATGGCTGTGCTGAATTGAGGAATTTGAGTATCGAACATGAGTTGGAAGTATTGGAGTTACTCACAGGAGCGGGGGTCGTGAATCTGACAATTCGAGCACCATTGAAGACCTTGATCGCAAAAGGCGGTTCATCGTTGAAGCTATTAGATGTGATGGCACCAGTCGGAGAGTATGAAGTAAGAGGCCTCAAGAACTATCGAATGGTTGTTCATTATGATAAGAGTTTTAAATAAAGATCCTAAGACTCACTAAGTCTCAAAGTGTTCATCTTTTTCTCGAAGTGAGTTAATCCTTTTTATTGAAACATTAAAAGTGCCTGACAACAGGGCGTGTAGCTCAGGGGTAGAGCGTTCGCTTTGCACGCGAAAGGTCTAGGGTTCGATTCCCTATTCGTCCAATCTTTTTCGTTTCCCATGTTTGCGGCGTAATTTTAAGATTAACTTGATGTCCAAATTTATGTTGCCTTTACTTCGCTTCTCAAACTTACTATTTATCGGAGTTTCAGGGTGAGACCTTGGTTCGATAGTGGGACAATGAAGTGGGAGGAGCGATAGTGGGACAGTGAATTTTCCCGCTTTTGAAGTGTCGAAAGCTTAATTATTATTGTTTTCTGTGAATTTCTTGATGCTTTGGCTGCACATCTCAGCTTTGGATTATCCGCTGCTGGCTGTAAATTGATCTTTGGCTTTTACCAATAAGAACGCTTTAGAATTAGAGTCACGAAATATAGTGCGTTTTATGTGATGAATTAACGAATTAGAATTAGACATATGTATAGTGGTTTCAAATGACTTCAGGAGCTACGTTGCATTAACTGTTTTCCTTCGAAACCTTGATATTAAAATTTGCGCAGTTTGCGATTTTATTGGAAGTCGCCAAAAGACCGTACTTTACACAGTACTTGCAGAGAATTGTTAAATGCTTTGTTAAAATTAGATTGCCTGCTGTCCATCAGAAATGGTTTTTCAACACCTCAATATCGGAGCGAGGCCATTCCTTTTCTTGCGATTCCTTTGAGAATACATGTCAAAAATGCCAAAGATCAAAGATTGTAGAGTTGAAAAACACGAGATACTACTTTGATGAAAGGAGAGGTTTTATTGTTATCGACAGAACTCTCGATATTACGGGCGTGTAGCTCAGGGGTAGAGCGTTCGCTTTGCACGCGAAAGGTCTAGGGTTCGATTCCCTATTCGTCCAATCTTTTTCGTTTCCCATGTTTGCGGCGTAATTTTAAAGAAAAACTTTCTCCATTTATTATTATTTGATAAAATGCTCAACAAAATTTTAACTATCGCGGGATCGGCGATACTCTTCTTTGCCGCCTACTCCTATCGACAATGCAAGTAGCTTCTTTTTTCTCGTTTTTCTGTTGATTAACAGATAAACATTGTAACAGATAAACATTTTCTTTTGGCTCAAGAGATTGAAGAAGTTCCGAAACCAAGTCCTCAGGTAACCTCAGATTCTCTTTTCCACATTTGGTATCACTCTTCGATTAGATTATTATACAATTAATTGTTGGATTTTTTTTGATTTTATTGGGTCAACTCGTTAATTTAAAGCTGAAAGATATTCGAATAGCTGCTGAGATTAGAAACAAATCCTTTGAAGAGGTAATAAGCCGAAACGACTTTATCACTTTTAATAGTCGTGGAAGAGCCTTTGCTCAAAGATTTGGTGGCAATTCTGTTTCTAAATAAAATATTTTCCGTTTCTTCTTATATAAACGTTTAACAAAATCTCTTCCCATCTTTGAGTTTTTTCATGTTCTCACCAACAATTTCTTATATGCTATCAGTATCAACGGAATCCACAGGAACGTTAAAGATGAAATTAAGTTTAGAAATTAGCAAGTAGAGGATTATGAGGATCCAACGATTCTAAGATAGATCTATATAAAGGTATATCTTTCACACTAGGATCATTTTCATTAGACAAGAACTTCACAACTAACAAGCGCAAGGCGTCTCTCCTTTCCTCCACATTCATTTGCCGCTCACTGAGGGACTAAAGAAAGTAAAAATAGATGGTTACCAAAGAATCAAATCAGAATAAGGCTCCTTACATGTAATTCCGCCATTCTTAAGGCAGCTTTCTTCTCCTTCTCCACCCTCTCGGCAATATCAGCCTCTATCTTATCCAGAGAAATTGCGGAAGGACCTTTCACATAATTAATTAGAGAATACACAATTGTACCGGCTGGATAATCATGCCGAAGCCCTTCTTTCGCCTTACTCTGAATCACCATCCCTAACACTTGTGATATCTCTAACACTGAATGAATCATATCTTTCGGGCAATCTGGAAGAATCTTCGTCAAATCAGATGCACTAATAGGATCGCTAACCATGAGCTTTGATAATACTTTACTGACGACAAATTTGTAAGTTGGACGAGGGATTTTAATTGGCTCCCCATCATTACCACCATTTGTGTTACTCGCGGCAGAGGACTTTGGATTGGCATTGGTACCGTTTGTTGATGATAAAGGAGCTGAGTTAGGCAAGGATGAAGAAGGAGCTACATTCGTTTGGGAAGAAGATGGAGGCTGAGACGACTTTCGCCCAACGGTTGTAGTGATACTACTCGCAGTGGAGGTGGATGGGAAAGGGATCGGGACACCAGCTGTATTTAAAGGAGGTCTACCACGAGGTCGTTTGATCAATGGCGAATTGGAACCATAGTCAGAGCCAGTTGTGGACATTTTCCTCGCATTCCCAGCAGTCCAATTACCTGTTTCAGCTTTACTAAAGGATTTCTTTCGCTTCTTCTTGTTTTGATTCATATCACTACCTTCATAGTAATTATATTCACTTGAATAGTCCAAGGATTTTGATCTTCGAGCCTTTGGTCTTGTATAATTTGGTTTTGAAGTTAGATTGGTATCTGTATTTGCAGGGGGTAAATACGATGAATAAGCGGAGGGAATCGGATTTCCACCAACTGAAGTTGATTGAAGCTTAAACGGTTCATTGGATACCGAAGGGTTAACGTAATCTGAAGAGTAATGTGGATGAAATTGATTCATGAATTCCCTTTCTCCTCAAATCTAAAACCAACAACCAACGCCCGCTTTCTCAAGTTCTTTATTTTAGGCGCTACTACTAGCTGCTCTGGTTATAAGAGATATTGAAGCAATGACAATCATTCAACTGATTTTATCGTTCCTTGTTTCATTACTTACGATGAAGTGTTACCAATCCTATCGGATTCTTTCTCCAAGTAAGAGATATTGGGGTTTGAGGTCATTTGTTCGTGAACTGAGTAATAACGGGATTAGTGAATCAGTTCCGGCTGAAGTAACAATCAATTCTAAACAGGATTTTCAATATAAACTTCTCGATCATGGGAACTTTCAACGATTAGAAAAGTTTGGTAATTATTTAGTTGTTAGACCAAGTAAAACATCTCGTTTCAAACAACAGATTGACCCTGAAAAGTGGGGAAGAGCAGATTTTAGATATGTTACGGATACACGAACAAATACAAGTCGGTGGGAGAATATTGAAGAAAAAGATTTTTCTGATTGGATTGTTCAATTCAATCACATGAAGTTTAAGTTATCAGCTTATGATGGAGGGCAAGTGGGTGTTTTCCCTGAACAGTTGAAGCAGTGGGGATGGCTGGGGACAACCATTCAAAATCACTTGACTCGATTAGAGAACAATAAACAAAATCAAACCATAAATATTCTAAATGCTTTTTCATATACAGGTGGGAGTACGCTGGCGTGTTTAGTTCATCCAAATGTACTGGTAAGCGGATTTGATGTTCGTCACTCTCGCAGGATTCACATTTCATGTAGGTGACAAATTTAGATTCTTCAAAGGCTTCCACACAAGCAGCAAAGGATAACCTTGCTTTATCTACAGTTCAAGGAAAAGTTCGATGGATTGTTGATGACTGCCAGTCCTTCATTAATCGAGAGATAAGAAGAGTCCAAGAGAGTGATAATTATTATCATGGATTAATCTTTGACCCACCTGCATTTGGCCGTAGTAAAGATAAAAGAACTTGGCAGATTAATCGGGATTTACCGATTTTAATTGACTCTATTCCTCAACTATTGTCGAAGAAAAACCCTCTGTTTATCTTAATCACTTGTCATGATTCGAGTTGGCCTGAAGAGAAATTAGAGAATTATTTATTTAATGTATTGAAGAATGCAGGGATCCATGGTTTTTTTGAGAGAGGAAGGTTGAGGATTAACAGCAATGTCAAAGGTAAAGGAAATAGATTAGATTTGGGTAGTTATGTGAGATGGTCCCGTTACCCAGCTGAGAAAATAGAATTGAATAACAGCGAAGATCAATAGATGAATAGCGTTTCAGTGTAATTACTTCCAAGATTTCTGTTTTATTATTGTTTATTTTTTAAAGTCTGAGTGTAAAAATTTGGGTGTAAAAATCAATTGTAATAGAGGGCTGGGCTTTAATTCGCCCAAGCCCAGTGTCATTGAATAAGACGAAAAAAGAGAAATTTAATTCCATTCTTGGCCTCTTTTCACTGCCTCCTTCTCCTCCAATACCACGACTCACACAGCTAAGCAGAGAGATTGTATTGAGGATAATTTTATAGCATCAGGAAACGAATCAATAGAAACATCAGAAGTTGTTTTGTGCAAGTTTTACTGCAGTAGAATGCAAGCATTGTAAAGAGGTCTTTGAAAAGGTTTCATAAACAATAATATTCGAGATATTATATTTGAAGAGCATCCTTTCAACCATTCGATTGAAACAAATCCCAAGATATTCGAAAGAAAGTTTAATCATTTCAACGATTTATAAACCATGAACACCACAGCCACTTCAGCGAATGGTATTGATGACTTAATTAAATTTTACTTACAAGCACGTGGATACCAGAAAGCACTTGAAGCATTAGAACAAGAAACAACAGGAAATAATAATCATCTTGTTACTCAGCCATCATCTTCTTCACTTATCACAACAGATTCCACCACAGCGATGGAGGTCATTGACATCACTCACGTGGACCATAAAGGTGGAAATGGTGTAATTAAGGAGAAAAATATTGAAAAATTACTGCTAAATGCAGCGGAATCTTTATGTTTCCTTGGAGTGAAGCAAGGTGATGTTCTGAGCTATCGTAAGGAATATGATGTCATTCACTCCTGGATGAACCAATCCCTTGATACTATACGACCTTATCTTCAAGCTATTAATTTTGCATTATTTGTGTATTGGTAAGTTACTGTATTCTTTATTTTTTTGGTTAACGTCTGTTTTGTAGTTATATTGGGCTAATAAGATTTGGTGAACCAGTTATAGCTAATGAATTTTGGAATATATATCATTATGGTTTTATGATCTATTTTCAGAATGAAATGGATCAATTAATTTTACTACAATCTAAAGATCAATTAGAAGATGAAGAATTTCTGAAAGCGAATACATTCATGTAAGTCTAATAAGAACATTCAATTTCTCTTATATCCTCACTCTGTCTGTCTCTCTCTGTATGTAGTAACTGTGCCATTCATGATAAGTTTATTATTTATTTAAATTCATTTACTTTCAATCTTTTCACTTATTTTTTATCTCATCATGAATTAATTCTATTAGCATCCATTATTAATGATAAAATTATATTCCAGAAAATCAATCATGATCAACAATCTAATCTTGATATTGATTGTAATTCATTACTACAATTACAAAATTATACACCAGGTAAGACGAAGAAAATTCTACTTTACTCATTTACTTGATTTTGATTCTCCTCTCAATGTAATAAGGTCATAATGAGAGCTCATCTAGTAGTAATCCCTTATTCCAGAAAATTGCTTTGGGAGTACCAGGAACAGGTGAATTATTACAGATACTGCGAGAAAAATCATTATTATTTCGAGAGATTATGATCCCTGATCTAAGGAAAGATCAGATCTATAAAGTGTGGATTGATAAGCTGATTCGTCCAAAGGCAACGTTAATGAAGATTTTACAAAATACTCCTTCCTCCTCATCTTCTGCATCAGGTCCTTCATCTTCCGTAGTTAATAACATTAATACAAATAACCTAGACGAAGCGAGGAAGAAATTACAGCGGGTGACTAGCTCTCCTGGCGCGATCTCGTCCATAGCACCCGCGCCAGCTCTCAATGCGTCTCCTCAAAAGGCAGGTAAACTCGAAGACAGTGCGATGGATGTTGCCAATAGTTCATCTTCTGCTACGAATAAAGAGGAACCTGCAGATAATACGTGGACCTCACTCGAGGTTAATCCTCGATCGTACACCTCCCACTCAAGTAAGGCGAATCCTTTAGAGCCTTCCATAATCTTCGGAACAATAAGCAACTGTGATGAGGGATTGATCTCTCTTCGGTTGAACCCTACTGTCACTCAAGCTGTGTCGGGCTATCGGGATAGTATTGTGCGAGTGTGGAGGCTCGATGAGAACGCCAATGATGCGTATGACGACAGTAAATCTTATCAATCAGCTTTTGGGAAGATTTTGAAGGGTGGAATGTATGATCTTCATGAAGTTATCCCAAAGCCCAAGGAAGCATTTAACTCCGAGTATACTTACCAGCAAAACCGTCAACTTACTCAAAATCATAAAAGGTTTAGTAATGGTCGTAGTGGTGGTATGGATGCTGGAAGTCGTCGACGATATCCAATGATTGAATTTAAAGGTCATTCAGGTCCTGTTTATTCTGTTGATCAAAATTGCACTGACCGCGTCATATTATCATCTTCTGCGGATGAAAGTATTCGTCTATGGGATACGGCGATCTTGCAATGTGTTGGGAAGTATGTGTGCTCTAGTATTGCTTGGGATGTGCAGTTTAATCCAATTCTTGACTATTATTTCGCCTCTGCTAATCAAGACGGCAGTGTTAGTCTCTACGCTACAGATCGTACAGTGCCAATCCGAATGATGACAGGTCATATTAGTGACGTTAATTGTCTAAGTTGGCACGGGAATAACACCTTCCTAGCAAGTGGGAGTGATGATCGAACAGTGAGATTATGGGATATTCGTTCAGCCCAATGTAATCGTCTCCTAAAAGGATCAAACTCACCTATAACTTCAATTAGTATATGTGGTGTCGGTAATTTATTAGCAGCGGGGAATGAAATGGGTAAGATCTATTTATATGATTTGAGAACGTCAAGAGTATTATCGGTACTGCATGGTCATGATAGCACAGTGTATTCTTTAGCTTTTAATGAAGATATTTCCACTTTAGTCTCAGGAAGTCATGACTGCTCAGTGAGGATATGGGATTTATATCCAGCATATGATACTACTTTTGTTTCTAACGCAGCATATCAGGTGAATGTTCCTATAGTAGGCAATGAAACTACAACTCCAAGCAATACCCCTTCCACTTCTGTTCTAGGGGGTGTGTTGGGTGGGATAAGTAGTATTGGAAGTCAAAGTGCTTCTTTAGAGAATTACGTGACAAAGGTCATAAAGTCAAGACATTCCTTCTTTACAAAGGCATCGCCGGTCTATCATGTTGGGTTTACGAGTGAGAATCTCGTCTATGCTGGTGGTCCATGCAGTTTCGAGACAGCTGCAAGTAAGATATAATATTTCCCCCTATTTTTCACTCTAATTATTATTACTACTAGGCTCTCGAGAGAAATATCTCTTTCAGACGAATCAAGGGAGTGGAGGACACACAAACACCTCGTCCTCGAATAAAACAGTTATTACAGAGCAAGAAGCAGTGAATATTTTAGGTATTAGTGAGCCAACAACATCTAATGGTTAGGGTTTCAGATTAGTTCAAAAAAGTTATTCTCTTAGTAAAATTATTTGTTGTAAATTTCAATTTTCATGTCTCTGAAGGTCAACAACCGTTTTTGAATAATACGATCGATTTCCATCGTATAATAATACGCGTGGTTATTATGAGAGAATCTTTTAACAAAGAAAAGAACCTTTAAACAATCACTGCAAAGGAAATAGCACTTGAATCATGTCGAGACGAACATCAAGCAACATAAGAAAACAGACTACTGATACTGATGATAATGGGAAAAATAATTCGAAAACTAATAAGAAAGCAGTTAATCCTTCTCCTTCTTCATCTTTTCAAAGCTTTTTCACTTCTAATAAACAAGCCCTGTTTAAGATTGGTTATGTTGTGATAATTGGATTCATTGGTTATTTTGGATATTTAATCTATCAAAAGAGTCAAACAGGTATCCAGAATTTAATCAATATTAATAATAAATTATTAAATCAAACTTTATCTCTTCATGATTATAACCAATATAACTCATTACCATACCTCTTTTACTGTGATCGAGATCGACCCTACTCATCAAAACACAAGTCTTCATCATCAAAGGATAATGCAATTGAATCTTTGCCATCTATGTTCACGAATTTAAACTTACAAACTTTTTCATTTCCTTTGAATTTTGCAATTTTAAATTGTTCACAGGTCTCAACACTCCTCCCATCATCAGAACAAGGATCACAAAAGGCTTTAACCATCTTTGATAAATTTAAATTAAAGAAAGAGTATAAACCAATCATCTGGGGAAAATCACCTTACAACCGTCATTACTATAAGAATATACAAGCAACACCACAAACTCATTTAAAAGATTTTAATTCTATGAAAAAATTCATTGATCATTATCTTTCACCTCATGCAATTGCTATTGAATCAAATAAGAAATTAATGAAATATTGTCAATATTCTTCTAATAAATATATTACCCATGATAGTAATGATATTAATACATCACCTACCTGTATTATTATATTAAAAGGTAATAAATATAATACTAAATTATATTCTGAATTAGAAAAACGATTAGTTAGTAATTATTTAAATATTCGATTTGCATTAATTGATTCAAATAAATTAAGATTGAATCATGAAGATATTGATACAATGACATCAGATCATTTTGGTATGAAATTATTTGCGATTAGAAATGGTACTCATTATCTTGAAATGACAAATCCTACGACATGGGATTATATGGATACTTTTGTCTCTCATGCGGCATCAGTGCCTATCTCTGATTATATCAAGTCTGAGTCAGGTGCTGTCAGTCTTGTCAAGCCAGGTGCTCTGAAGGCAAAGCGAGATAGATCAACTTCTAAGCGAGATAGCAAGAAGAAGAAACCAGTTGACGAAGACTTGAATGAAGAGGAGGAAGAAGAGACTGAGCCAGTTCCTAAGAAAACGAAGACAAAGACAGTAAAGCCTGCCAAACCTCAGAAGAAGGAAGAGAAACCAGCGAAAGAGACTCCTCCTCCACCTCCTCCATCGAGTGACGATGAGGACAACGAAGAAGAGAAGGAGAGACAGCGATTAGAGAGAGCAGAAAGAGAGAGGAAGATCAGAGAGAATATGGATCGCCAACAGAGAGAGCATCTCTATGATACTACTGACGGAGATGAAGATGACTCACAAGAGAGCGAGGAAGTGGATGAGGAAGAAGAAAGCATCATTGAGCTTTAAATAAAAGAAATAGTGTTACTGTTTGTTGAATCTTAAGTTATACTTTCAAATGATGTATTGACATTATCTCACAAAACATCACTGTCCTATCTACTCATATTACTTACATCATAACTCTCTGAAGACAACAACTATTCTCTATCTAACTATATATCTACACTAATATCAAAATAAGAAGGGATCGAATGGAGTCAAGTAGGGTCAAAGATCTTTGACTACAGATGAGAGGATTTGGTTCTAACTCTACTACTTCCTCCTTCTTCTTCTAATGTACTATCAGATGTAAGGAAGTCTGGATTATTCGAGGTGGAAGAGGATTGCGGAGTCGGAGATGGGTTCTGAGCACTTGAAAACAATTCCTCTCTCGTCTTTCCGAAATAATCAAATGCATTGACTGAGACATTCCTACTTGTTTCATTAGTATTTGAAGTATTATTATTAATTTCATTCTTCACTTTCCCGAGATAATAATCAAATGAACGAGAAGGAGCTCTCTTCCCAACCCTTCTCAGATTACTTTGATAATCGTCAATGTTAAAGGACCATGGATCATTCTCATCCTCTTCCCATACTCCTTCAAATAGTTCTGGATCATATCCAGCATAGCCGACATCCCCCGGCTTGAGACCATAAATTATCGGCCCTTCATCGTGGTGGTGATGATGGGGATCGTAGTAGGGATGATTTGGGTTCAAGGAGGCGACAATACTACTCGCTTCATCGTATTCCTCTCCAACGATGCGATGTTTGTCAACAAGATCTTGGAAGTCTTTCCCAATTGACCATGTCAAATAAATGACAATAGCGGTGAGAATAAGTAGAGGAATCTCGGAGAAAGTTCTCAGTTGATCAATATTACCAAATGAAGCAAAAGTGATCATAGAACCGGTCGCCTTGGCTAAACGTGAACCAAAGACATCAATCCAAGCTTTTGCTTTGTATTTAATCGCTTCAGATGTAGGGATATAAAGCAATTCCTTTGCTGGGTCGTGCAGAGAGAATAGCATTCCCTTCAACGTTGAGACAAAGAAGAATAAGACCCAGATCTTCGGAACGAAAGATATGACAATGACTGCAATCATTAATGTAAATGGGAAGACTAATAATGAATTTTGAACCCCTATTGTATGAACCATATAGGAGAAACCACATAATGAGAGGACTAAAGAGATGAGGTTCGTCATTTGACCGAAGTGTCCGAGAAGATTTGCAAAGCGATCGGTAATATGTCCTTCACTAACAATTTGTTCAGTTAATAATTCAGGATGAATCGTTTGTTTTGCACCCATAATTTTGAATTCAAAGTCTAAGATGACGACAACGATATCATAAACACAGGAGACTGCGAGGAGTTTTAATACATAAGGATATTTAATAATCAGAGCTAATCCTTCATAAAACCCACCCACAACAGTTAGTACTACACTTATTACTTTAGATAATAGCCTGAAAAAAGTTGGGAAAGGTAAGTTGAGCCCGTGGAAGATGTTAATGGAAGTGTCGGTGGTGGGAGCTGTTTTACTCTTCCTGGTATCTACTGGAGGCAAGAAAGGATCAACAGAAGATTCACTGTCACTTCGAACTTTGGCTTTCAGTTGCTCTGTGGTATAGTCTTTGAAAGTAATGTGGTAGGCTTTGATAAGTAGACTGACGGACAGGATGAAGATTGAGCCGAGAATAAATAAACCAGGAATTGTGATTGTGGCAGCATGTGCGGCAAAGGTCGAGCCAATAATCGCTCCAATTTGTGCAATAGCAATAATTAATCCATAGGCACCTTTGGCATCTTCGAGATTCATGACAGAGTTAGTAAAGGACCAAAACAATGTCACGGTGAGAGATCCGTACGATTCCACGAGACAATAGGTTATCCAACCCAGTGTTCGGTCAGGACCCAGCTTGCCATTACCTAAACCGATCTTTTCATCTGCTAAAAGAGCAGAGAGAATCAACATAATAATGCAATAAACAACACTGACAATATGAAAGAGCATCGGTTTTCCGACAACAGAAGTGAGGAAATCGTATATACAAACAACAATTAGTGTAGTTACTACAGAGAGTAATTTAGCAATAGGCTGATATTCCATGCCAACCGTATTCGAAAGGACAGGATCTTTCAGCGAATCCAAAAGCCAGAAACCAGCAATGATACAAGCGAGAAGTAATCCATGATAAAGAACTTTTGGCACTTGTTCTTCTTCAATATAAAAGGTCCTACTTATAATTGACAAAATCCATCTCCAACAGCTTCTTCTCATATTTCAAATAAATTGGAATCAGCTGATTAATCAGAAGATCATTCATAGACAAATTATTGCTTACCAAAGACTGCAGAGTAAATTTTAGAAAACTCATTCATATTCCAAAACTCGAAAATTTCTAAAGAATACTAAAAGATATGGAGTTACTAAAATATCGATTAATGAATGAATGAGGTAGAAGTTGATCACGATTGAAATCTCTCTCAAGGACTTTACTTTTTAAGATGAATCCAGAGCTCGCAGGGATCGGACATTTGATTCAAGAAAATGCTAAATCACGTTGGCTTCATCCAGAAGAAATTTTCTTACTTTTACTGCGACCTGCAGAGATGAACTTTCCACTACAATCCCGATACTTGACAACACCAAAAGGTAGGATTTATTCTAGATCCTTACTCTCAATCTGATGTATTTTTTGTAGCTGGAGATTTATTAGTGTTTTCTCAGACCAAGAATGTCAAGGATGATGGTATTGAGTGGGCGAAGTAAGATCATTGGAACGATATTTCAATGTAACGGTTTCACTCCTTTGTATTTTTTATTCTAGAAAAAAGGATAATAGTCGATTACAGGAGACTTATATGAAGATAAAAATCAATGATGTCGAGTTGATTCAAGGAGTATACGTAAAAGCTGCGTCAGATGAGGTAAAAGACAATTCTAAGAAATACTTTCCAATAACTTTGTATTAGATGTTCAAGCGACGTATCTATAAGTTAATTCATCCCAATAAAACGGGAGGAAAATGTTATTTAGTTGTACATTATCGTTATGATGTGGATGATTCCAAGGCGAAAGGTTTAGATGAGAACATTCACTTACTCGTCTATCAATATCTAAAACAAGAGAAAATGTATCAACAAGTAGAAATATCCAATCTTCTTCCCTCTCCAGTGAATTCATCGTCCTTACAATTGATGAATGGGGCCAATGATAATGGTATGAAAGAAGAAAAGGATTTCTTCCCGACAGTTACTGTGGATTCTTCTCAATATCCTTCCAACGACCTTAACCTCACCTGTGATCTTATTGAATTTTCACCTAAATTTACTGTCTCTGGGATTTTACCTGAATTTGATCAATCTTTATTAGTGATTTTGTCTCAGAACTTCAACGAAATGACGCCGATTAAGGTAATTCCCTCACGCTTTTCTTTTTTGAACCAACACTGACTCCTTTCTTTAGATCCGCTTCGTTCACGAAACAAACTTCTTTGTCGATGTTGTAGCTGTGTTTATCACCCCTCATGTGGTCAAGTGTATGATTCCTAGTGATTTGAACCTAGGAGTATGGCAGCTCTTTCTTCTAAACTCTGAGGTGGGGAGATTCTACGCCTTATTTCTTCAAGACATAACTCTTTGCTTAGACAAGCCATGTTTATGGGTGCACTAAGACAGTATTCGAAGTTTGTGAATCCCCGCTTGCTGGTAAAAATGCCTGTCTATTTCAGATTCTTCCTCATTTACTTTTGTGTAGGGATTAATCGCACTGAATACGATATGGTAGAGGAAGACGATTATAATCATGTCTTGGGGAAAAGGAATCATTCATCTCCAAGGAAATTTCCTGGGCAAGTTCCTTTCTTCCCCACCGAAGAACAATACGACCCTGATCGTCAGTGTAAGATTCGCTTTGTTGAAAAATTCAGCAGCTTTCGACAGTCGGCTATGGGAGCTTCAACCGACAACATGCAAATCGATCCTATAGGAAGCAATGGCAACAATAATACTAGCGACTCTCGGAGACAGCTAGAACACTCAAACAGTACATCGACCGGTTTCCATTGGTTAGATGATCAAGAGCTCTCCAAGCTCACCAACACGGAATTAGAATCAGCGATGGATAACTATTTAATTCAAGCAAAACAACAATTGATAAGCATCGCAATGACAGATGAAGATACGATTCGAGCAGAGATCGATGCTTTAGATTCTTATGGGTTTAATCTTTTACATTATTGCTGTACGAACAATTTCATTATTCTTATTCCTGAATTGTTAAAGAAAGGGGCACAAATTAATCAAAGAACAGTCGAAGGATTAACACCTTTACACCTCGCGGCTGCTTCAGGGCATTCTGATGTGGTAGAGTTGTTACTGAACAACGGTGCCGATATCACAGCTGTAGATATTGATGGTGAGACGGTTGTTGACGCGGCTGCCAACAACGGTCATGAAACCATTGCCAATCGGTTAGAACAGGTACTCACCTAGTTTATATTTATGTATCCTTTGTTATCTTTGTTTTCTGTCTGGTAGATCGCGAAATCTCAAGGCCAATCATCCCCTCGTTCGAACAGAAAAGGGCGATTGAGTATCAAGAAGACAGACACTGACTTGGAGGGAGAAAATCCAAACAGTTCAAGGATGCTGCAAGAAGCATTTAGCTCCTTATCCTTAACTGATAAAGTTGCTTTATCAATGACCGAGAACCAGTCAGTGATCTCTGAGACTGACAAAGAATCTTTACGTCATGCCATGAATCTGATGGGACCTAAGGAGCTTCAACATGTTGAAGATGAGGTAATGATAGTCTTCGTCTTATTGAAACATCTTTTCTTAGGTATATCGTTGGATGAATAGGTTAAGAAAATTCAGAATAACGTAAGAGGATGGATTTTAAGAAAGAATTATATTAGTCTGAGAGAGGCAACGAAGACATTGCAAGTGGCATGGAGGACAAAGAGAGAAAAATCAGTTCACCTCCCGTCATCCAATAGTAATGATCCAAATCATCCTTCAAAATCATCGTCACGACCAGAAGATCTTATTCACAATCGAAATGGCAACAATTCCTTGCGATCAAACTTTCTTGACGCGCGAGCTAACTCGAAGACAATGATGGCGTTTGATCCTGACTCCTTTGCAAATGGTGAAATTGATGACGAAGATGCTGTGTCCGCTCTAGTCAATCTTTCGCGCTTTAATTCAAATAACTCGGATATTTTCGCGAATGAGGACAAAACAACCGGTACTACCGTTGCTAGTAATGATGGACGCCCTGGCTTAACAAGATTTGCATCTGTGAATTCTCGAGGAAATGGTCGAAAGAATCCTTTCTTTGTAAGTGATGATGATCATGAGAAGGGTGGAAGTGATCGTGGTGTTGTGACAAGAGAGGATAGCAATATGTCTATCGAAAACTACCGTCAGAATTCTTTAACCTTGCCTGACTTAAGAGGGAACAATGTTGGTAATGAGAGAAAGAAAGAAGTGCCTGGGAATGAAGAGCAGGAGAGAGCTGCGGTGAAGCTGCAAGCATTGTTTCGAAAAATTAAATCGCAAGATAATAAGAGCACCCCTTATCGAAATGCGTTAAAACAATTACATGCAAGTAATATTATTCAACGATCAATGAAACGATGGATTAGTAATTCACGAGGTGTCGGCTTTCCATCAGCTCCTTCGCCTATGGTTTTTGGAAATCAAACAAACCTTCCTGTGCGAGCTCCATTTCCAACCAACTTCCCTTCTTCCTTTCCTAACTCCCGCAGTTCCTTTCCAACGAGTTATCCGACCGCACAGACTGATTTATACCCACAATCAGATCAGTTGCCTGGTGAAGGAACGAATGACCCAAATCCACCCATCTATTCATCTGGTTTCTCATCCATGAAACCAGAATATCGGATGGATTCATTGCAATCGGAGTTATTCGATGAAATTCTTGCGATACCAGACAACGCGAATGATTAGTCTGTCAAGTTTCTGATTCAGAACTTCTCTTCTCTGTCCTTTATCGTTTCTCTCTTTCTGCTTAGTGTGTTATTATGTGGTCGTTTCCTCACCATTCTTTTGCTATCAATCACTCACTGTTCTTCGTATTTTGATTTTTTTAGTACATTTTTTGCTTTCTAGAGACTATATATGATACGTCCATTTCTCTCCCAACTACAACCTTTGAGCCATCTCCGAATGAATGAAAGAGGTGCTAAGAAAGATGTGAAGGAGTTCATCGGAACAAGGCCTTTTCGTTAGAGTAAAGTAGACGAAGGATCAATAAAAGGGTAATAGTTTGGAAGTATTTTGAATTTATCCTTATTACTATAGTTCCCATAGAAATAATTTAAAATGATTACTCGATGGGAACATTGACTAAATGGGTAGAGATATGAAGAATTTGGAAGGTTCTACACTAGACAAGTGAGAAACTACATTAATACCACAAAAACCAATCAAACTACCATGCAGTGGGTTGCTATATATCACTGCAAACTTAGACTACTTTAATCTAATATATACAAGTCTACAAACTAATTGAATACACCACGGTAAGGGCACTTGAAATACATTAAAATTTCTTCACGGTGAGGGTAGAAGATGTGCAAGTATCTTCACCTATCACATCTTTTGGACAGGTTCTCTGGGTGGTTGGAACTCCATTGGATTGATTCCAGCAAGTGTATGCACCTGATAGATACTTGCCAGAGTCGCACTGAAGGGCGACGTAGCTTGATCCACCGAAGTCATTACGAAGAGTGGAAGCAGAAATGGTCGATCCAACAGCCTTTGTGACAGAGGCAGGGGTACCGAAGGACTTGATGAGGCTTAAGGTCTTGGAAAAATAGTCATATTGAGATAATCCGGTGCAGGTACCATGCTTCGTCCACTCGTGCTCCCAGAAAGAGGAATAAGAGGAGCTGGTCTCAGATGCTTGAACATTAGGCCAGTATTTGGTCATATCATTCCATCCTACAGCGTTTGGAACAGAGGAGTTGAAAGCTTCCTTGGTGCAATCATGAGGATATCCACCAGCAGAGTACTGAGGCCAAAGTCCGTGAACAGTGAAGTACTTGCCCCAGTAGTCTTGAGGAGTTTTGCACCCAGGATAGCTGTTGCCAGAGCAAAATTCAGGTGTCCAGGAATAAGCAAAGACGAACATATCACCGGTCATCTTTTCGGACAAGGCACCTAATAATTCAAATAAAAGAGGCAAGCTCAGTTCACTATTCCCCATCAATAAAACGAAACAACTCACCGATATTTCCAACCAAAAGACATAGAACAAGAGCAATACATACAAAGGTAGTCATTTATGTTTGGATTCTAGGGTTGCAAGGATTTGATTTGATTTGATTTGATTTGATTTGATTTGATTTGATTTAATGTATGATTATTGTCTTCAAACAATCTGCTCAAAGCTCAACTCTCATACGAGGAGATAAGAGGTGGCGCAACCGCACATTTTCCGCCATGATTCATGGAAGATTCGTCGAATCTTCGCTCTTCCCAGATTCCCAGATTGGAAAGAGCGCTTTATGATTGGAGGTGCGGCAAAATTGGAAAAAGTTTTGAAAAAAGCGATTTTTTGGTGACAAAACCGAAACTTCGCAGGAATTTCAAATTCTTGGAGTCTATTGTCCTTCTACCTTGTTTACTGTGAAGGATCAGAGGTAGTCATTGGACACTTTGATACTATTGATTGATTGCACGAGGTATGGATGTTGGGCGGAGTTGTTGTTGTGAAATTTATGCCCTCTTTTCTAGTCAAACTTCGAGAAAATGCCAACCAAACTATTGAAAGAAGTCGCGGATTACTGCTGGAGTAATAGCTTTTTAGGTAACGAAGCGGTTATGATATGAAAGAGTTTGATCCAATGCATCTTTGATAGATATCTTTCGAAATTTCTTCTCGAAACATGCTGAACTATTCGAAGGAGCACCAACTTATCTTTCAGGGGGAGAACATAACCTACAGTACTGGAACCTTTTCCAAGAATATTTAAAGTTATATGAAGTAAGTGTTATATCTAATAGTCTCTATCTCTTTCTCTGATTCTGATATTGATGTTACCTATAGGATACACTAGAAATATACCTCAAGCGAGAGAACATCCCTCTCGACGAGTTCTATCAAGAAGTTCGCGATGAACAAAATAAAACGGAAGATCCATATATTCAAGTCTTCATCGACTGTCTCTTGGCATCAGCTGACTATGAATCCTTCTATAAGGTGATGGCGAAGGAAGGAAATAAATCACTCACAATAAAAAACCTCAAGAAGAAGTCATTCTCTCCTTCAGGTTCTTCAGATGCCAAGGCTGATGCAAAAGAGAGTTACTCTGATGCAAAAGGAGCCGTGTCAGGACCTCCTGCAGAGCGATTACAGTATGATGAGAAGAGATATGACGACTTTGACCCCGATGCTAAGAAGACTTACAAATAAAGTCTTTTCGCTCACTATTGTCACGGCCAAGATAATAATTGCTTTAAACGTTTGGGTCAAGTCATTCTCATGTCTTTCTTCATATTACAAGACTCGATGTAAAGGATGTGTGTGTATTTCTTAGATTCTTCGTTGTTGTCGTTTTTTTGTTTGTTCAAAGTTTATAATTGTTTTACGATAATACTGGGAAAAGTAGTGACTTCAATACATATATATATGGAGGTTAAAAGAGAATTAGAGAGACACAACGACATCAATATTATATAATACAAATTAATAATTAAGAAATGAATAGGTATTATTACTTCTTTCCCTACAACCAGACACAATTGAATATACACATTTACATAAAAGAACACTACAACATCACATCCTCTATATCCTCTACCTCTGATTAAATCTTCTGAATTACTTTGCTTGCGTAGTCATCGATCACATGCTCCACCTCATTTGCAACTGCATACACTACTCGATCGAAGAGAACATCAGAGATCGTATCGACAGTAATGGCCATAGAAGTTTGCTTCTTATCATAGACAGCTTCTTGCAGCCTTTGCACACTAAACATACGAAATAAGGATAAATTCGTTAGATATCGTGAGTCTTACTATTGCAGTTCTTTTGTGTACTCATTGATCGCATCAGCTTCATCGCACCCCACACTATGAAGAGTAGGGAAGAAAGAAATAAGGTCTCGTTGCTTTATTTGTTCTTCAGCTTGTTTATTGTTTCTTATCTGCATTTGATGTATCGTGAGGGCAGGGGTGGGCGAGGAGACGTTCGAGAGAGTCTTCGGGGCGTGATTTTCCATTGACGCTGCGGAGAGGGGAGGAAGGGAACGTTGAGAAGGATTAAATTGGATAGCTTGGTTCGTGCTAGGTGAGGGAGGCGGCAGAGAGCGAGGTTCTTCCTCGTCCTCATCTCCAGTGGGCGGAGGGGCAGAGGTAGTAGTCGCTGTTTTTCGTTGTTTCAAGTAGTCTGCGATTTCTCTTTCACAATTTTCTATTGACTATATAAAAGGAGAGGTCTCAATAAGAGGTAAAGCGAGAAGAGATAGAAGTATCTTACCTGAAGTTTCTGCATGATCATATCCACGACTACTGACTTTGATTTCAGTAGACCGCCTTGCTGTTGAAATACCATCGCTGACATCTCTTTCATAAATTCGGAAGATCCAACACGCGCACTTTTCTTCAGGGAAGCGGTTGCATGATTATTATCGGGGAATAATAAAGATTCATTGTTTTTATCACATTGTAGTTGAGCTGTTTCAGTTGATGATGGATTTTGGTGATTATAATGGGAAACAGCAGAAGAAGGAGGGGAAGATTTCGATCTTCTTTTACTTTTTCTCCAAAAATCTTTTTTATTGCGATCAACAAGTATGTCGCCTACAGCTGTCATAATCGTTGCCATGGACGCCATCATGTCTCTTGTGTAGACTTGATTAGGATCTAACTTTCGCTGTGTTATTGGAGGACCAGGAGGATAATAATATCTTGATTGGCGATAGTAGGGAGGATGTGAGAAGTCTTCTTCTTCCGTTTCCTGCTCCTCCTCTGAATGTGGACGAGGAGGATAAGCTGCTCCTCTTCGACGGCGATTGAGAATTGTCTTCAACCTCTCTCTTATTATGTCACCGTATTGTTGGTTGATATCTCCTTTTCCAGCTCTAAACCTCTCATGTAGTATATCTTCCAGTATGGTTGGTTTCTTCGGTGGCTCCCTCGCTTCCTTTGCTATTAAGACTTTCACGATTCCTTCGTCGATGGGGGAGGTCGACCGAGTTACTTTACGATCATCTGGGCTGCGGCTCCTTCTTTCCCTCCCTCGGGGGGACACCATCTCCAAGGGATCAGTGCCCTCTGAAACCATGTTTGGAGAATTGGCGGAGGGTGGTGGCACTGACATCTTTGGCTGCGGAGGGGACCGCGATCGCTCATTTGACAAACGTAAAGGATGAGTAGCGCGAACTACGTTCGGATTTACTCGGTAACCCTATGAATAGCTCTTAAGTCTAGTTGTATGAGTTTGTGGGAGATCTCTCTTACCTGTGGCACCCTTGATGGAGTCGATGCATTAGTCTTCATTGTAATTCTGCTATTCGTCGTTCTACTTGCGACACTGGTTGGACTTCTTTCATTGGATTGTCCTGTCTCGCTTTCTCTTGCTTGTCGAGAGCGATTTCTTGGTTCGATTCGAAAGATTTCTTGTTTTTTCAATGATGGATCAAATAAACCAGGAGCTCGAGTGTTTTGATCCCATTCATTTACATGTGGAGTTAATTTTCCTTCTTTCAGTATTTTTAAAGCCTTTTTAGCTCTTTCATCTGCTATTTTCTTTGCATTTAAGATAAAAGGAGAAATATAAGGTTCAATCTTTTGTTTCTTTTTAATATTTTGATGCGGCAATTGAGATTTTCTCGACTGATTCGACATAAAAGAAACATCATTACCAGCCATTCTCAATCTCTCGAATATCTTTGAGTTAAAGAGTAATAATCGATGATCCAAACAAATTCAAAAAATTGAAAAAATCGTGCACTCTTGATACTACAGATACAGTGTAAAATAAAAAGATTATGTAGAATTGAGAGAGAACTATTGTTGTGTTGAAGATGTTCTCACTCACACTGTCTTTAAATTCCTGATGAATATCAAGTTTCTTTCATTTTTTAATCAAAGAAGGAATGAGTTGTTTTCAATCGCAAGGAGGAAGTAAGAAGCAGTCAGAAGGTGATCCATTGCATCCGAGCATTGATGTGAAGAACTCAGAAGATACAGTCGCTCGTTGGAACGAAGCGACTCATCATTATCGATCAATCTTACCGGAAAGAATGATCGACGCTGATCCAGTTGTTGTGAACTTGCTTGTAGATGTTTCTGGTAGTATGGATGGGATAAAGCTCAGAGCTGTGAAACTAGGACTTATCGCACTCATCTTACAGCTGAGAGGAACCAATGATATGGTTAATATTACGACATTTTCGACTAGTTTCTCCTCCATCACCAACGGATTTCGGCGAGTAACAGAGGTATTAGCTCTTCTACCTGGTCTTTTAGCGGATATGGATGCTGATGGAGGAACAGCCCTTTTCGACACTATTATCACTGGTATGCAGGAGCTAAGAAAGGTTGAATATAACAACTGCTTTTTGTACCCTCAAATGAAAAGTATCGTTATTGCTTTGTCTGATGGGGAAGACAATGAAAGTCATCTGAAGTCACATGCTGTCGCTCATCGTCTAGCAGATCCTGGGATGAACAACTTTATGTTCATTGCTGTCGCTGTTGGATTATCTCAAAGGGTCCGAAAGAACTTTTTACCTTATATGAAATATCGTCATTGTAAACTTTATACAGTGAATGTGAAGTCAGGTGCTCGGTTAGTGCAAGTCTTTCAGGATGTCTTCGTCAATCGTATTTCATCCTCATCTGTTGAACAGAAACGATTCTACCAACTCAATCCAAAGGACCGACAAACTGTATTATTTCACCTTGAAAAAGATCGAAACCTTGACAAAGTCCCAGCTGATGCAGTGGTTGACGTGGCGGAGGAGATTCTTCGTGATTCTGATGACGAAGATTGCTCAGAATGTGAGTCCGTTTGCCACACAGCAGATGAATACGATGACGATTGTTATCCCGTGAGTCGCTCAATCCCAATGAAGCAAGTCACAGTCGATCCCACTCATCCCAACTGGAAAAATATTCATGCCGAAGAAGTTTTGAACTACGAAATGATTATGCCAACCTCAATCGATTCCTTGCTTGAGAGTTTGGACCAAGATGAAGCCTTCGAATGCATTAGTAATTTTCCTAATCGTGACCATATCCATTTGAAAGTCGCTCCTTCTCCTTTCTCTGTAGGATCTGAGAGAGCGATCTATTATGCTATGCTCGTTACCAAAACAAGAAACGGGACAATTACAGAGTCGCAACAGATTATCAAGGAGTCAAGGCGTACAAGCCTATTATCACTGACCAAAGAGAAATATGGGGAATATATTTCTTGTCACTGGGCGGCAAAGTTTTTCGCAATGGAGTTTAATCGCGTGAAACCCAAAGCTTGTCCAATGATCGAGTTTGTGGATGCCTCAATCGTACACTTTGCGGCTAGGAAAGGACAGCCTTACTGTATTATGGAAAACTCCATCGTTGACGATTTTGAGAAGTACAACAACAATAACGGTTACTGCAATCAGAATCCAACTCCTAAAGGTGTCAATCATGACGCTATCCAAGCTTTCTCCCATTGGACTTATTGTTATTCGAAAGAACAGTTTATGGTAGTTGATTGCCAGGGAGCATATAATGTTCGCTCTGACACCTTTCAACTGACAGACCCTGCACTTCACTGCTCAGACGCTTGCCGTTTTGGTAATACGAATTTAGGATCAGTCGGAATGAATAAGTTTTTAGATAGCCACGTTTGCAATTCGATTTGTCGCAAGATGGGCTTGCAGACCGTGATGAAGCCGTAAATTCGTGATTGGTTCGAGTATGCGACTTAACGTCAATTTTAAAAAATATGAACTTTTTCGACTTTTTGAAAACAAGAGAATTTCGAAAGTCGTACCGTTTCACGCATATTTTACTGCATACAGAACAGTTGAAAGATGAAGACGAAATCAAGCAAACCTTCGTCTTCGAATGGCAAGACACTTGTATCAAAGCAAGCCTTTCAAGTAGCAAAGTCTATTTCTGGATCTGTTCCAAACTCAGCTGATCCTACTCATGGAGAATCAAGAGGTGGAGAAGGATTTTCACAGAACCAAGTTCATTTCGGCTCAAGTACTCGACTTCCTCCTGTAATTTCTAACGCACCAAGCTCTTCAGGAAATCCTGTCGGCTCTGATAATCACATTTCACAGTTTGAATCAGATAAACTAAGAGAGAAGCAGCTTGAAGCAGAGATTATGGGTGAGACAGTCAAGACAGTGAATAATAACAACCAACAAAAAAGTCAAGCAATTGAGAAAAATTTAAATCAAATGATTAAAGTATTAAATTCACGTCTTCAAGCATTAGATCAAGCAGCAAAGACTCGTTTAAATCTATTAGAAGAAGATTTAAAACCATTATCTCATAAGATGTCAGTACAAGCACCAAAGATTGTTGATGAATTTGATGATTCTATACCAAAGTCATTACGTGAAACCACAAAAACACCTGGTGGAGGCGGAAATACATCATCAAATCTGAATAATAACACAACAAGTAATAACAACACCACTAGTGGTGGAGGAGCCTTCGGACATATTAAAGATAACCTTGTATCAAGTGATCAAGTGTTTCTCGATCCATATCATTTAGTAGTCCGTACAAAACAACCAACAGAAGCCGGTAAAAAACTAGAAATCTCCATCGAAGAAAGTTTTGGTACTTCTAACCTCCGTGAAATGAAAAATAAGAAAAGTCATCAGAAGAACCAATCAGAAAAATCCAAACGTACAGAACAATTAAAAAATGAAGCAAAACGTATGAATCGTTTAAGAATTGAGAAAAAATTACAATTAAATATGGAAAATTTTGTTACACGTTCCGTCATGGATTCAGAATATATCTTTCAAGTACCTGAAACAAATATGAATGATATTATCTGGCCTGTATCGATTAAATGGTCATCACGTGATCCATTAAGTGCAAAATTAGAAAATGCTGATGGTGAATTTGATCCTGATTTATTATTAAGATATTCATTAGAAAGAATTAATTTACCATCTGGTAAGAAATTATTTACATGGTTAATGAAACAAATTATGATACAACATTATTTTGTATCATTATTTTGGTTAATTAAAGTAAAATTTTTTGATAATAATGAATCATTAAATATTAATAACAATACGAATAACACTAATAATACTAATAATGGGAATTGGAGTAATTTTAATTTAAATATGATTAATGGTCCAATCGAAGATCGTGAAATTTTCTTATTAAAATTATTATCTAATGAATATCGTAATATTGTTGAACTATTAGCAAATCGTTCACATGCTGAACATGAAAAAGACTTTGTATATAAATATTTACCATTCATTTTAACGAATGCTGTTTATTATTCTTTCTATTATGTATTTCCTGGTTCAAGACATTTATATACAAAAGGTTTTAAGAAAACCATCTATATGCAAATTATTAAAATTATGCATGGGTTTCAGATATGTCCAGTCAGCGTGAAGGTATCATGGATTAAGTTATTCCCAGAGGATGTGCATGATGATAATGATGATAATGAAGAAGGTGGTGAAGTTTTCCCAGTGAAATTAGCAATAAAATCATCACCATTAAAGAAATATTATGAATCACGTAATAATTCACCGAAGAATACCACAGCGAATAGTAAAAGAACGACAACAGCGGGATCATCATCACCTAGTAGATATGATTTCATGTCAGCATCAGAGGATAATATGGATCAAAGTAATACTTTAACCAACGAGAATATGTCGAATACGATTAATAATAATAGTAATAGTATGCGCAATCCAACTATTCAGGGGAAAGGAGGTGTTCTTGTGGTCGATGGGGATGTTAGTGGCACTCTATTAGATAATGGAGCGACAAGCTTTCGATCTATTGATAGTCAAGCGACTTCTGTCAATGAAGAAGTGTTAGAGATCAATAATGGCCATGTGATGAGTCATCATAGTAGTCAAGATCTCACGAGACCTTCCACTAACTCCAGACCAAGTATCATAGGATCTACATCGAGAACATCCACTGCTCAATCACAACCAATTACGCGCAATCGTGATGTGCTGCTGCAGAATCCGGGGCTAATGCTCCCACTGTCAAAGACCTATCTCACCCCTTTGTTAGAGAAGCCTTCGAATGTACGCACTCAGATTAAACGACAAAATAATATCGAGCGACTTAATGCTCAAGAGATCTCCCCTCAGATGACCTTATTTTTAACGTCAACGATGTCGTCCACGAGTATTAATAAGGAGGGAAAGGATATTGAGATTGATGCATTAAATAGCAAACAAACCTTTAGGAGAACAGTTCCTGTGCAATGGTGTCCAGCTGGAGGCTCTGACACACATCAGAAGAGAGTTGTGGCAACTGACCTACACTCTGACTTTTCGGTGAAGTTAAAGCAATCACAGCAGGAGTTTCAATATCAGTCATACTACTTCCATCATGAGAAGATTAAAGCTGTATCAGAGAACCATAAGACTCTCGAAAAGGTAATTCCTCTATTCAGATCGTTCTCTTAGTTCTAACTGCTTTAATAGATTCTTACATCCGGACCGACAAATATTAGTCGATTGAGTTTAGATTTGATTCGACGCCAGCGTGCATTGCGTGGTAATAAAGAAGCTAAGAATGGTGTTGCGACTGAAACTCCTCAAACACATATCGAGGAGTTAGATTTACCAGCCATTGCAGCGCTGGCAAACTATGATGATGAAGAGATTGAAAGATTTTTAGCTGAACTATAGACATACTTAATTTTGTTTTTTTATCACTCCTTGTCAAAGCATTAGTATTCGTATTCTCTAAATCGTAAATGAGAATTTCAAGAAAATTCTCACAAAGTTTCAAAAACGTAACGGTTGTTATGAGAATGAGTTTCTCTTCACTCTCCTAATGTTTTGTTTTTTCCCGGAAAAGAGAAGGAATTCTCAGGAAGATTTTGAGAATATTCAGTTTGAAGGATGAAGAGAAGCATTGAAGTGCTGAAAGAGTCTTGGAATCTTCTTAATGATCATTCAACAAAGCATAGAAGTCAACTTGAAACTATCTATCTCCATCCTATAGGTGTTGAGGGTTTGTTATTGGTTGGCGGATATAATTCAATTCCTTTTTGTTTGTAAATGTCAACATTCTTTGATACAAGATTCACTCAAATCCATTCCCAGATACTGTCTGAGAATATGATGTACCAGCTATCGGCATGCCATAGTTTACAAGAAAGCTTTGATTTCTTTGAAACACAAGGACCTGACTTCCTAAATCCTCTCATTCCTGAGCTGAAGCGAGATCAAGCGGTTTTAGATCGGATTGTCACTTTGACTGGTCTGGACGGCTATCCTAGACTTCAGGTTGAAGCATGTGTTCTTTGTGCCTTTTTAGCTGATAAACGAGTTAACTTACCGTTAGATCGCTTTATTCGTCGATGGATATCTTGTTTAATCTGTGCACTGACGACAACTGAGGATATTAAGCTACTACAACATGTCATTACTGCTCTTGGGAACTTCGTTCACATCAAAGAAGAGTACAGAGATTATGCTTTCAGAGAAGGAATTGTTTCAGAATTGTTGGCAGTCAATCTGACCTATAAGAAGAATATAGCGATTAGTCAAGCATTGGCTTACACTTTCTCATCGCTCTGTGCTCATTGCTCTCGCTTTCAAGAGATTCACCACTCCTTGATTTTCTTATCTGAAGCTCTCTTTACAGATGATCTTACCACAATTACTCACGCTGTTGAAGCTATTTCTCAAATCTGCAAGCACCATAGCAAAGAAGTGATCAAAGAGAACGAGGACATAGTTCCACGCCTCATTGAACTCCTTCAAAACCACTCTCTTAGCATTGTGTACCCCTCCATCAAGGCCATCGGGTATATTCTTCATCATGGAAATGCTGTTCTCCAACATTTAATGGATTTCAACTTGCTACCCAGTCTGCTCAGGTTGATCGATTATCCGAACAAAGAAGTACAAAATGAAACATTGTGGGTCATCTCTAACATTTCCACTGGAAGACATGCCCAAATCCAACTATTAATCGAAGCTCAAGTCATCCCTAAGTTAATTTCCCTGCTCAAATGTTGGGAGAAAAGAGAGAGAGTTGACAGAGAGATTTTTAAGGAATCAGCCTGGATTCTAGTTGACGTCCTCAGCAACGGAACGGAAGGTCAGGTTCAATACATGTTGAAGCAACATGTTTTAGAGTCATTTTGCGAAGTGCTGCAACATCATGCAAAAATTGGTGATGTGGAGGCATTGAAGATTGTTCTCGAAGGATTTCAACGCATCTTACTTCGAGAAGGTTTAGAATTTCGCTCACAATTTTCTCGAATTCTCGATGATTATCATATACGAAGCATCTTACAAGAGCTCATGAATGAAGAGGAACACAGTCACAGCATCGTCGAACTCGCGACAAACATCGCATTATGGACTAGCTAATAAATCTTTTCATTTTCACATCTCTGTAAATAAATATCGGTAGCACGCTGTCATATATAGCATTAGTGACTAGTTCATAACCTCGAAAATTTCCTTCATTTCAGTTTCATAGTCCTATGAACATTCAACCCCTTTTCATCTAATCTCATTTTCTTACATCATCGCCAAATCTAAAATAAGCAACTCTTTCTGTTTATTACTCGTTGTGTGGCGCTATTAAGGATTTATAGATTCATTAATCATCATCATTCGTAACGATAGGTTCTAACAATCGACCAATCATACTATAATCTGGTATTGATTGGGGAGGGAAAGCTGCTTGAATTTGGTATATTTCTTTAGTTCTCGCATCTCCAATCTTATCATATAATACCCAAGGACTATTGTAATTCATCTTTCCTAATAATCCTTTGATTGGGAACATTGCGGCATTCCCAGGATAAATTAATTTGATTGAAAATATATCTTGAAAAGAGTTGGCGAAGTCTATTCTCTCTCCTCTACCAGCGGTAGACATCAGATTATCACTGGAAGGACGATCTTTTAAATTAGGATTAATAAGAATTACTGGTTTCCCATTGGCTGCATCTATCATTTCCTTTAATAACTGAGTAATCATACCTCCAACACCTACAATGTTCGTAAGGGAAGAGGACAAATCACTCCTATGATACTTACTATTCTGAGGAGCAATAATGATAAAGAGATCATCATCAGGAAAGACTTGATCCTTTCCTATTTGACCGAATCTTATCAATGCTTCAGATCGAGGTTTGATGTTATCTTGAGGTTGAAACTTGTATTGTTGGGGAATAGAACCCCAATCCATTCTCTCTAAGAATGCCCTCATACTTCCCAATGATATTGGTAGTCCTGATCTAATTCCTTCTCCAAGGCTTTGTTGAACACATATTTTAATCTTATACGCATCTCTCTCTAATAATGATATGACAATCTCTCGGACAAGCTCGAGCATCGTTCCAATACGATAGGTATCAAACTCTGGATTCATCTTGAGATAATAACAAATAAGATAAATAACTCAGTTATATGACATATAATTCTCACCTCAGGCACATTGACAGTGATCCTTAGCTTGGATTTATTTTGTATTTTAGGGTTTTTGATGGCATCGATCACCGCATCACTCGCATAGCGATATAAGAAGTTCCTCACCCAATTAGCATGAGGAACATTGTTCCACAGAAGATTCGTTGGAAGATTATAGTTCTTACCAAAAGGTAAATTCGCAATCTGACCAGCTTCTCTATATAATTCTAATAGACTAAAAGTAGAGATGAAGTAATCCTTCAACTCTCCTTCTTTATCTGTGAAATCTTGAGGGAAAGGAAGTAATACAGAACGAATTTCATCTTTTCCTTTGATCTTACAGTTAATTTTCAGTTGAATTCCCTTCGATAAGTCTATTCTTTCGCAATGAACTTGTTCAATGACAAAATTATTTCTTGTCCAGAAGTTTGCTTTATCAGATTCACTTTTTAAAGTTTTATCCGTTAAAGCTAGTTGAAATAATAACGATTGTGATTCTTCTTTGATGAAAAAATTCGAAAGAATCGGAACACAACTTGAGTCCGTGTTTGAAAGATCTAGGTTCAATAAGGTGGAGGACGGATTTTTCAATCCATGTTGGAAAGAGTTGAACAAGGATTGACCAATAAAACCCTCTAACTGTGGAACTCCAATAAGCATTAAGATACTTAGTAGAAGATAATAAGCACTCTTCTCCATCGATAAATTAAGCCAAACAACTCACTAGACTAATAATAACAAGATCCTTAGTGCGATGCCTATTTACGAAATAGTCAGAATTGAAACAATAGAAGATAGAAGATGATTATCAGAGGATTATTAGTCTTTTGGATCATATTTGATCTTTCAGTCTGGAATATTTATGGATTTGTCAATGTAAGATGATTCTAGAAATTAGTTGAAGTTATTGTTTGATTCTTTTGATAGTTTGATGAGACGATAAAAGATGGTGATAAGCGACCTCCCTGTCATATTGTAATACATGATAGTGTAAAAGGCTTCTTTAATTGGCATCAGGTAATTACGAATAAAAATCTTGAGAACATTTTGTATTCTTTGTTTTTCCAACGATTAGGAATTCTTTGTGAAGGTAGCGAAAGCAATGAATATTAAAATTGATGAAATTGGAAAGGGATCTAATGTAAGAAATCTCTATCGTCTTAAAGTTGTTTTGATAGTATATTATTCAGTTACAAGATGCTGATGTGCTAATCTTTCATGCTCCATCTCATAAATCGAATATAGATAAAGCTTCTATGAAGAAGAAGTATAAAAACGCAGTTTTCGTTATGACTTCAATGGAACAGCCGTTTTACTACACAATCCTCCAACAACTGGGTTATCTCAATCAAAACTTTGACATGATGGTCACATATTCACTGCGATCAATATACCCCGGAACCAATCTTCCGAACCTCCCTATAACATATTTCCCGTCACATATAGTGCCTGTGGAATCAGTCTTAACTCCTGGGAAGAGCTTCGGAGAGAAGACTGGTTACGGAACAGGTATTGCAATAATAATTCTTTGTGTTTATGTATGTTTGATGGCTTGCGTTCGATAGGAGTTTCTGTTGTTCTCTTCACCTCGAACTGTAAAGCAGCAGGAGCAACTCAACGATATAAATATATTGAAGAATTAATGAAGCATATTGAAGTTCATTCGTATGGTTCATGTTTAAAGAATCGCGATGAACCTTCAATGCCGAATGATCCTACTTGGCCACCAATCGCTCAACGAAGAGCTCGTAAGATTAAAGTTTTGAGTAACTATAAATTCTATCTTGCCTTTGAAAATGCTCCGATCGATGATTATGTTTCAGAAAAGGTATCAATATTTCCCCCTCTTTAGCAACTTTGTTTTGATTAAGCTTTGTAGGTCTTCGAAGGATTGTTAGCTGGGACGATCTCAGTCTATAGAGGAGCTAAGCAAATAGGCCAATTTATGCCTTCAAACTCTTCTTTTATTAACGCCAATTCTCTCTCAGCGCAGGAGTTAGCGACATTACTAAAGAAGATAGGGTCTGATGAAAAGTTATATAATTCTTACTTTCAATGGAAACAAGAACCTCTCTCACAGCAATTCCGAGCAATCGGTGAAATGAGTTATGTTCATCCTAATGTTGTCAAGAGAATATGTGATTCTGCACTGCAACATCGAAAGGACAAAATGTAAGATATAGAAATAGATTTAGCTATATATATTCATATCATCTTTGAATTTATTTTGTGAAGACGAATATTCTCTTGATCGCTTTCTTCTAATGAGAGATCTAATTGCTGTTCTTCTTTATTTTTCAATTTATAAAATAAAACACAATAAGATTTATTAATTGGTATTTATTAATCGAAACCTTCTTCAGCATCAAAGATAGAAATGCAAAGAGAATCTAATAATGTTCCTGAGGATAGATTGCGAAGGTCGCTGTTGAGGGGTGTGTCAGGGCTGTCAGGTAGAAGTCGATTTGCAATTGATTTGAGTTGAGGTAGGATGCTAGCGAGGGGTGGTGATCGAAATGTCGGTGATGGATCATACATATGAGTAGGGCTTGCTTCGGGTTGGAAGATGATCTTCCTGAGGTGATCATAACAAAGACGATAACATGCTTCGACTGTCTCGAGATAGACAACTTGGAACACAGGACTATCCACCACATCCCAAATCTATGAAATGAAACACATTACAAAAGCCGAAAAATTGAAATGGCTTTCAGTTATTATTACCTGATTTAGAAGTTTCTGAGCTGCTGGTGTCATGCGAACAGTTTGATCGAAAATTCCTGAACCGGTTGGACTGAGAGCTACCTCCGCTTCAGGAGCTGAAGAAAAAGAAGAGAGAAAAGAAATGAATCAGATGAAAAAAAGAAAAGAGTATTCAATCAAAATCCTTACGTAAAAATAACTCTTTGGTGATAAGATCAAAATGCAATTCGATTTGTTTTCTAATCTTTTCAAATAAATCATGTATTTCTTCATATTCTACTTTAACCTTTTCCTTCACCGTCCAATCACGCAAATAGACTCGTAACTTCTCCAAAATAAACATAGAAAAACTTTGGATTCCTTTACCAAACATTTGGCGGTAAGTACCTTCAACGATTAGTCTGAACATCTCACTGTCTAACCCTCCATCATCACTTCCATCCTCTCTTGAAGAGACACTGACATTTCCTGACGAAGTTGAAGAAGTGGAACAATTCTTTTCTGTCTTAATTAAGTGTCTTGCTAAAACGTGGAGTTGAATTCTCAGGAGGGTACAGACAGCTGAGAGGAGGTAGATAGTTGTAAACATTTGACCGAAGGAAGAGATCTTCACATCTTCCCAAAGCTCTCCCTCTAAGTCGGTCGATTGTTTCCCTGAAGTTCTGAGATCTTTAATTTGACGTATTGTATTATTAATATCTATTGTTTCAAATATACGACGTCGTAGAGTTGGTAAAAAGCTTTTACATGCAAGGTCAAACTGCTTCCTAATACGAAGAAGTAATCGCGACCTTTGTGCATTCCTCATCATTTTATTATTATTGACAGCCTTCTTTGATTTTCCACCCCATCCAAATCCATCCCGATCTGTTTGAGAAGTTGATGATGATGATTCATGAGTAGAGGATGTTAATAGAGGATTCTTGATCGAATACTGATAGAAAACTGCAAGAATCAAAGATATAACAGCAAAAATACCTAATTTAACAGGATTTCTCTTGATAAACTGAATAAAAGAGTGAATCCAATCTAAAAACAACTTCATTCTAATTCTCTTTCTCTTTGCTTTGATCACAACAAAGAATCCGCTTTACCGAAAGTACACCGATTTCAATTCGGTAAGTCCTTCAAGAGAGAAGAATCCAACAAAATCTTACAAGATGTCAAGAACAGGATATGTCTTTGAGGAAATTTATCTTTGGCATGATACTGGAAGCTTAAATGGTTCCAAATGGCTGGAACCAACAGAGCATTGGGAAAATCCTGCAACGAAACGACGCTTTCATAATCTTCTCGTTGTTTCAGGTTTGATTGAGAAATTGATTCCCATTCGAGCGCGACATGCATCTCCTGAAGAAATTATCCGCAATCATACTAAGGAGTATCATGATCGGATTTTTGAGGAGAGTAAAGGTAGAGGTGGAGATGGTGGAGATCTTGCTCCATTCGCCACAGGAGGATATGACATCGCCACTCTCAGCGCTGGTGGTGTGCTCGCTGCAACTGAAGCTGTTATCGATAAGAAAGTTGACAATGCATATTGTCTTGTGAGACCCCCTGGTCATCATGCTGAAAGTAACCTGGGAATGGGTTTTTGCATTTTCAACAATGTAGCAATTGCTGCTAAACATGCACGAATTTACTCCCCATCGATTAAAAAGATCGCAATTGTTGATTATGATGTTCATCATGGCAATGGTACACAGAGCTCGTTCTGGGATGATCCGAATACGCTCTTCATCTCTTTGCATCAGGATAACAATTATCCTCATGGTTCTGGTGCTATGACCGAGATTGGTGGTCCTGGGGCGGAGGGGGCTAATATTAACATACCATTGCCTCCAGGTTCTGGAATGGGTGCATACACCTATGCTTTTGATAAAGTTGTCATTCCTGCGATAGATCGATTTCAACCTGACCTTATCCTAGTTAGCAGTGGTTTCGATGCCTCTTTCCAAGATCCTCTTGCTTCGATGATCTTATGTAGCCAATCTTACCGTGAGTTTACGCAAAAGCTAACTGCAGCCGCCAATCGCCATTGCGAAGGGAGAATTGTTTTCGCTCATGAAGGAGGTTATAGTAAGGATTATGTTCCTTTCTGCGGTCTTGCGGTGGTGGAAGTCTTGTCTGGACATCCAACGAAGGTGGTTGATCATTATGTCGCTGAGGCTTTGGTTTGGGGTTATCAAAAGTTGCAATTACATCAAGCTGCTATCGTTGATCGAGTTGCAAAGTTGCACGGTTTAGGAGGAGAAGAGAATGTGAGTACTGAAGAGAATGAAGTTCAACAGAAGATTCTCTCATTACTTCTAGGAGTGTCATCGTCTGAGAGAGAAAATATTCTAAAGAATCTTCTTATTCACCATTCTGAATAAAAGAATAAAGATTAGGAATCTATATGTCAAGACCACTCGACACAGAATGAAGAAAAAGTTGAATCTAATTTTAAAATTTTATGTAGTTCGACAAACTCTTGTAAATTGTAAATTGTGCGAAGTGGGGAAATCCCACAACAATTTAGCCTCGCCTTTAAAAAGCGCTTTTGATGACTTCAACTGAATCAGTGGCAATTGTTCTTTATCTTTTACCTTAACATAGCTGGATAGCTTAGAAGATAACAAACATGTTGAGTAGATTTGCCCTTTCCTCTAGACGGATTGCCCTCGTGGCGCGAAGATCTTTATCATCTACTACTACTGAAGTGAACACGAAGACCTTCAATCTTTTCAACCCAACTGAAGAACATGCCTCTTTACGTCAGATGCTTCGAAACTTCGTTGAAAGTGAAGTTGATCCTCAAGCTAAAGAGTTCAATCGTATTGAAAAGTTTAATGTGGAATTATTTCGCAAGTTAGGCAACTTAGGTTTGTTAGGAATCACTGTTGATCCTGAATACGGTGGATCTGGTATGGATGCAACTGCTGCTGTTATTGCACACGGTAAGCGCCTTTCTTCCCTACATATACGTTTCTTATCACCAAATCCTCCCTAAATTAAATAGAGGAGCTCAGTGCTGCTGATCCTGCCTTCTGCTTGTCTTATCTTGCTCACTCAATGCTCTTTGTCAACAACCTCAACCAGAATGGTAACCACGAGCAAAAGTTGAGATTCCTTCCTGGAACTTGCTCTGGAGAGAAAATTGGTGGTATGGGTATGTCTGAACCCTCTGTTGGTACTGATGTGTTAGGTTTGAGCACCTTCGCCCAACCTAGCGCTGATGGCAGCCACTACACTCTCAATGGAACCAAGATGTGGATTACCAACGGCACAGTCAATGGAAGCGATACTGGGGATGTGTTTCTAGTGTATGCAAAGACTGACTTGAAAGCCAAGAACGGTGCTCTGACGTCATTCTTAGTGGAGAAAGGAATGCCTGGTTTTAGCCTTGGACAGAAGATCAATGACAAGTTAGGAATGAGAGCATCAAATACTGCTGAATTAGTGTTTACTGATGTTAAAATTCCTAAGGAAAACGTGGTCGGTGAAGTAGGAGGAGCAACCTTGTGTATGATGAGAAACTTAGAAATTGAGAGAATTACTCTTGCCGCTATGTCCTTAGGTATTGCTCGTAGAAGCATTGAGGTAATGAGTAAATATGCCCAAGAACGAAAGGCTTTTGGTAAACCAATCGCTGATTTCGGTCAGGTAAGAGGACGTCAGCAGCTCTCCTAACTGATTGTCTTACACATTCTAATTAGATCCAGAAGGCCATCGCTGAGTCTTACGCGGAATATCTAGCCGGTAGAAGCTATGTTTACGATGTCGCCAGAAAACTTGACTTGAATTCCTATGGCAACGGTCTTGATGCTGACGGAGTGAAGTTGTACTGTGCTCCTATGGCTAAGAGAGTCGCGGATCGTGCTATCCAGGTGCTCGGAGGTAATGGATATGTTGGAGAGTATCAAGTTGAGCGACTGTGGAGAGATGCCAAGCTATTAGAGATTGGAGGCGGTACTAATGAAGCACATCATAAGAATATGGTGCGAGATCTTAAGAAGTTAGGTAGTAAAATCGAATAAAATGTATTATTGTTATAGTAGTAGGAAAAACAGAAATAAGCAGTCTAATATCATTGTTATGATCGAAAGGCTGTGAATTCTCTCTTACTTTTTTTTTTCTTGCTGGGTTAGGTGATTTTACAGTTAAAAGAAACACTACAATGCTGTGCAAATCACTGAAAGAAAAAGTCTATCCAAATCTATCAATTAATTTTTGTCGATAGCTTGCCTCTTGAATGACAGAAGGACAACAATCATTCATTAACTGTTTGAGACGAGCATTAAACACATCAATACCTAACGATACCTCGACATCATTTAAAATTCGATCTTTATCAGATAATACCTTTGCATTCGCTGAACGAACATCAACATCATAGCTTGACATAAATTTGAAATCTTTAGAAGAAACTTCAGATAAAGGGAAAAACAATTGTAATTGAACATTTAATCTCATGGTATGATAATACTCAAATAAACACCAAATTCTACTTAATGGTAAAGGATCTCTTGCTTCATTTAATACACCTAAAGTGCATTTACAGTTACTAATTGCGGTAATAAATTCATTATCAACAGGTGCTTGCATATGCTGATTCTTAATAAATAAATCACACCAATAGTAAGGGAATTCTTCTTTCTGACGGAAGTAGAAAATGGTTGAGAAGTCTGCTGCGAGTTGCTCTAAAAGTGAGAAGGGATAATCCCAAGCATGAGAGAGAAAAACTGAAGCTAAGCCCACTAATACTTGACCGCTGCTATCTCTTCTTCCTAATAAATAATGGAAATAAGAACACTGAGCTCCGAGAGTGGCGGGGATGATGATTTCAGCCACGATTGAACGAGTTGTTAACGTGTTGGAGTGAATGTTATGAAGGAGTCGCAAGATCGAAAAGGCACTAGCAGAGACTCCAAGAACCTTATCATCAGCTATCCACTTCTCTTGGAGGTGTAATAATTCTTCATCAATCGGTGAGGTTAATCGATCTAATAGTGCCATAATTTCAGAATTTAAAGAGTTTTGAATCTTATTTTTCTCTTGTTTCTTGCTCCCAAAAGAAATCTTAGGAAACTTTACCGATGGAATTAATTTCCCTATCAAAGATTTCCTCTTCGTTCCCTCATTTCTCCTTCCTTTCATTGCTAGTTCGATCATCGAATCGACGACATTGTCAAACCCGACGAATGTCTGAGGAGAATATTCTACGTACGTCACGTGAATAGGATTTCCTGATCGAATTGATTCTTCTTGTAATTTCTTTGCTGCAGCAAATCCTTCCTCGGCCAGGACAGCTTCAGGGAAGAGCGATGAGTCAGATGAACTAAGAGTACAGAAATCGACTCCTTGTTCGTGAATAATTTTATCGCGTTTCTCAGGAAAGCATCCAACCAATACAATATTTGCAGTAGAACCATGAAGTCTCATTTCTGCAATGTGAGTGTTCATCATACTATTAAAATCACTTCGACGATTTAAAGGGAAAATACATACAAACACATTTGCTCCTGTGTATGATCCAATTCTTAAACGAGCATAAGCATGTTGTCCAGCTGTATCCCATAAACCAAGAATGATCTTTTCTCCTGTCTTCGTCGTGTATTGTTGCTGATAATTATCAAATACAGTTGGAACATAATCCATCTCATCCTCTAATCTTCCTTTCAATGTAAATCTAAATAAGAAGTCTGTACTCAGTGAAGCACTATAAGATGTGTCATTTTCATCAGGATGCGATACAATCACTGCACGATAAGGAATGGTATCCATTTCAAGAAAAAAATGAAAATCTATTCTTTTCTTAATTTTGCGCCGCAGCTAAATACTTTTGTGTATATTTTTATGTGAATTAAAATTTTTTGAATGAGGAAGGGAAAAGATAAAAAAAAGAAAGATAACAGAAAAATTAGAAAATTTGAATTAGTCTATTCATGAAATCATATAATAAATTCAGATATACTGAGATACTATCTGTTTTATTTTATTGTATCGATCATCATCCAACACTTTGCGAAAAGTATCATATGGAGTAACCTTTGCCTTCTTCTTTTCTGTTTCCCCTCCCTCTACCAGATACTTGAACAGTGCAGGAGAGAAGCCCGAAAGCATCTGTACATTCTCAGAACTGGACTGACCGGGAAATCCTTTCGTATCTCCTCTTAGATTCCAGAAGATAATTCGAGGTATCTTATAAGGCTTCCCGGTCACCTTTTTCCCTAAATTAGTAAATCTTCGAGTAATACTTTCTAATTGAGTCACTTCGCTATCTTCTAAAGCTTCATCAAATTGCATATCAGAGAAGACAATTAAGTCAGGGATCTCTGATTCTAAAAGACGATTTGTTTCTACAATATCTGCAATGAGTTTAAACGCTCTTGCAATATTAGTTGATCCTCCCCATGGAGCACGTCTGGCAATCGTTACTTTCTCTGCAATATCTTTTGCTTCACTTAGGTTAACCCATGTTGGCTTCGTTTCGAAAGAAATAAATCGATCACGAAACGCTGGATGGTTGACCTCCGAGATTAATATTCCTAAGGCAATCGCAACCTCCATTGGAGTGCCATCCATAGACCCAGAAACATCTACTAGAGGAACAAGCTTTCCGAGGTTCACACTAGTTGTTGAAGGAGATAAAGATGATGATTTCTCAGCGACCGTCCTCACTACCTCATTACGAATAGCTTCCCATTGAAGTTGGAAGATCTCTGTTTCTACGGAGAATCCTCCTCGCGTTGGTGTCTTCATCAGAGAATGAACAATTTCATGAGGGAAGTTCTGCTTTCCTTTAATCTTCCTTTCTCTTATGGCAATAAGAAGGTTGTTTCGGCACTCTATTCGATCAGGATCATTACTTCTATCACCTGTTAAGTATTTATCGACTGGGATCTCCCTTCTTCCTAACTTCTCATTGGCGAACGCTTTGCGATATTTTTTCATGCTTACTGAAGGAACGCGATCGAATTCGATACTCGCATATCTCTTTCCACACATCTTCACCTCTGGAACATCAATGTTCTGTGTTAACTTGCTAATCACCTTGCGATAAAGGCGCTTTGCTTTGTTGTATGCCTGCTCTTCATCCAAGTCAGCAGAAGGAAACATCGCCATCACGAGTTTCTTGAATAAAGATTTGTTTTCCCTCTGAAACTTATGACCTTCTCTTGGAGCATACTTGCTACATAGAGAAATGGATATCTGTAGTGGATGCTCTCCAGCTTGTATTGCTCGATTTAGAGCCATCTCATCTATTTTCAGTTGATCAACCACTAACTCGATGATCGAATCTTGAAGTCGATTAAAGCTAGAAGATTCATTAATCTTTGCTAAAATATTAAAATAATCTTTGTAATATCCAAATTCAGCGATGAGTGGGAGAACAGCAAGGACTATATGAGGGTAACGGTTGTAAAGCCCAATCAAAAGTTGGTAAAAGATTGATCGCTCCCCTTTCCCACCTCGACAATCTCTTGTTTGAAAAGCCAAAATAAAGAGATCTGAAATAATTTCAGATCGTTTGAGAGGATAAAGAGATGCTTCGTTTAAACAATCGTCTAACAGTTCCAGTAATCTTTCATCTGGGATATTTCTAACTAAAGCAAAGAATAAAGCAACACGAGATTCTCCAACTTCTTCCTTCGAGTATTCAAGAGCTCCATTCTCACCTCTAACTTTTGTGGAGATTGTAGAGACTGGTAGATCTCCTGATTGTATAGTCGTGAGTTCCTTTACCTCGAGCTTATTTTTTTCTGTTTCGGCTTCAAATAATCCAATCCAATTCATGATTCCAAATGAAACCACTAATTAAAAATAAAATTCTAACAATTAAAATAAAATATTTCAATTTGTTAACGGAAAGATATTCAAGAAAGATCACGCAGAATGAAAAAAAAGAAACACCTTGTGAAGTCATGAGAATCCTAGGAGAGCGAAGAAGATAAGCGTTACGACCCTTTTTTCCCACGAAAGATTCGTCGCCTCCTTCCGCAAATAACTTCGCAATTACTGCAAG
>VFQN01000723.1_pt1 | contig 59654 bp, 95 predicted proteins | sample 3512371 | NCBI WGS metagenome assembly VFQN01 (sample SAMN10412370, study PRJNA504923) | tailings metagenome | isolation source: Replicate 2 from Balatoc abandoned mine | place: Philippines: Itogon, Benguet | collected 2017-08-28 | reverse complement strand
ACACCCGCACACACAACGCCAAGGGAGACCAACGACAGGCAGCACGCCAGGGCAGGTGTGTCGGTCACACATTCCGCAAGAGTTCAAACAGAGAGGCGACGATCCACAACCATGAACCCGCAGGTCATGACATATCAGGGCATGGCGCACAGTCCAGTCAACAAGGCAATTCCGGTTAAGATGACCGCATCACCACATGCACCTGCTACCACTGCAGCTGTTGCCGCCCATTGGACCCACCTTCAAAGTCCATGCGCCCCCTGCAGAAGATCTCGTCGTTGCAGGGAGGCTGCGCGCAACCACACAGGGGCGCAATTAAAACGCAGGGGTTGCCATACGGTACTTCCCATGTTGCACGTAACATTCCACCGGTCCATGCTCATGCACACCAAGCGATGGCTCCACTCAAGTTTAGGTGTGGCTCCATCAGCACTGTCCCCGTCCTTGACACTGCGTATGGCGGTATGGGTGTTTCTGGTCCACTGCACACACTGGCTGTCGGGAGCTGTCGCGGAGGAACATGTCAACTGGTGAAACTGGTGGAAGACGTATCAACTAATCATATTGCGATGGCATACATCCAAATTCACGCACTGTCTCACCATGGGGGTGATGTCTGAGCTGTAGCGGGCCAGGAAGGCTGCGTCGCTGAAGTCCACGGGGGACTTGGTGGGGCGGGGGAGCCACATCGGCGGGAAGCGGCCGAAGCTCGGCGTGAAAGACTGGTCCGACTGCGGCTGCACGGAGGTGTCCACGGGGAGCCAAGGGTCCAGCTGCGACAGCCTGAGCGTGAGTTGGGGCGAGCAAGGGCGGGTCAGGTTTGGGGGTGGACACTTTTATTTAATTTAATGTTTAGTGCAGCACACGCAATGCTTGCAGATACCCTTGCAGTGTTTTAGGCAGAGCCAAAGTTCCGCAAGTACGCCTCTCCAGCCGCGCAGCGAGCAGGGCAATGTGTGGCCATATGCGCTGGCCCATCGGTTGGAAGGCTCGCCCGCACTCGCCTGCGCATCAGCGTGTCAAACACCGCACGTACGGCACCCGGGGCCAGGCGGTACGCCGAGGTGCCGTACAGTGTCACGTCGGCGGCCAGCTGTACGACCATGTCGAGCTGCGGCGTGGGCAGGTCGTACGGCAGGAGGGACAGGAAGGACATGTCCACGCCGTACAGGGTGACCTCGGCGCCCGCCACGGCTGCGGCGCCGGCTTCGGGGCTGGCCGTGACCTGGACCGTCACCTGCAGGAGGAGCGAAGAATGGGATGTCGGGCATTTTATACAGAAAGACAGGGACGCACGCGGTACAAGGGGATGCAGGAACAAGAGCCTCGCTCTTATCTATCGGCCGGCTGCGATAAAAGAGGTCGGAATGCCGGCATGATGCGTACTTAAGGCTATTTGGGTGAGCAGCTGCCCGCCAGTGGGGTGCACCACCTGGTCGTGACCAACGGCCCTGCACCGACTCTGCCAGCGGCCGCAGTAGCGCTTCCACAGCTCCTGACAGCCGTTTGAGCGCATGGTGTCCTCAGGCGAGGTAGGGCACCAGCACCGTCGACCAACCAAGCCGAACCGAGGCTTAAGCCGTTGACACACGCACCCCACGCACCTCAGCCGTGCTGCCCGGCTCCACCGCCAGCACCACCTGCCCGTCCACATCCTCCACCGAGCTGCTGCTGCTGCTGCCCTGGCCCGGCACCATGCTGATGGACACCCCCAGCTCGTTGGTGCGCTCCAGCTTCAGGTCAGCTGTCATGGTGTGGGTCTGGGGCGCCAGCGGGTCGAACAGCAGGCTGACGGGCAGCAGGGAGGGGTCGGGCAGCGCCAGGGCGGCGGGGGCCAGGCGGGGTACGTCCAGGACGGCCGCCACGGTGCAGCCGGTGGCGCACTCGGAGGGCAGGGGGCCGATGGTGACGGTGTGCAGCGTGTTGGCGGGGAGCTGGGGGTGGGGGGAGAAGAAGGAAGGGTGGAGAGGGGGAACACGTCGTGGAAATGGTTGGGGTATGGGCTGGCACCGGGCAGCAGGTGGTGTTGGACAGCGGTGGGCAGTGCTTGGCGAGCTTTAGCAGGGTCTTTGGGAAGCAAGACGTGGTCAGTGCAATACAGTGTGCAATTGCGGCGAGGTATGCAGAGCACGCCAAGGTGAGAGACATAGGAAAGCAGGGAAAATTACTTACCGTGCTGAGGACCTGCAGGTTGCTGGTCCTGCTGTTGCCCCACCACAGCATGAGGCGGGCGGTGGGGAAGGGCACCTGCAGGCTGACGGTGGCCGTGGCGCCGACGCCGTACGACTCCCTGCAAGCGAAAGCAAGCACGGCAGTTGGTTCACACCGTGGGCGCACAATGTAGCATTCCGCCGTTTGCCCCTTACCGACTATGGGCCACAGGCTAGCGCGGGGACCATGGACTCTCAGGGGGGCGAGGTTGCGCCATTTGTCCTGGAAAGCCTTGCCGGGCCCGATGTGTGCCCTTACGAGCATGCTTGCGACTCACTTGTCAAGCGTGAGGGATGGAGAGGGATGGCGGTTGAGGGGCATGTCGTTCCATTCGGTTGCGTTCAGGCCCAGGGGCTGCTTGTCGCACACCGTGACGCTGTCGCCGCCGGCGGGCACAGTCACGCAGCCGGTGAGGACGAAATGGCCGACGCACGGGAGCGCAAGCTGGCAGTTGGGATCGAAACCGGCACCGGTGGTTGTCGTACAAGAGGCGGTTGTCGTACACGTGGCGCCCTCAGGCTCAGCAGGCGCGAGCGTTACGGAGACGGCGACTCCCGGGATGGCGGCGCCGCCAGAGAACGGCGCGAGGGTGGCGCGTACGGCGAAGTTGATGCCGGGTATGTTGGTGTCGTACGAGCGCTCGACGGTCAGGCGAGCGGGACCGTCAGCGATGCTGCGGTGGGTAGATGGGGCGAGCAACGGGGGTATGATGTGAAGATGAAGTTGCCACAGCGAAGGTTGGACTATTTGCCGAAGTTCTTCAAGGTGCATAACAAGGGCCACGGAGCTCCGCAGTCTATCCGCATCCCCAGGCACAGGGGGCACTTACGTTACGGTGGCGTCCTTTGTGATCAGCTCCCTGGTGGGTCCGACCCATTGTGCGCTGACGGTCAACGTGTCGTACATCTCGGGCCTCTGGTCAACGGGCAGGGCCCCCAGGTCAACGACGGCCGTCGCCGTACCGTCGAGGGCCGTGGTGACATTGATGATGCCGCTGGAGCGTGCCGTACTCCACGTGACGGTTATGGGCGACCCGTCAACTGCCGTGCCAATGTAGCTAACCGCCGTCAGCTGCACGTTGACGGCATCTGTGGGTCTGGCCCAAGAGGGGGCCTCCAGCTGTGTGGGGAAGGGGTTGCGGAGGGCATCGTGGGTGGTGAGGTTAGCAGCAACGGATACTAGTTATACGTGTAGCAGTTCTGGCATTGGGCTTGTTGGCCCTTGAACCTCCGGCTCGTACATAGGGTCGTTGCAATTGAAGAGGAGAAAAGCCTTCGCTTCGTCACTCTGTCTGACTGGCAACCTGTATACGCAGCAGCAGCTAAAAGCCGCTTGCCAGCAACAGTAACCAGACAAGAGGCACGGCTTGCTGCTTGGAAAATGGCAAGCTCGCCACCTCTTTGCTCCCAATGCAGCAACAGACTCTCGCACCTTGAGCTCGACGGTTGGCGGCCTCGGCTCTGAAACCACGAAGCTGAAGCTGCCGTACTGCAGCCACGTGACGCCCTCGTCGCCCGGCGCGATGGTGGGCGGCTCCTCGGTAGAGATGACCGACCCGGGGGCCGGCAGGTACATCACCAGGTTGTACGCCGTTCGCTTGGCGTCCGCGGGTATGGCAATCTCGGTGTGGACCGTACCGGCGGCGGCGTCAATCTGTGCAGGGGAGCCATACGGTGGCAAGGCGGAAGACCTCATCGAGTTATTGGTTGCAACCTGTGCGCACTTGCAAGGGGCCATGGCCTTCTGCTGGGGCCACCGTCGCCGTTGCAGTATGACGCGTCCTGTGCACTGGGACACCAACTAGCATTTCCCGTACCGGTGCGGCACGCGAAAGACGTACCTGCACTGGGTACTGCGGGTCCTTGCCGGACGGGTCCATCCCCGGCGCCTGCAGCACGGCCCACGTGCCAGCCGGCGGCAGCACCAGCTCGAAACCCTGCACCGCCTGCACCAGGCCTGCATGGGAGCACGCGATGGGCATATGGCAAACAGCACCCAGGCACACAGTCAGTCCAAGCGCTGCAGCAGCACCACAGCAAGCCATGTAGTAATCGTGCAGGCGGCCTTCTCATGCCCCTCTGCCCCAGGTATTTCCACGACCGGATACTCACCGATACGACTACAACTCCGCTCCATTGCAGCAGCTGTGCAGGGCACGGGCACGCATGCACGCGCGCGCACGCACCTGTGACCTTGAGGACATCCCCTGGCGTGACCGCCCGCCGGTCCGCCACCAGCGTGGCCCGGTACGAGTCCACGCTGGCGCCGGCGCCGAAGTAGGCTGGCGAGGATAGGGCCGCCTCGCCGTTGAAGCGGGCCAGGGCCACCAGCAGCTGGAACACCTGCAGCATCCGGACCGCAACGGCACGTGCCGCAGGCTTAGCGTGGGGCGCATGAAGGTGCCACATCGGCAGGCTCGCAAGCGGAGCAAATCCAGGGTAGCGGCTGCTGGGCGGCAAGCATTCGCCCTCTCAGCTTGCTTTCTAAGGCAACGTTTGACTACGTTGATGCACCACCTGCTGCTTACAAGTTACCTGGACCCGTGCCCCGTGCCCCTTTCTCACCCCAGGTGGCATGGCGTCATCCGGCAGTGCACACGTGCCGTCCGTCCCCGTGACGCAGCTTCCTAGCAGCTGCATGCCGGCGCCGCCATTCAAGGCGTGGAACGACACTGCCGCGCCCGCCACTGGTCCGCTGCCGGGCGCGGTGGAAGTGACCCAGGCCAGCAGCCGGCCGCTCGGTGCTTGCATGACGGACAGCGACAGCGAGGTGTTGAGCAACACGCGAACCTGGGAGCTTGCCACGTTGCCGTCGCTGGCCTGCGTGCGAGCAGGCGGGTGATTGACGCTTTCACTTGAGGCAACTGATACGGCAGCGCGGCTGAGATCGCTGGCTACCTACCCAACAGACAAGGCGCATAGCCTGCACAGACATGACACTGTCTACTGGCACGAAGCGTGCGGAAGCTTTCCACACGTGCTATGAACGCACCGGCGTGCAGCACACGTCGACCACGCGGACGCGGGAATCCGGGCCGCCCTCTGCGCGCAGGGGCAGCAGCAGCTCCGTCCATCCGGCCGCCGATCCGGGCGTGTTGAGCGGCTTGGGCACCGCCACCTCCACGGGCGGCTCGCCCAGCATCTGCCGAACGTTGATGGCGTCGCCGGTGTAGCCGGCCTGCGTACAGCAGTACGCCGCAGCACAGAACAGCAATGTGTGTTAGCATGCCGCGCCTTGAGCTTGCCATCATGTGGACGCTTCGTGCAACCACGAGTCCGCAAGGAGCTATGCTCAAGTCCCACAGCCATTGCTCAGTGCCGACGCAGGGAGGAATCAAAGCCACAGTGCCCACGCCCTCTGCCCACAGGAAGCCCGAATGCGCCTTGACCCATATCGCACCGCTTGGATCCGCAGCAGCTGGTCCAGCTGCTTGGGCTCGTCCAGGTTGAGCTCCCACGAGCCCAGGGACGTCATGTAGGTGTTCCAGTCCTTGCCGCCGGGGGGCAGGGGCGGCGGGGGGTGCGCCACGTGCGGCCAGGCGGCCAGCGTGTCCACGCCCGCCTCCAGCACCACGGTGCGGTCCACATCGGGCGGCTGCAGCGTGTAGGCGACGTTGGAGGTCTCGAAGACTGTGGAGGAGGCCTGCATGTACGTAATGGGCCACGGACACGAGTGCATCTGGACACGATTCCGGACCCCGTAACTTCAGCCACGCAAAGCACACACGATGTGTTGGGGAGACTCCAATCAACAAGTAACAAGTTTTTTAAGCAAGGGAGCGCGGTTCCTGCAGACCTGCAGGGGCTGGCCGTAGCCGTCCTTGACCGCCGCGCTGCTGACGGTCTGGATGCGGTACACGGCGCCCTCCTTTAGCGTGGGCACCGTCAGCCGGGCGCGGCCCCTGTTGACCAGGCTGAGGCTGAAGGGCACGTTGGCGCAGGGCGAGGAGGCAGGCGACGCGCGGTCCTGCACCTCGCACAGGCGCGTGGCGGCAGCCAGGGCGTCCAGGGAGGTGTCGGGCGACAGGCCGTGCACCAGCCAGGCGTCCAGGCGGCGGTAGCTGCAGGTGACCGCCCCATGGGACGGCGTAACGGGTACTAAGAGTGAGGTTATGGTATAGATAGATGGGACATGGCAGGTGGCAACATGGACATGTGCAGCTGGCGGCAGCTGCCCAGGCAGGGGAAGCCCAGAACGGAAGGCCGGGTCACATGGCAGGGGTCCGAAGGTCGGTGCTGATGTATACTGTACGGCGGGAACCACAAGGAGCTTGGTAGGATGCTTACGTGTAGGCGGTGAAGGAGTTGGTGTCTGGGTACCAGGGGTTGTACGGCAGACGGAATCGGCGCAGACCGCCGGCGTTGATGCGGAGCATCTGGGCCAGCGGACCGGCCAGCGCGTTGTAACGAGTGCCGGCCTGGAGGCGGAAGGCGTACCTACACAGGGGCGAGCATGAAGGGGTGGGGCATGGGAGGCGGATGCGCAGCTGTCAGGCGTGTGTGGCACGTGCGTGGCACGTGCGTGTGCAGTAAGCAAGGATTCTGAGAGTTGTGGGCACGGTGTGACGGTATGACGTGGGAGTGTTGCACTGCTCAACGGTGCTCCTGTGCGCTGTGACCGAGCCAGGCATGAGTGCAGCGCGATCACTCATCGGGCGCATGCAGTGCTTACTCTGTGTTGGCCTCCAGGGGAGTGACGGGCCACACGGTTGCACACGTGGCGTTGACGTCCAGGCTGAGGGTCACCTGCGGTTGACGTGGGTTAAGGCAAAAGTTACTTCACCTCCTCCACAACCGCAATCTAAATGCGCCACCGACACCTGCTGAGAATGTTGTCCACTTCTGCAAGATGACAGAGCAGTGCGGACAGACCCGTGCTGGCGCAACAGTGAGCCCAGCAGCGCACGCGCGCTCACCCCTGGGGCTGGGCTCTGGCAGGGCGTGACCTCCACACCGCCGGGCGGAACGCCGCCGTCCTTGCGCACCACCTGCAGACGTGTCAACACGCATGCTGAGTTTGCGGAGCAGCATAGCATCCATAACAACCAAGTCTCCAAGTGGTATTGGTACCAGTCAGCTACATAGCTTGCAAAGTCTTGCTGGTTGCCTTTCTTGTCCCTGCATGCCAGCAGGTTGACGATGAACGGAGTAATCAATGCTCAGGGGGGGTCAGCACGCCGGCTCACCACCATGGCTGCCTTGAGAGCCGCCAGGTTCACAGGGTAGTTGAAGGACAGCTGGATCTTGCCTGCAGACAGGAACAGTACAAAAGCCATGCATGTGAATGCCCTGAAAGAAGAATGCAGCAACAAGGCTCGGGACCGCCGGTCGGCCGTAGAGGCACAAGGGGCGGCCTAGGGCAGCGGTGCCTCGTGGGAGCAACGGCAACTTGCCATCGGGAGGGATCTCCGGCAGGATGTCGGTCTTGTAGTCGCCTGTGACGCCGCTCCACGTGCCGTCCGTGAGGCGCGCGGCGGTCTCGCTGGTCACGGCGTCGTACGACATGGTCAGGGGGTTGGAGGCCAGGGGGCGTGTGGCGGGCAGGTCTCCCAGCTGAAGGACAGCGCCTGCACCAAGAGTAACAGGCGATAACGTGCAAGCCGTCAAGAGATGTTCTCAGGTAAAGGTCTCGTGAAGTTGCAGGGATTTGGAGGGCAAGGCGTGCAGTGTGGGAGGAGGGGAATCAGGGCTGTGTACTGTAAAGGCAAAGTGATGGGTTCCTGGGCGTTCCGGTTGCTGGGAGTTGGCGGTTGGTCTTACCGTCGTACGCCGTGAGGCGGGCGTTCCAACGGAAGGTGCAGCTGAGGTCGGTGGGCCACGGCTCAGAGGGGTCGAAGCGGGCAATTGTGGTGGTGACCCAGCGGAAGCGGCCGGGCATGGGGCAGCTGAGCGTGAAGGGCAGCTGCCGGCAGGGCCAAGGTGTGTGAGCGGGGCAAGGAAGTGCCTTTCAGCCTCGCGAACACAGCAGAAGCAAAAGAGCTTTGTAATGTGGAGCTGGAAACCACGGACTTGCTCGTAGTGCGGGACACTCTCGAAGCGCCAGACGCCGATGCACGCACAGGGAGAGGCCAGCCTGCTGAGGAACCGTCGATGGTGTATGCTGACAGGGTACCAGTCACACTGCAGTTACCGGTAGTAAGCGCGTCCAGGTGTGTCCTGTGTAACAACAACACGCACCGTGGACGCCTTGAAGCCCTGGTCGAAGTCGGAGCCCAGCGCTATGACCGGCCTCGAGAACACGACCTGCAGCATGCGAGCCACATGGTTCAGTACGGCAATCTAACGCTGATGTCCTGAACAGGGAGACGCCGCAGGAGCCACAGCTGTGTGCGCCGGAGTCGTGTGCGCACTCACGGTGATGGCCTGACTGTCGGTCATGGTCACCGGCGTAGCGGGGTCATCAAACCGGGTGAGCTGTACTGGCGTGGTGAGGACAACGGTGAGGGGCACCACATCGGCTAGGAAGGCACTCCGTGGCTTCACCGGCCGAGCAGAGGTGCAGCTTAAGAGCACGGCGCCAAGCAGCAGCAGGAGTAGACGGCAGAGACCAGCGCTTCCTGAGGCAAGGATTGGATCCAGGCACCCGTAGTCGTAGCACGCACACGCGCTTTCCCGTCGCGAAAACGGGGGGTGTGTCCATACTACCCCCGCCCGCCGCGCGAAAAGGCCTTTCCTTAACACATAAACTGTAAGAGCCAGTGGGTTCCATCCTTTCTTCCCTTGCTGGGATTGCTTTCTGCGCTGGCTGTCTTGGCGTACCTTGCGGGCGGACCAGCACCATGGTCGTCCCACAATGTTGTGTTGAGCGCCGCATTGCGGCAATGTGCTGATAAGCACTTCACGGCATGCAATCGTGGTTGCAGATAAGCAAGCTCAATCTCTATGGGTCGCGCGGTTGGCTGGGCGAAGCCTGCGACGCTGGCAGCTCCTGTTATTCGCGAAGTTGAGATATCAGGATATGGGCGCAATTATTGACAGCTGAGGTGTAGAGTGAGGACCTTAAAGCAAGCCAGCGAGCCCCAAGTCACTGAGTGAAGAATATGTGGGACAAGGCGCAGAGTTCCTCAGCAGTGTACGCATGTATAGCTATGTGCACGAGCTCGGATGTCTTGGGGAGACAAGCCCAGTGTTCCTCCGGCAGCTTTATTCCACTCTGTCCAACCGTTGAGGGAAGCTGCGGCTAAGCTGCCGCGGAAGCTTGTCGTGGTAACAGTATATCTAGGCTAACGGCACTGCAACATGAGCAACCCTTGGCATGAAGTCCGACAGGAATTATCCGGACTTCCAGGTCTTAAGATGTCAGTCATGACGTACAGACCAGGAAGCCGACAGGCTTGTCAGACGGGGGCACGCCACGTCAACTGCACTTGGGCTCATTACTAACCACGTCAGTCGAACATGCCACAATGCCCAACCCAGCGGAGACCCCGGACCCAACCTGACCCAGCCTCCTCTCTGCATACAACATCCTACCAATCAGAGGACCAAGCAGGGAAGCTTTCCGGCCACCAAGCCATACCACTACCATAACGCAGTACTTCGTGGTACCAGGCGTGCAGACTAACCTGCTTAGGCCTGCACCAACATGGCGGTCCTCCGAGCTCAGTCCGTCGAAATTTCTGGAAACCTGATCTTACATAACTTGTGAGGCATCAGGTGTGTGCACGCTGTTCGTACTTGCTGCCTTGCCCCCCCCTTCTGCCCTGTGCGTATGCCTGTGCGTCACGCCCCTCCAACCCTCCAGCCCGTGTGTGCAGTTCCTTCAGTTGTTGCACGGTTGCGGCTTGCAGTTCTGCAGCAGCACTTCGTGCACCAACGCGCAACGGGACTCCTCCACTTACCAGATAGGGCATCGGATCATGTCCTCAACTCGTCTTCCCCAGTCCTCCGCTGCTCCCTTACCATGCACACCCCCTCCGTCTGACCGACACGCACAGTATTTGCTTCCGTCCGTCCAGGTGTTCTTCGTGTGGTCCGTCTAGGTGTTTTTCATCTTGGGTCCCCCAAGATACCATGCTGTCCAGCCTTGCCGCCCTCCACAGCCCTCCATATGAACATTGTCACCCTCAACGCTGTTGGATGCAGGGCGCTTGTGGTTTGCCCCGTACCCGAAAACAGGAAACCCCAGCGCCTGAAGGATCGACACAACTCACAGTGCCCCCACTCGCTGCAGGGCCTCCGCCACGCCCCCTTCCGCCCGCTGCACCTCCGCCTGCGCTCTGTCCACCAGCAGCTGCAGCGTGTGTGGGTCCCACACACCGTCTCCTCCATCCCCGCCAGCCCGCCCCTGCCCTTTGCCCCCACCCCGCACCCCACCTCTACTCCCCTGCTGCTGCTGCTCCCCTAGCTGCCGTACGGCCGTCCCCACCTGGTCCCGGGCCATGCCACCGTCACGCTGAGGCTCAAGGTGCATGCTCCACGTCCCGTCTGCCCGGACCTCTGCCCCCTGGGCATCCATCCCTCCTGCAGCCAGCAACGCCACCTCCAGCACGGCCAGCAGCTCCCCCACCCGCTGCGCCGCCTCCAGGGACGCCGCCACAGCCACCCCCGACGCAGCGGCGCCGTTCGACAGCGGGTGCAGCTCCGCCGCAACCCCACCGCCACCAGCCCCGCCCCGCTGCTGCAGCATGGCGGGCGGAAGCGCATCGGGCCCTAACAGATGCCATACGTCGTCCACGGACAAGCTAGTCAGCTGGGAGATGTCAGCTGCTGATAGCTGCGCGGACTGGCCGGCAACACCTGGGGTCCCCCTGGCTGATCGTTGCTGCCCCGGTTGTGTGGATGGCTGTGTTTGCTGCAGCGCAGGGGCCGCAGAGAGGATGCGCTCTCGGGCCACGTCCAGCGCTGCCACTCCCTGCAGCAGCAGGCGGGCCAGCGCGCGCAACGCCTCCAGCAGCTCGCCGCCGCGGCTGCGCAGCACGCCAGCGGCGGCGGCGGCTGCGCGGCGGGCGGCGGCTTCGGAGCGCCGCAGGTCGTCCAGCTGCTTGGTGGCGGCGGACAGCAGGTGGCGCTCCTGCGGGCATATTGGGAATCATATTTGGTGCTAACCTAATAATGTCCAATGCTGATGTAGTACTTAGTACTGCATACCCCTACGGCCTGGCAGGTGAGGCGGCTGTCACGGCCCGCTGCCGGCGCCTCTCCATGTCACCAACAAGCCTGCCTGGCCTGAGCCGCACTTGCCCGGTAGCTCTACACGAACCTTCACAACGGACACCATTGCCACCGTCGCTATCCCACCTGCTTTCATACTCCACCGTTGCCGTACTTCCCGCGAGGCTCCCAACCATAGATGATCCCAGACCTACTAGACATGCGCAACATGCCAACGGATTCAGACCTTCCCAGTACGAGGACCCACCCGTTCCAAGTCCACGGCCGCCGCCTTGAGCGCCACCTCCTTGCGCGCCACCTCGCCCCGCAGCTTGGCCGCCGCCCGCCGCGTCGCCTCCACCTCATCGCCGCCCGCCGCCGCCGCCGCACTGTCCGCCGCCGCCGCCTCCTGCGCCGCCGCCAGCCGCTCCCGCAGCTCACGCACCAAGGCGTCCTTGCGGACCATGGAGGCCTGCGGGTGCGGTGCCGGTCGAGCGCGTACAGCCGTTTGCAAGGACATGGTGTACAAGCAAGCTTTAGGTGAAGGGGCGCCCGACTAGCGCAGGGTCAGTAGAGCAACGGTTCGAGCTACAAATAGGATCAGTCTTCATGTGGTGCCGTACCTGCAGGGCACGCAGCTTGGCCTCTGATGACGCCTCAGCCGCGTCGCCGCTGCGGCGGGCTGCGGCCGCCGCCTCCAGCTCGTCCATGCGGCGCTTCATGTCCCTAGCGGAGATGGGAGGAAGGAGGAGTCCATCGGGCAGGGGCACGTGGGCACACGTGGGGCGTGCTGGCGGGCTGCCGTGCGCCAGGCACGCTCCCGCCCGTCAGAGTGTCCGGGCAAGTGGGCTTGTTCGGTATCGCCCTCCCAAAGGTGGTCCAAATTGCAACGCCGCGTTACGGCGACACAGCAGCAATGTGCATATGGCAGGAAGCGCCACCTGGCGCCTGCGGCACTTACTTGAGGAGGACCGACTTCCGCTCCAGGGCTGCCTTGGCCTCCCTCAACCGTCCTTCGGCCTCCTGCCGTGATATCCGCTCCGCGTCCAATGCAGCCCGCGCCGCCCTCGCGCCGGCCGCCACCGCCTCCATCGCCGCCGCCACTTCCCCCCCGCCACCCTCCCCTGCTGCTGTAGCCCATGCCACATCTCCCAGGCCACCAGCGGCCGCGCCCGCGGCATCCCACTTGGTCGGTGAGAAGGGCATGGGTGCTGAAGGTCGGGAGGGCGGCGGCGAGGAACACCGGCGATGGGTGCTGTCGGTTGTTCCCGCGGCGCCCATCGGGTTTGCTGCGGCGCTCTGAGGCACACAAGGGACATGGTGTGGGAGTTATGTCAGCGCAGGGTCAGCGCACGCAAATGTACAGGTTCCTAGCCCACCTAGCGTTGCCACACACTGGGGACCGAGTATACGGCTAGATCCAACCTAACCTCAATATCAGAACAGTAGCCGCCAGGGCGGTCGGTGTGCACGCACCTGGAGCAGCTGCAGCGCCTTCTGCCGCCTCGCGCTCTCCGCCCGGCAGTTTCGCAGCTGGTCCCTGCAGGTGCTTAGGTCGTTCTGCAGCTGTCTGTGCTCCTCCTGAGGAAGTACACCATGGGGAGCATGCGCTTAGGAAATGTCATCATTCTAATCCACTGCCCTTTACTACAAATCCGGCAGTGCGCTTAAAACTCCTAACTCTGTAACGCGCACGTGGCACCCTTCCTCAATGGACCGCTACTGCCTACTTACCCTGTGCCATCCATGGTGGACTGACCCACCCCCCGCCCTGACCCTAAGGCATCCTCCACACACCCCAGCCCTCACGCACCGGGTCGATTGCGCACGCCCTCGCCTCCGCCAGCTGCTCAGACACCGACCGTATCTTGGCCCGCATGCGCGCCACTGTGCTGCGCAGCACCCCTGCCTGCGCCTCGGCCCGGCTGCGCAGCAGCCGCTCAAAGGACACCTCTCGCTGCGCCGCCGCCAGCGCCTCTGACCCACGGGTCAGGGCCAGCTCGTGGGCCGGCCCCAACGCACTCCCTGTGATGTGACCGGGTACCGACAGACCGGGTCCAACACCAGGGGCAGAACCTGCTGTCCTGGCTATCCTGTCCCCTGTGGCGTAGGTGCTGGAGGCGAGGGAGGTCCGGACCGCGACAGGCTGCGCGTGTGGGTGTTGCGAGGATGATGCCAAGCCTTCCACGGCGCCGGTGTCCGTATTGGTGGCATAGCAGGGGCGGCGGCGCCGGCTTACGGCCTTGCTGCACGGCCCCGGCCGCTGACGTCGCTGCATGTAGCGCGACCCTGTGCCGCAGCCGGCACCACTTCCACAGCCATTGCTGGCGGCGCTGCCAGCCGCGGTTGAAGTCCCGCGGGTGTCCTTGGTGCACCTCGCCCGGGCGCAGCCCTGCGCAGGGTTGCAGATCGGTTCAGCATACATGCCTTCAGTCGTTGGTCATCAGGGTCTGGCTGCTATTGGCATGTTGCCATTAACGAGTACTGTTCAATGTGCTTCTATATGATCGTGTTGTCTGCTGATGGTGTGGCAATGAGCAGGTTACTCCCACCTGTCGCCCTGGGCCCTGCTGGCTGGTTGCAGGCCCCTCTGCGCCCCTGCCCTCGCGCTCGGCCGCGCCAGGCTGCAGGATGTAGGCCCGGATGCGCTGCTCCAGGCCGGACACCTCGGACGCCTTCTGCGCTTGGTACTCCCTGCAGTGCAAGCATTGGGGACAAGGCGGCATGTAGTCGCCTCGCAACTGGCCATCAGCGCGGACCACACTCTGGACGGGAGAAACGACCATCATGCACCTTACCCCAACTCGGTCTATCGAGGTCAGGCGGCCGTGCGTTTGGCCATACAGCATACAAATTAGACCCGATGCGCACCTGAATTGCTCCTGCATTTGCCGCAGCTCCCTGTCCAGTGCGTCCCGCTCCTCCCGCAGCGCCGCCACCTGCACCTCCAGCTCCGCCCGCACAGCCGCCAGCCGCGCGGCGCCCGCCGCCGCCGCCGCCGACTCGCTGGCCGCCGCCGCCGCCTGCACACGTGCCGCGGCCTCCTCCTCCATGGCACGCCGCTCCTCCTCGATGTGTCGCTGCATCTCCTGTAGTTAGTAGTAGAGGACGTAGGGTAAGGACAGTGGGTAACTTCGAAGTGCACGGATTGTCATCGCCGAGTGGAAGACAAGAAGCACGGCGCCTTCCAACCGAGGCAGCCAGCAGGACTTTTGGTGGTGCAGCCGCGCCCTGCTTGGGCACTGCATACCTACCCGGTATCTCCAGGGCTGGAGACAGCACGGTACCCAGGTCCCACCTGCACGTGCGCCACGTGTCGGGCGGTGAGCTCTTGGCGCTCCGCGTCTGCCGCGGACTGCAGCTCCGCCGCCTGCAGCCGCAGCACCGGCAGCTCCGCGGTCAGCACCTCGGCGCGCCGGGCGCCCTCGGACGCAGATACCTGCAGCGCATACGATGTGGGGTTAGATGCGGGGTATGACACGCGTTGGCGTGAGGGCCCTGCGCATAAATGTGGCAAAATCGCACTCATGGCACGCAGCTTAGGGCTTTCGCTTCAAACGGCCTAGTGCAATGTAAAGGATAAGAAGAGTGGTGGCATCTTGAAGGGAAAAACTTCAGGGTGCACCACAGGGGGTATGGCAGGGAGCACCAGTACGGCCGCACCTGCAAAACGGCTCGCTCCCGCTCCCACTCCGCAGCCTTGGCATCCGTTTCCGCCTGCAGCACAGCCGGGGATGACGGGGGCCATCCGTTGCCACAAAAGTACTACTTGCATCGTCTGTACACAAGTACAAACCTGCAACGCCAGGGAGGGAGGTCCCCCCACAGGGTGCATAAGCAACGCCAGGGCGCACCTGCATCTGCTTGAGTGCCGCCTGGTACCTGGCGATGCGCGTCAGGGCCGTCAGCCGCTGGGAGCGCACCTCGCTCCGGGCAGACCGCTGCACGCTCTCAGCCAGCGCCTGAGTGGGGAGAGCCAGCCAAGGCAAGGAGCGACAGGTAAGGTTTCGGCCCTCGTACCGCCATGGAAGTCATCGAAGCGCTGTTGGCGGGTTAAAGCGCGTTACCCCCAACCACAAGCATGTCACATGCGTAGCATCAATATCAGCATCTCCCACCTGCACTGTCGCCAGTTGCGACTCCAGCTCGCGGAGCCGTGCCTCCGCCGCCAGCGGGGCCGCCGCCGCTGCAGCTTGGGTTGCCGCCAGCTTGGCCGTCAGCTCCTCCGTGCGAGCCATGGCCACCGCCGTCGCCTCGCCGGAGCGCCGCTCGGCGGCCCCAAGCCGTGCCTCCATGTCGGACAGCTGCTGGGACCGCGCCTGCGGCACACAAATGTGATATTAGTACTGTTCCACAGATACCGTAGGCACCTGCCTGTCGCACATGCGTGTCGGCTGCGTGTTGTGCATGCCGCGTCCAGCTTTGTGCCGCGTGTGGCGGGCCCACCCGTACCGGATGGACCGTACGTGGGGTGACAAGCCGGGAACAACCAAAGCGCGCGCCAGTCTCACCCGCTCCAGCTGCTGCAGCCGGTCCCGCAATAGCTGGCTTTCGGAGCGCCAAGCGCTGGCCCGCTCCTCGGCACGCTCCGCCGCAGCCTTGGCCGCCGCGCCAGACGCATGCGCCTGATGGATCATACGCGCGTCCAGGTGCAGTTGCATGAGTCCAAAAATGGAGAGTGGCTACACAAGACAAAGGCTGCAGGGCATGCAGCCAAGCAGGGCAGTGCGTGAGGCCTGACCCACCTCCAACAGTTCGCCCTTGAGCCTAGCCTCTTGGTCCCCGGCCTGCAATTGGGGATAAGGAGCACTTCAGTTATCGCCGAACAACACGACCCAGCTTCCTCGCAGCACTAGTGACAACTGCAATCTAACGACAAACTTTCCAACCTCCAACCAAAACAGCACCATTCCGTTGTTGCAACTGGTGGCCGCTGCCTTAATGATACCTGAGCTGCGCTGGCGTGGCTCTCGCGGATGGACGTCAGCAGCCGGGCGCGCTCTCCTTTCTCCTGGGCCACCGCCGCCTGTGGATCCCAGCAGCATGTTCAGTTACTCATGCACTGCTTATCTTGATCGCACACCAGGCACAACCCGAAGACCATTAGCATATGCAACACAAGCACTAAGCAAACGGAGCCACTGGGCCAAGCGCATCCCACTGGCCCAGTCCTCCCATGTCGTAATCCCCTTTCAATATACCGGCATGTCCAATGGCACACCTTGAGCGCCGCCACCTCCTCCTGGTGCGCCGCCACCGCCGCCGCCACCTGCGCCCGCTCCGTCTCCAGCTGCCGCTGCAGCGTGGCAGCACGCGCCGCCGCCTCTGCCGTGTGTGCCACAGTGGCACGTGCCTCGCTGCCGCGGGCGCTGTGCGCCGCCTCCAGCTCCCGCCGGGCCGCCTCTGCGCCAGACAGGGCCGCCTGGAGCCTGTGGCACGCACAAAACAGCATCCCGGCCCAGCACTTCAGCCATGAAGGGGCAGCCGTACAAGGCCATCGCACGATCAGAAGCAGAGTGTGATGGTAGCATAGCGTAGGGGTCCAGGCGCGCGCACCTCGCCACCTCGGCCTTGCACTTGCGCAGCTCATCCTCCGACTGCTGGCCAGACGCCGCCGCGCGCTCCGAGACCGCCGCCTCGCGTGCCGCCATGGAGGCGTTGAGCAGCGACAGCTGGCTGCCCAGCTGCTGCGCGCGCTGCTTCCACTTGTCCGCGCGGGCCTTGTGCTGCGCCAGGGCCGACGACAGCGAGGCCAGCTGCGCCTGCGCCGCGGCTGCGTGTTGGACAAGACCCACATCCGTAGGCGCGAAGGAAGGGCACGGGGACGTTAGCGTACGGAAGGTTAGGACTTAGGCGGCTTACTGCCCGCTGCCGTAACAATCTTCCAGCGTCCGGTTGCTGGCCGTATGTAAGGTGAAAGCAAGGAATGGCATGAACCGTGATCAGCCCAGGGAACGATAAAAAATTGGGTAACATGAATACTAGTACCCCACTTACCAAGGGCCTGCTCCTGGGCGGCTCTGGCAGCTGCGTCCTGACCACCGCTTTGTCCACCAGCAGGACCAAATCCATGATCGGCCCTTGCCCCTGCGCTAAAAGCATTCACCCGTGTGGGGCTGGCGCTCCGGCGGTGCTCCCCATCCAGCCCCAGGGCAGACCCGGGCGTGGCGGTGTGCCAGCTGGAAACGGTTGCAGCGGTTGCGGGTGTGGTGCTTGGGAGCTGGCCGTAGCGTCTTGTTGGAGACTGTGATGTGGTGTGCGGCTCGGGCCGGCTGTCAGCATACCGAGCTCCAAGCAAGGCTGTTGGAGGCTCGATGCGCCGCCTGGGCTCGAGCGTGTCTGGGGAAGCGGGTGCAGCAGGGCAGTCCGTGTACTGTCCGAAAGACGTGGTATGCCGCAATCGACAGGCTGAAATTTGCGTAGCACGTAAGTCAAGTCGAGTGCTGCTGTGGTGTTGCGGATTGACTCTGACACGTGCGGAGCCCATGTACGGTTGCAACTGGCCCTACCTGGGGCCGAGGCGCCCGCTGTGTCCAACGGCGTGAAGGACAGGCTGGAGGAAGTGCCAGGCGTGGTGCCGTAACCACCGTAGAGCAGGGAGGTGCCAGGGGTAGCTGCCGCGGTTGGCGCCGTCTGCGGCGGCGTGGGTAAGCCCTGCAGCCGCGAGGAGAAAGGAGAGCCATAAAGACTGCGGACTTGGCAGTGCGTTGGCGGGGCTGGCCATGGTGCAGGTTTTGCGATCGGTGGGAACAGTGCGCACACACGGAACTGAGACGTAGCAACGATACATTTTGGTTGGCCAGACGTACGCCGTACATACCTGGGCTGCCTTGTCCAGCTGGGCCTTGAGCAGCCCCACAGTGGCGTCCAGGGTGACCAACTCCGAGACCAGGCCGTCCAGGGCCTGCGTGTATCGCGGGCCATGACGCAGTCACAGGCAGAACTCAAGGCTTCCCCTCCGTTGTATTTTGCCATACTGACCCAGTATTAGGCAGCGCTACGCCATCAGCGTCGTAGCACTTGACACCAACAGGGAATGTTGGGCAGGTCTGGAGGCACAAGACACTTGCCTGCCGAGCTGGCCCTGAGTTGGCGGCCGACGGCATCGGGCCCACCGCCGCCTGCACCCTGTCGCACATGGCGTGGATGGAGGAGATGCTTTGCTGCAGCAGCCGCGACAGGTGCGACGCGCCGGCCAGCCGGGATGCCTGCGCACAAGAGCGGACGGGGTCGTGAGCGGGTGCTTAGACCGGGATTGTAAAACTGCGTGCAAGGTGACGTGCACGTGGACACCAAACGGCGGTCCATCCAGGGCAAGAATGGCACACCTGCTCTTGCGCCTCCCGGTGAGCAGCACTGTCCGCCACCTCCTCCAGCTCCCGCACCCTCCCCTGACACTGCCCCAGCTCTCGTGCCAGCTGCTCGCAGCGCCGGGATAGCTCGTCCCGCTGTCGCTCCATGGCTGTGTACTCGTGCTTGAGCGAACGCAGCTCCTCGAACACGCCCAGACTGGCGGTGCCGGGGGGCGGGGAGGCGGGCTCCCTTGGCGACGGGTCGCTGGTGGGGCGACTAAGGTTCCTCAGCTCGCTCAGCGCCCGGATGCCTTCAGAAGCGCGAGTAGGGCTGCGAGCCGCGCCTGAGCAGGGTGGAACCAGCGTAAGGGTGCCGTTACCAGTCACACAATAGAACACGTGCGGGGGCGGGTAGCAACACGTCGTACATGGCGCAAGGCACAATAGCTACTGCAAGGATTCGGGACGTGCAGCGTAGGTGTGGGGCGTCTGAAGGAACCTGGCGCTCACCTCCCCTGGCTGTCTCCAACAAGTTGGCCTGCACTGCCTCCGCCAGCTGCTGCAGCGTGCTAGCCAGCGTGCCGCTGGCCACACCAGCACCACGGGCCCCGCTGCCGCTGCCGCCGTCTGGCCGCGGGCGTGCCGGGCTGGCAAGCCGCGCCGCCACGCCCCGGCCGCCGGCGCTTACAGCAGCGCTAGCGGAGCTGGAATGTCCCAACCGCCGAAGAATGCCATTTGCGGTGGTCAGCGCCGCAGCCATTTCCGACTTAACTGCCGCAAGTTCATCCTGCCAACCAGCAGGGCCAGTGGTAAGGGTTAGTAAACGGTGTGTATGAGGAAAGTGGCGCAGGAATGCAGGCAGCGGCTCGATGCGTCCATGAGCGCACCTTCGTCCGCTCCAGGTCCAGAGCGTTAGCACGCGCTGTGTTGGCATGCGGCCGCTGCGGCTGATCTTGGGGCACTTGGGGCACCACTGCCGCAGCCTTGGCCTCCGCAAGAGCACCTGCGACAGAGGCACAGGCATGTGACGTCCTTCTGCCCCCGTACCTCGCACAGTGCAAAGTCAATGATGGTTCGCCCGATACCCTGGAGGCGAGATCGGACCTACGCCAACGCATTGCGTGTTCCTGCTTGTGCTTTGCTTTTTACGGAAGACCAACTCAGCCATCTACCTTGCAACCGGTCAATCTCTGCCTGCTTGCGAGCAAGGTCAAGACGCATCTGCGCCAGCTGCGTTGCCAGGTGCTCTGCCTCCGCCGCCTCCACGCTGACCCGTGGGTCGTTCGGGTCGGAGGAGGAGGCTGCGTCCAGGGAGCGGCGGCGGGCGCCGAAGGGAGGCAGCACGCCAGGCCGCTGGCTTGGAGCTGCCCCTTGTGCACCCTGCAAAGTAGGCAGCAGTGCACCATTGTCATCTTGGGCCACAGCCGTATGCCGACGCAGCATTTACGGTACAAGATGTGTCGTTGCGCTCACCCGCACAGGCGAAGGAGAGCGGCTACGCAGCCCCGACCTAGCTGCACGGCCTTGCAGCTCGTCCCCGCTGGTACGTGCGCCGCTGCCGCTACCGGCACCCTCGTGCGATGAATGCAGCGCCCTGCGGCGCAGGTCCTCCATGGCGCGTGTCCGCTCCGCCAGCTGCTCCTTGAGCTGGGTGATCCGCTCGTCGCGCTGCAGCAGCTTCTGGCGAAGGTCCAGCTCGCTCCTGGAGCATACACAAAAGACATGTTGCTTACCCCAAGTGTCTCTATGGTGGAAATTAAACTTGTACCAGAACCTTGAATCCCGAACAGAAAGCAGTAATACAGCGCACGGTGCCACCTGCTGGCCCTCTTCAGGGCGCACGCGCCACCCCCCTCACCTGGCCGAAGCACGCATCTTCCGCACGGCGTCTGCCTCCGCCATCTTGGCACGCACCAGCTCTCGGGACAAGCCCGCCAGGCCCGGGGTCTGCGCTGCAGTAGCCCCCGCCACCTGCCCTGGCCCTAAGCCTGGTGCCTCTGCCGCTGTGCTGCCGCCGGACGACCTGCAACGCCACACATGTCTTGTCACTTCACAGTAGTCTGGGGGTTGCCTCGCACGTTCGGCAGCTCCTACTCGGCGGCAGTCCTTACCCGCTGAGGGAGACCCGCCGTGCGCCGCCAGCCAGCGCGCTGCCTGGGCGCGGCGCGCCTCCGCCAGGCCCCGACGCAGGGGTCGCGGTGGCCGCCTTCTCCACGCGTGCCAGGGTGGCCTCCAGGGATGCCACGGCTGCTCCCGTGACGTCCTTGACGTCCTGCAGCTCTGCCACCTGGGCCTGAGCGGCCGTCAGCGCCGCCTGGACAGCGACCACCGCCACGTTGCGAAAGGGTCAGAGGGGTGCATAAGCCTGAACGCGCCTACGGCAAGCTCAGGATGCCGGCTGCAAGTCTCCGGCATACGGGGATTGGACGCATACCTACGAGTGTGATTACCTAGCTGCAAGTAAACAGTGCGGTAAGTACCATACTGACCTGCAGGGCCTCGGCCTGGGTGGCCAGGCGGGCAGCCTCACGCTCCGCAAGCACAGCCCGCGCCTCCATGTCTCGCAGCTGACGTGCGTCCACCTGCAACACCGGCAAGCGGTCTGCTGTGTACACTGCAGCCCTTGGCGCAACGACTTGTTCCATCGCGATACACAAATTGTCCGGCCTGACCATGGTAGGAGTCTAGGTACAGGACTTGCCTGTCCGTCACGTGCTTCAGCCACACGCTTTTTAGCCTCAGCGAAGACGGACTCGGATGTTGACGCAGCCCGCTGCTCGGCCAGGGCCACCTCTGCACGGGTGAGAGCACAGTCACAATGAATAACCTAGGATTGTAGCTTTTAGGGGTCGCGTATGATACGCCCTCGTGCACCACTGCGAAACAGGGGTCCGTACCTTTGGCGGCAGCATTCCTTGTGGACAGGAGACGCTCCTGCATAGGGCCAGGCACACGAGCACGATAGGACTTGAGTGGGGAATGACTGAGCACCAAGGCAAAGCCCCTTCCAGCACAGCCACTCCGGCCTGTCTACAAAGCTGAAGTTTAGCACCAAGCCCTAACTCCTTGCCAGGTCCACACATGCGCCCACCTGCATCTCCCTCAGCTCACGAATGAGCAGCTGCCTGTCCTGCTCGTGTGCGTCCGTCAGCTGCTCCCGCAGCCGCAGCAGGGCGGAGGACCCCTCGGCACGCGCCTGGGACAGCACCAGCTCGGAGGCAGCCAGCTGGGCCTGGGTGTTGCGGAGAATGAGGTGAAGCAATAGGGACATGCGTTGCTAGGCATATTTCGCCATGTTGTTGTACACGCGCCCCGGCAAAACGCAGGATTCATTGACGAGGTCGCCCTTGGAAAGCAGCTGGGCTCACCTGCAGTTCCTGGATGTCGGACTCCCGTCGCTCGTAAGCCTGCCGGACGCAATGAGCAGGCAAGAGTATAAATGGTCGCTGACGGCATACGGCTCAATCCCTGACCATGGCCAAAATACGATCGGGTCTTACGCCATTTGACGTACGCAATAGCCAGGCAGTGGACCGGGCCCGTGGTGGCCGCACCTGCTTGGCCCGTAGCGCCGCCTCTTGCAGACGGAACACCTCGTGCGTCTGGGCAGCCAGCTGCGCCGACAGCCGGGCCACCTCCACCGCCAGGCCGCCCGCACCGGCACCGCCGCCACTGCCGCCCGCACGAGCAGAAGGGTCTCCCGCAGCGCCGCTGTCACCGGCAGGTACCTCGGCAACTGCAGACGACGCCTTGCAAGCGCCGTCCAGGGAGCCGTCAACGGGTACCTACGCAGCCAAGGAGGATAGCCGTGCGAATGTGGCGGTACCAAAGAAGCATTTGAGCATTTGAGCGTTTGCCGACTGCAAAAGTCCTGCATGCGCGTCTACTGAGGTACATCCTCACCTGTGGTGTTGTCATGAGCTGCTCCAGCCGCTCCTCGCACATGCGGCGTGCGGCGTTGGCGGCGGCCGCGAGCTGGGAGGCGGCGTCGGCACGGTGGCAGGCGGCTGCCAGGGCCGCCTGGAGCTGCGACTCGGACAGCTTGAGGGCGCACACCTGTCCCAGGGTGTATAGTGCATACGGGCACAGCGTTGCTTGCGACAATGCGGGTCCATAAACGTGTGGTCATAATCAATGCGGCATACAAGCGCCTTCCAGGGGGCCTGCTTGGCCGGCCCGGCCGCATCCTGCATGCCAGCGCGTGCCAAATCAGGCACAACACAATTGAGTGCACAGCAGTTTTAACCCCGTGGTATAACTCCTACCTCCCGTGCCAGCGCCATGACCTTGTCCCTGCCGTCCGGCCGCGCCACCAGTGCCGCCACCTGGCTGTCCCAGTACTGCCGGATGGCCACGTCACGCTGCGCCAGAGCCGCCTCGCGACCAAGGTGCAGCACCTGGAGAGTGGTGAACAGGGAGCGGGCGCCAGGCAGCGGACGCGTAGTTAGGCTGGAGCAACGGCATTTGCGCTTGGACTTCCACCTCTATCTGGAGCACCGGCATTTGCGCAGAGCGGTTGGAGTTCCACCTCTTGACAAAGGAGGCCATTACGGACTCTGTTGCACAAGTGCGCAGGACGGTGGGGTCAATGCGCCAAGCCCTACCTCGGCGCTGCCGGCTGCCTCCATGTCTGCCGCCGCCAGCCGCGCCGCCAGCTCCTGCTTCTCCGCCGTCGCCACGGCCAGCTGCCGCTGCAGGGCGGACAGCCGGGCGTTGGCGGACGCCAGGGCAGCCTCGGAGCCAGCGGCCTGGTGGGGAGGGGGCGCATGGCATGGGCCGGAATGGGGCAGCCGCACATACCACCAGCATGACACAGAAACACATACCATAACGCTTGGCAGCATGATCTGCATGAACACATGCTTATGGCATGTGTGCCCTTGTCTTGGCAGTCGTATGAAGGTGTGTCCCTTGGCAACTACAAGTGCTGTGTCGGAATGTACACGCACCTGCGAGCTCGCCACCACCAGCTTGCCCATCGTCGCCTGCGGGGCGATGAGGGGGAAGTGAGCCGTACGCAACTGCGCTGTCCGCCTTCACAAAGAACAGTGTGTGCATCACCTGCAGCCCCCTGCCCTCACGCGTGTAAGACAGGCGAGGTGCGTCAGAAGGATCACATTGTAATTAGCCATCTGTGTACCGTACACGTGTTACTACGGCATACCTGCAGCCTGTCGGCCAGCAGCCCCAGCTGCCTGTCCTGCAGCGCCACGTGCTCCAGGGCGTGCTGAGCCGCCTCCCCGCCACGACGGGACGCAGAGCGCTCCAGCTGCAGAACGCGGCCCTGTGCGTAGCCAACAGGAAATAGTTAGCTTCGCAACGCAGCAGACTTGCATGGGTGCCAGGATGCACGCTCGTAAGCAGCAAATGAGATGGCTCAAACAAGCCTAACCTGTGGCCCATGCCGCGTCACTCACCTGTGCTATTTGCCACTCGCCGGTGCGCTGCTCCAGAGATGCCTGCAAGGTCAGGACACGAGGTTTCGTTAGGCCCTCGACATGCGGTGGTGCCGGCTGTCCTCAAGAGCTCCCCAGCACATACCGGCATGCCCAGATGTTGGTGCAGTAAAGACTCTTTCCCCAAGCTGGGCTCAATGCCACACCATACATCACGGCTCTACCTGCAGGCGCTGCACCCTGGACCAGGCCCAGCGGCTCTCAGCACGGTACACCCGGGCGTCCGTGGCAGCCGCCAGGTACTCGCGCTCCGACTCCAGGGCAAGTACCTGGTGGAGGTATGCGGTAGCACGACAGGGTGGGCTCGGATAAGCGGGCGTCCTACTATGGCAACTTCGTGTACCTTGCCTTACCCAGTAAGCCACTCCCTCGCACGGGCTCATTCGGACAGCCAGGAGAGCTAGGATGCCCAGTAAGCTCACCTTAAGCCTCTGGAGCGCAGCAAGCACCCAGCTACTAGGTGGGAGCAGGATACTGGAGGTGGCGTTGACAGCTGCATCGAACGAAGCAGATGTCTGCTCTGTTGTTGGCGCTGAGGCGGTTGGAGGCGGCCTTGGCTGTGGTGGCGCCTTGCTGCCCGCTGCGCCTGCTGCAGCCTCCTGCTGCTTGACCTTGTCTTCCATCCATGCCATGAGCTCGTCCATAGACGCCTGCACATCAAGCGAACAATATAGCACAAGAAGTGAACCACCACCCTCGCATGGTGCGGTACACCGTAAGGATTGGGCATTAATGGAATGCTCTTGTGACCAGCGACCAGCCTACTATTACCAGCAAAATGTTCTGGACATTATATCGTGTTGTTGACAAAAATGTTTCTCAGCAGTCCCTCCCACCTGGACCTTGTCGAGCCGAGAGCCCTGCGCCGCGGCCATGGGTGCCGCACTGCTCTCCGCCCGCGCCTGCCGTACCGCCGCAGCTGCTTCATCCCGCTCCCTGCGCATGGCATCACAATACCCCACACCTTGAGCATGCAACCCCAGCCTATTCTGGCAGCTTTGGCTTTCTGCGCCCATGCACGGGTCCATCACCCGCAGGGCCAGGGCCCCCGCCCTGCACCTTCACATGACGGCGCTAGATGCCTCCGCACACACACCTGGCGAGCTGGTCCGTGTGCCTGGTCTGGCAGTCGTCCAGCGCCTTCCGCAGCGCCGCCAGCTCGCCCTCCAGCCCCGCCACCCGCCGGTCGCGCTCGTCCAGGTCGCGCGCGGAGCGCAGCAGCGACGCGTCCCTGCAGGCCGGCAACGTGACACGTGGCACACGTGGCACGCGACAACACCCCTGGAGCGTCTCCAGAACATGGCAGCCGCTACGGATCAAGACCTGTCGCGTAGGCCCCATATGCGTTGCCTTGATGGCGTCTTGTAGACTACGATATCCTAGTCAGCCGCACCTGGTTCGTATGTCGGATCGGACAGCCGCCAGTTCGCCCTCCAGCATCTGCCGCGTGGCTGCTGCTGCTGCCAGCTGCCTCTCAGTCCTGGCCAGCTGCTGGCCTAGATCCTCCGCCTGCTGCTGCAGCTGGGCGCAGCGTGAAGCGTGCGTCTCCACGTCCGCCTAAGGATGAAGGGGATTGCAAAAAGTGGCGAGACGTAGTGGGTGTGCGAGGAAGGGACAGAGCACTGCAAAGCGGTGCATTGCCCATCGGCTACTCACGGCCAGATGCACGCCCCACAGCAAGGGCTCCGCCCAGTAACAGCAGCTGCTGCCCACAGCGTATGGGTTGGCCGATGCTCTGTTATGCAGGCGTAAGCTTTAAAAGTCATTCCATTCGAGGGCGAGCATGCGTGGTGTTTCAGTAAACTACCATACTGAACATGCAGGGCATGGAAATAGACACTCACCAGCAACGCCTGCGCCCGCTGCTCCGCGGCGTGCTCCTGGCTGGATGCTGCCGCCAGCTGCGAGGTGAGGGAGGCGATGCGCTGCTCGCGCTCGCCGGGGTTGCCGGCCTGCAGGCAGGTACACAGGTACGCTGTAGTGGAGCCGCAGGCGGGTGTGGGAGCCCGCAGCCTAACGTGAAAAGGTCTGCAAGGTAGGCGGAAGTCGCAAGCTTCTGGTACTTCCCAACGTTGGCCCACCTGCAGCACCTCGATGGTCTCCACCAGCACCGCCATCTGTGTCCGCCTTTGCTCTGCGTCTTGGCTGGCAACGTCCGCAGCCCTGCGTGTGCGCCGTACAGCACAGGACAATGGGGTCAGCGATGATAAGCCTGAACTCACGGATATCGCCTGTGCATCTGCAACGTGGGTTGTTTGTTGGCTTGGGTGGCCTAACTGCGGCAACGGTCTCTTACCGCTTGGCTTGGCGTGTCGCCTCCGCCGCAGCCCGCCGCTCGCTCTGCGCCTGCAGCCGCGCCTGCCGCAGCTCCGCCGCCTGGCTCTCCAGCTCGGCCTGCACACGACACATGTTGAAATGGCAGTATTCGCTTACACAGCCCAAAAGCTGGATGCCGGTACAACCTCTGGCGCAAACGTGTAGTCAACCCGCTGCCACTATCACTGCCAGCCATTAGCCTTCTCCAGCACCCACCCTGGCCTGCTCCAGCTCCGCCCGCGCGTGCTGCGCCGCCACCTCCGCCTCGCGCGCCGCCGCCTCGGCCTCGTCCGCCCGCCGCCGTGCCTCCGCCGCCTGGCGGCTGAGCTCGTCCGCCTCCTTGGACAGCGCGCTACGGACCTGGGGAACAGCATACCAAGGGCAGGCATTTTGCTTGGACACTTGGGCGTATGTGTGATCGTTGCAAGCGGATCAGGTAACGTAGGTTTGCCGTTCCCACGTCCTGGCGGTCATCACGTCACACAAATCACGCCACACAAAGTAGGTCCAAGACACCCCTAAATTTTAACTCGCAAGTAATGCCATCACCAACATGACACCCACGGCGTACCTCTATGGCCCGCCGCGCCAGCAGCTCCTCCCTGTCCGCCACGTCCCGCTCGCACGCAGCCAGCCGCTGCGCCGCGCGGTCCAGCTCCGAGGTGCGCTCCGCCAGCGCCAGGCGCAGCCGCTCGGCATCCAGCTCGGCAGCAGCCTTGGCGTCCCTGTTGAGATAGAATCAGGTAGTGAGGCAGGCACAAAAGGCTCAGCCTATGCGCCGTCAGCCCGGAAGCGGGCATGCCGTCGTTATGTTTGAAGCGGGTGCAGGTTTTGCAAGGATTGCCCTCCGCCGTTGCACGGCGGGCCGCCATAGCTGCAACTGCAGCTGTTATGCATCGCGTGGAGCTGGTCCGACGGACCCTTCACCATCCTCCACGTGCCCTCCCCCGGTGCCCACCTGCACGTTCGCAGGTCTGCTTCCAGCGCTCCCAGCCGGCGCTGCAGCTCGCCGTACTGCTGCTGCAGCGGCTGCTTGGGGTCGGGTTGCACCTGCGGACAGCATCAGCGCATGCATGCCAGGCCCAAATATGAGCATGCTGTAGTACAGCTGTAGCACAGGGCGCACTCGGTGCATTAAGGTCTGCCTGCCGTACAATGCACTGTTGCGGTGCGGAGGAACACTGATTGCGTACCGTGCCTAATCTTAAGGGCGCAGCCCGCATCTAACATGCACCAACCCACCTGCTTCATCCGCTCCAGCTCCGCCTGGCTGGCTGCCAGCTCCCCCTGCGCCTGCTCCGCCACGTCCACCAGCCGGGCAATGACCTGGCAGGGACCAACGGCGACAACGGAAAAAGTACACATGTAAAGCGAATCAGACGCAAGATGCGGATAGCTTCATGTCTACCAGGCTGCCACCATGCAATTGGGAGACAGCTGTGCAAGGTTGACGTATGCCGCGGTTGCCACCTACGCAACTAACCAGGCCTCCCTGCCCGTCTGCGCACCTGCTGCCGGCGGGCCAGCTCCTCCGCCTGCTGCCTCAGCCGCACCTCCAGCTGAGCGTCCAGCACGTGGTAGCTCACCGTGTGCAGAGGGAGCCCGGCGCCCTGTTCTCCTGCCCTCACGTGCTTCTCACCACCGTCACCACCAACTTGGGGCGGCCTCGCAGTCCCGGCCTGTGGGGCCTGACCATCGGATCCGCGTGCGCCAGAAGCTGCAGCAGCCTGCTCCTGCTCCTGCCCGCCCGCCTGTCGCCCGCCAGCCGCAACGTCGTACAGAAACGGTAGCAGGCCGCCGTACACCTGCGCCTCTCGCAGTGCGTTCTCGCACTCCCGCAGCTGCAGCCTGCGCACCGAGCGTAGCACAACAAGCAAGCACGCTGGGCCTGCTACTCACGTTCGAGTACCACACCCGTGAACGCCAATAAGCGTCCTAGACACATCGAAGGAACCTCCCCAGTGTTAGTAGGGATGCTTTCATTCCTCCCTTCTGTGGCGCACCTCAGTTCGGCCGCCTGACCGTTGGCCCTCCTGGCCGCCTGCTGCGCCAGCGCCAGCTCCGACCGCAGCCGCGCCTCCCGCCGCACCGCCGCCTCCGCCTCCGTAGTGGCAGCCGCCAGCGCCGTCGCCGCCTCCCCGCCGCGCGCCCCCAACCGCGCCACGCCCTCCTCCAGCGTGCGAATGCGGAGGGAGCCCTCCTCCCTTGCAGCACGAACCTGCGAGTACATCCAGACAAACCAAAATAGTCACAGGCCTGTTCATAGACACAGACAAAGGACACTGTTGCAACCTTCACGAGTTGATCGTGCCGGGTGTGGGTAAACCGGTGCCAGTAGCAATAGTGCAATGCGGAGCACACGCACCTCGGCCTCCAGGCGGTCGCGCTCCCACTCCGCCTCCCGCCGCACACGCGCCGCCTCCTCCGACGCGTCCGCCGCCGCCCTCAGCGCCGCCAGCAGCTTGCCCTGCATGACCGCCACCGCCGTCTCCGCAGCCTCCACCGCCTTCTCCAACTCCGCCTCGCGGCTGAGCAGCTGCGGGCCACCGAGCACGCCCATGTCCGCTAAAGCAGCCCCAGCATGGTGCGGCCCACCAGTGGCTTGACCGGCCATTCTTGTTGGGTGCGCGTGTGTGGGGTGTGGGCCCGCCGGGCCCGGATCGGGACCGGGGTGGTAATCTGGGCCTAGCAGCACAGGCAGCACCTCGGGTTGTGTGGCAGCCAGGTGCTCGGTCAAGCGGGCGAGGCGCTGCTGCAGGGTGGACGTCTCAGCCGCGTGTAGCCCCTGAGGACGGGGAGGTAAGTGATCACGTGAGTGCTGTACGGTAAGGGCACATGGCAGACACACTTTGAAATGACTTGGTGGCATACGGTGAGCTTCGGAGTGCTCTGCAGCTACGCCGTCTGTTGGCTCCCTGAAATGTCCTCCCACCTCAAGCTTGGCGAGCTTGTCCTTGGCAGCATCCACCTCGGCCCGTGCCAACTTAAGGATTGGAGGGCAAGGAGGGGGGAAGCCGAGCAACTTCACAATGTCCACGCCTTGCCACGCAAGAGAGGCGCGCCCTTTGCTTACGTTGGTAGACTTTGGGGCCAACAAGAAGACCCCAACACCTCCGCACACAGGTTTTGGCAACGGATTGGCATGTCATAATTTAGCAGCCAACGACTTGGCCAGTAACTGCACCAGTAGCAAAACACGCATACACCGCAACAGCGGGGTCGCACCTGCTCCGCCATGGCCAGGTCGCTGATGCGGGCGTTGAGGCGCACGGCCGCCGCCCGCGCCGCGTCCAGCTCCTGCTGCAGCCGCCCGTGCTCCAGCGCGCTGCCCACCATGCTGCGGTGCACCGCGTCCCGCTGCTGCTCGCCTGCAGACATGCACACAGCCGCCGAGCGGTTGGAAAGCGATCCCACAACGCTGTGCTGGCAGGAGAATTTACGGCGCTTGACATGGTACTTAAAATCACAGTGACACATTGGCGAGTACACAACAAGCATCAAGAAGATCATCTGCAAACGGCATGCAGGCAGGTGCTCACCCTTGCCCGCCGCCTCCTGCGCCACAGCCGCCTTCGCCTCCATCACCGCCAGCCGCTCCTGCGCCCCCCGCAGCGCCGCCTCGCTCTTGGCCAGCTGCTGCCGCAACGCCTCCACCACCTCCGCCTCCGCCCCCGCCCCCGCGCCCCCTGCCTTCTGCTGCACACCCCGCCGCCCCGGCGACGCAGGTACACCCGCCGCCCGCCTTGCCGCCTCCCCAGGCCGCCCCGGGGACACGTTGGGCGATGCGGGCCCGGCGCCAGCGGCCCGAGCGCGAGGGCCGCCGGCGGCGCCGGCAGGGCGGCCGGGGCCGAAGGCTGCGGCCCGCGCCTTGAGCACCTGCACCTGGGAGGACAGCTCCGCCACCTCCACGTCACGCTCGGCCACCGCCAGGCGCAGCCGCTCCAGCTCGGCTTGCTCCCACGCCCGGTCTGCAGGGCAACATGCAAAGCGTGTTGCATCTCAGAGCGACAGGGCCCTTGTGACTGCAGGACACACACGCAGCAGAAACGGTTGCACGGTACATACGGTCGTACAGGTGGTCGGTTGTTGGGAGACATAGTTTACTACTTGGTAGGGCCATACCTTTGGAGGAAGCCGTCGCAGCCGCCAGCTGCTTCCTGAGGGACTCAGCCTCGCCGGTCAGTCGCGCGTTGGCAGCCCGCAGCTCCCGAATGGCAGCCTCGCTTTGGGCCAAAGCCTCCTTGCTGGACTCCTCACGCTCCTGGGCCCCGGGCTGCTTACCTCCCGCATAGCTTGGGTCAAGCGCAGGTGGACCTGGGGCAGCTGCTCCCCCAGCGCTGCCGGGCCGCTGTGGGCCAGGGCCATGGGAACCAATGATATCGGTGGGCAGGGCCGCACCGACAGGGGCGGGTGAAGCGCCTTGGGCGCTCTTGAGCCCTTCTGCTGCACGCGCCCGGTCCAGCTCCGTGAGCAGCTCGTGGATTCGCTCCTCAAGGCGTGCAACCTGCAACACAACCGAAGACAGTGCGTTGGCATAACCCCCCGCCCGGCCTCCCTGACTACACAAGAAGCTAGAGGTACCTTCACACCATTAACGTTACTCGGCCGGGGGCGGCCGCCGCGTAACATGAGAGCAGACACCGCAAACAAGCGCAGCCCCGTACCTGGCTGCTGTGCGCGTCGGCCTGCAGCTGCATGGCCTCGGCGTGCTGCCGCTGCCACGCCACGCTGCGCTCCCGCAGCTCCTGGGGGGCAACAACGCGCAAAATGTGGGCATGGAGGCAAAGTGGCTGGCCCAGCTACAGGCATCGACACTGCCAAACAGCCGCAGCTCTAAGCGCCCGCTGACAGTGACAGACAGGCGTAGGGCGTAGATAAGTCACACCGGCTGCCCGTTGCCATGGCGAAGCTTGCACGGCCCTTGCGCATCTAGCCCCCTCACCTCAGCCATGGCCAGCGCCACATCCACCTGGCCGTCCCGCTGCCGGGAGTGCAGCCGCTGCGCCGCCTCTGCATCCTGCAGCCGCGCCTCGGCCGCCTGCAGCCGTGCGCCGGCATCCGCAGCGCGGCGCTCAGCGGCCGACAGGCGCTCCGCCAGGGCTGCGGACCGCTCCTGTGGGTGGTGATGATGCGGCATGAGATTATCGGCGTGGCTCATGGGGGCACTGTGTTGCTGTTGTACAAACATGGATGGGCATTGTCGAACGTTTTGTGGTGCATTTGATAAGGTGACTGCGTCCCAGTCGCTCCAGATGGACAGCGCTTGCAAACGTGCACAATAGCATATCAAGGCCAGGCTGGGTACGCCCAGGGTGCACCCACCTGCTCGGCCATTAGCTCCAGGGACATGCCGTTGCTTGACGCCAGCCGTGACTCCAGGTCAGCCTGCAATTATTAAAGACCAACGTGTCGTGAGAAGGCCAGCCTGCATTGGTCGACTATACTTGTTGTAGTATCTCCGTACAGCACCTCGGCTAGTCGGCTTTCTATTGGTTTTTGCCCCCAACGGGCGGTGGACCCACCATGACGGTCTCGGCTCGCTGCCGGTCGACACGTGCTGCCTCCACCAGCGCCTCCTTCTGCCGCAGCACGTCCACCACCTGAAGTTGCCGGTACACAGCGGTGGGGCAAGCTGATAACGTGCAGGCAGACATGCAGGTAGCCAGCGGCACGTGCATTGTCGGTGAGCCGCACACTGACAGGAACACAGTAAACGGTTTGAAAGAAGGGATGTGCATCCGCCGATGCTAAGGAGGCACAAGGAATTCTTGGCCAATGTCCCGGTAACCATCCAACAAACGAACACCCTGGCAACCCACCTGCTGCTCCGCCGCCATGAGCCGATCTCGCGCCTCCTCAAGGTGCCTGCGCAGCTGCTCCCCGCCTCGAGAAAGCTCCTGCACCTGGCTCTCCAGCTCCGCGATGCGAGCGTCCTTGCCGTTCAGCATCTCAAGGGCCTGTTGGTAAAATCCACCATACACACATCATCCCTCTCCATAAGTCCGGCCCGGGGAAGAAAAGCGGCACGTGCCCGCTGCACCAGCGTTCATCGCTCCCACACTAGCAGCCAGGTAATTACGAACAACAGCAGGCAATCCCGACATACTGCTTGTGGAAGGACCCCAAACACATGCCCCGCCGCACCTTTCTGTTGCGCTCATCCTGCAGCGCCTGCTCGTGCCGCACCGCCGCCTCTACGGCCCGCGTGACCTCCGGGTGGCGCGACTGCAGCTCCAGCTGCAGCCGCCGCAGCGCCGCCGCCTCCTCACGGCTGGCGGCGGCCGCCGCCTCCGCCTCCGCCAGGCGGGCGCTGAGGGTGGCGCGCTCGGACAGCAGCGCGGCGCGCTCGGAGGCTAGCACGTCCGCAGACAGGTCTGCACACAGAAAGTGGGGCAATGTGGGTAGGTTGGGAAGGACTCATGCGGATACAGGTAGTGAGCACGCAAGTTCCGTGCTGGGAATGATGGTAGCAAGGCCTTGCAATTGCGATGACGAACGACCGAGTTGCGGTATCATTGTCCAAGCCCGCGCAACGCTTACCCGTTACTCGCGGCGTGCCAGAGGCCGCTTGCTCCGCCTTCGCCTTGGCCGCCTGCATGCAAGGAGGACGGCCGATGGCACACCATCGGCAGACCGACTGGGCGCATACACATGCATACTCGCAAACCACACGCAGCAGAGCCCAAATAACTGCACAGCCCAACGGCACGCGCACCTCCAGCTGCGACTGCAGCGCCTGCAGCAGCATGTCCTTGTCGCGCAGCACCTCCTGCTGCTGCTCCACCGTCTTCTGCAGGGACTCCTGCCTCCGCTCCATGCTGCGGACCTGCAGCTGCAGCTCCATCACCTGCCCCTCGTCACCCCTCCCACCCGAGGCTGTCACTGCAGCTGCTGCCGCGCTTGCAGGTCCAGGCACTGGGTCCACCTTGGCACGCCAGGGCTGGGCCGGAGCAGAGCCCTTGCCGCGCGCCCACATGGGAGCAAAAGGGTCAGGTGGTTGTGGCTCGTAGGATGCCTGCCGCTGCAGCCTCGTTGACTGCGCGCCGGCAGGCCCTTCATAACGCTCCGGCAGGCGTTCCTCCCCTGGCTGCTGGGTCCCAGCGCTGCTGGAGCTCGCACTTGCTGGCCGTACCACCATTGGGAAAGGAGGGGGCGCAAGGCCCTCGCCCTCCACGATCTCCTGCCCACCCATGGCGTCCCATAACTGCTCTCCGCTCGCTCTCCCACGGGGCAGATACGAAGCCTCCCCACGCTGCATCCCGGCCCCGTGGCCGGTTGCCTCCGCCCTTGGGTCCCAGGCCCATTGCTGCCCCTCCATCCCCGGCCCATCGCCGCTTCCACGTTGGCTGTCCCTTTCTCCGTCTGCGGCGTAACTCCCCAATTGCCCCGCCTGCCGTGCCGCAGCCCTCTGCTCAATGAGCGCTGACAGGCGGGACGCAGGCGGGGGCAGCATGGTCTCAGGACTGCGGCTTCGCTCTCCCCAGGCATCTGCCTTCGTGCCGCCGGCGTTTGCAGTGCTTCTCACGCCGGAGGTTGAGCCACGCCAGTCGGTCCACGGCTTGCTGCCAGGTGAGCCTGGAGACGGAGGCCTGTCGTCCCGGGCCTTGTCCTGACGGGCTATCTCGCGGCTGAGGTTATCCAGGCTGCTTCGCACCAGGTGAAGTCCAAGGGTGCGCTCCTCCTCCTGAGTGGCAAGGTGCAAGCAACGGTACCGTCATGGCGGGCGTGCGAGGATGGACATTGGCTGCAAGATGGGATAAGCAGGCCCCATGGCCCCACCAAGCGCTAGTCGTGCTGCTCTTGCCCGTGCCCGCTTGCGCGTCCTGCATACGCCGGACTTCACCCACCACGTGTATCTCCCAGCGGTCATCCGGCTCGTCTGCGTCCGCCGCAAGTCGTTGACCCCCTCCGCCTGACCGCCTGAGCGGCTGCTCTCCTGAGGCACGCCGCAGTAATGCCGCGCGCCCTCCAGCATGGCCCGGACCGACACCACTGCCACGGGTCGCCATGCCCTGCTGCTGTCGTAAACTGGGCGCCCCCGCGGCAACGCCGGGCTCCGCTGGGCCCTCCCCTCTGCCTGCACTCCCAGATAAAGAGCTGCTGCTGGGCGCGCTTGCTCCCTGGGTGGTGCCGCGCACTCGCTCCAGCGCATCGGGGTGAGCGAGTGGCCGCCCGTGTTCGGACCTGCGCAAGGACATTCACAGATGTCAGGGCTGCCCTTATATGAGAAGCATCCGCACTTCAAAACTGCATGCATGGCATTAAGCAGTGTGGCCTTGGATTAAGTTCCTGCAAGTGCCATGGCGGTGGCCGCCATCCCTGAAGTCCCCTGCACTCTGAGCTCACCTGTGGCTGGACCTCACGCCCTCGTAGCGCTGTCCCCACAGCCGCGGTGGTGATGGGCTCTGCGCTGGGCTACCCGTAGGACGAGAAACCACCGCCTCTAGCCGCAGCGGCTGTACCCCCGATGCCGCCCTGCTCTGAGGCGACACCGCGCCGCTCCCCGAGATGCCCCAGGCTTGACGGGGTGGCGATGGCGATGGGGACGATGGCGCGGACCTCGCTGCCGGGACCCGCGACGACCGGGCCGGGGCTTCTGGGGAAGCAAGGGGAGAGCTGTGGGAGCTGCTGGCGCCCACACCGGTGGCGATAGAGGGCCAGCCTGGAGCAGCGGCGCCGCCTCGATCAGCAGCTGGCTGACGGTGGCTATAGGCGGAACTCTGCGGCGCGAGTGCATTTGCTCCGCTGATACCGCCCGCATCTGCGAACGCACGCCCCTCTTGCGAAGCTCCGTTGCCCCTTGGCGAGGTGGGGACAGAGCGGACCGGACCCCGAGGCGGCCGGCTGCGCACAGCGGCGGCCAAGCTACCTGCAGCTGCTTCTGCAGCCGCCGCAGCACCATCCCACGTGCCGGACACACCACCGCTGGGGACCCCCCGAGGAGCCACGAGCCCAGCCGCTACAGCAGTCTGCAGCTGCTGTGCCGTGGCGCCTCCGTGCAGCTGACCCAAGTCAATGGATGCGCTTGTGCCCCCGTGGGCAGGCCACGAACCCCGCCCGCTGGGCCCTGCGACGGACATTCCGTAAAAGCCACCAGTGCTGCCCTGCTCGGGATACACCCTGGGACTGGTAGCTGCACTGCTGCTGTTGTTGGCACTGTGTACACGGCCCAGGGCGTCGAGCTGCACCTCCTCGGCTCCGGCCGCCAGCGCCATGAACGCCTCAGACCGCTGGGGCGACCTCAGGCCTGACAACGCCTGCCGCAGGCCCCCTCGGACGTGGGGCGGGGAGCTGTCCCGCGGTACCGCATCGTACCGGCCTATGGGTCCATCTGAGGGCCGGCCTGGGCTGCGTGGGCGTGCGAAGACGGTGGTGGTTGTGGGGTAGCCGCCTCCACCGCTGCGGCTGGACAGCTGGTCTGCGAAGCTTACGGATTTGGCTGGCGCCTTGCGTTCCCGAACGGGGGAGCTGCTTGGTGACCTGGTATGAGGCATGGGCGTGAGCACGGGTCAGCAAGTATGCAACAACACGACTCCAGCACAGTCCGCACAGTCGGCGTCTTGTATCGGTCTGTCAGACACGCAAGCACCTGCGATACCAGGTACCTGCTCCTGCTGGCGTCTCTGCCCGACACCCGGGCTTGAGGAGCCACACGGGCCCCTGCAACAGCGGCTGCTCCACTGCGGCCCTTGGCCACATAGTCCGCATCCGGCTGAAGGAAGAACGTCGCGTAGAACTTCTGGTCGAAGTGGGAGCCCTGCAAGGACCCAGGTCAAGGTGCGTTAGGCCGACTTTGCTGTGCCCTCCTAGGCAAGAGTGTGAGGATCCTGAGCCTAGCAATTTCAGCCGAATCATTGAGTGTAGGTATGTGCTGCTGCTGTGGGCATACCTTAATGTGGAACACGTCCCGGTGTCCCTGCTCGATAGCTTTCTGCTTCTGAGCAAACCGCAGCACGCGGAGCCTAACCTCCACCAGGGCTGACTCCTCACCCCGAAGGCGCAGTGAGCTTGGTGTGACTGTGTACCGCTCAACGCTACCAGGCTTTATGGTCAGCTCAAGAGGCCCACGAAGCGTATTGGTGATCCGCAGCTGCTGGGTATAGACTTGGGAGAGCCGGACGTTGTGGAAGACCAGCTCTTCCGGCTCCAAGAGGACGTAGCTTATGGACGCCATGCCTTACACTGAGTTCCGCCTACGCAGTCGTCCTACTGGCTTGGGCGCCTAAATCGCAGGTCCGCGAGGACCATCCTTGGAGCTCGGACGCGCGCGACCCTTGGAAAAGCAGCGCTTGCTTATTCTCCGATTATTTCTCTAAGTAAATGTGTATGTTTTTTTGCGCCATGTTTTGTGAAGACTGACATGACTGTCATTTTGGATGTTTGTATGCCGGTTCCAAGCAATCCAAGCAAGGCCAATTGAACAGTCATTCCAATAACTTCGCGCCAACCATTGAAAGGTTTGCAGGCCCTCCGGCAAGGACCGTGCGCCGTACCTGCCACATGCAGCGTGCAGGCCAGGGCGGGTGGTGCAGGCCCCTCCGTGCCGTGCCCTAGAGGCCAGAAGAACTAGGGCTGAAGCAAAACGAGCAACAAAGCAGGACTGTCGTTGAAGGGCCCGAGCGCCTGGCGTGGGGGCTGGGGGGTGGGGCAGTTACAGCAAGGGGCGGGGCCGTGACGCTTGAGGGCACAGGCGCCGTCAGGCGGCAGGGACCAGGCAGGGCCTGGTCTGTGCCCACGGCGAAAGCAGGTGCCCTGTCTCCTTTGCAGGTGCATTGACAGCAGCGCCAGGTCTTTCCGGACTCAGGATTGTGGATGACCTGCCTTGCCTAGCTTGGTACACAGCAGGGGGCTTGGAGGGAGAATCAGGGAGAATCCCTTTGCGCACATAGAATCCTTCACAACACGTAGCTCGACTATGCAGGACTGTGACATTGGGTCTAGTAAGCTATCACGCCGTCTTGCTGCGGAAACCGAGGAAGAAGGCACGGGCTGGACACGGACAGGCACGGGCAGGACAGAGACCTTGCGGTTGGTAACAGGGGAGCCCCAAGGGGAGCACCACTGCCCTTCAAAGCATCGCTGCTGGATGCATACCATGCTGTATATGCCTAATAAAGCTATGGTTTCTCGATTTCCGTTACCATGCATGTCAGCAATGTGACCGTGAACGTCATCGCAGGGCTGAAGGATGTAATCGGTCATCGCACGGACGAAGCACATAACAGCAGTATTCTAGCATGTTCACGTACATGGGCACAACGTTGCTGCTATACCGTAGGCGTATATGAACAGCTCCAAGAACCGAGGGTGCTACCTTGCGACAACCCAAAATTCAGCCAAGCTTAAGCGATCCAAAGACCTACACACACTCCCAGTCCTCTTTTACACCCTACTGACCCTGCTGGCTGCAAGCCAGGCCCTTTCTTCAACGGCGTCGCTGGACAACACGACCATGGCAGCTGCCGCATTCGCAACGCTCCGCCCGGTTCAGAAGGTGCGTCAAAAACTATGCTGCTTCATGTTGCTTGGCGCATATCTGATTGTTGGCGACTTCTGTGCTAGTTTGCATCTGTGGGAGGCTCCGAAGACTCAACTGCCGCACGTGTGGTCGCCAGGAGCAACTGCACTCTGTCCCAAAGCCGCCGGAGTCATCGCTGTCATCCTCGACACCGCTCCCTGCAGGTGGTCCAAGGACAGAAGATGCGCGAGGGAGCTGGCGTGACTATCTGTAGGACGGTAAGTCCTAAACACGTGCACGAGGTATGCGTGCCGACAGGCATGCTGCTGTGCACAATCGTGAGCCATCGTAACGGTAGCCCAACTCGACCAGCCCCGTCCCCACTCTGCTAGCCCATTCAGCGAACCCACCACCGCGCACCAAATTCTACAGCTCAATGCTTACCAACGTAATGTTATGAATGCAGGTTGGTACCAGCCTGCTGCGCAACCTGGACCCCTACCTCATGCTGGACGAGCTCAAGCTTCCCGCCAAGCAGGTGCGCTTGGGGGCAGGGCAGCTGGTTTGGTAGGCATCAAACAACCTGTAAAGTACTCAGGATGAGCACCTGTGCACTCAACCCCTGCTGGTCCTTCCACCCTTGTTCACCTACTATACCTGTACTCTTGCCCTGGCGCTTCAGTCTGACACATGCATGCCGGTACTTGGTTGGCTCCCTCCTCCAGGCGTTTGCCGGCTTCCCTGACCACCCGCACCGCGGCTTCGAGACGTGCTCCATCATGCTGGAGGGCGTCATGGAGCACAGGGACTCGCAGGGGAACCAGGTGTGTACGCAGGTCAGGGAAGCGCCTGTGCAACAGCCTGCTATATGCAAATGGATGTGTGACCGATGTGCACGTGGATGGGTGACCGACGACCTGAACCGCGTGGCAGTGTTGAGTCCTGGCAAGTGGAATGGCCGCGGTCTCCATGCCCACAGCCCCTTACGTCGCGTCCATGCTGTCCCGTGCCACGTGCCGCTAACCCACGCTTGCGCTTTTTCCGCATCCACGTGCCAGGGCGTGATTGGGCCCGGCGGCGTGCAGTGGATGACGGCGGGGCGGGGCATCATCCACAGCGAGATGCCCAAGGTGACTGACGGCATCCTGTGGGGCTTCCAGCTGTGGATCAACCTGCCCAAGAAGGACAAGATGTGCAAGCCCAGGTGCGTACTAGGTGGAGCTGCCTCGGGTAGCATAGGATGAACGGCCCTTGTGACGCAGGCGCATGAACGGTATGCAACGGGCATGGGGTACAGCGAGGTTTTACGGCAGGCGGGTCGTTGGTGAAACGCATTGAACCGTTTTTTCTGATCCAGTCAAGGAAGTCACATTGCCATGCGTGGTCGCTACAAGCTACAGCTGGCCTCAGAGAACGGTGGCAGTACCGGGCACCGTCTGAACCCCCATCTGCACCCCTGCCCGCCTCGCCCCCTCCCACCCCACCCTTCCCCCAGGTACCAAGACTACCAGAAGGGCGACATCCCCGTGGTGGAGCTGCCCGGCGCCCCCGGCTCCTCCGTGCGCGTCATGGCGGGCACCAGCAGCACCGGCGGCGTGACGGGGCCCATCCGCATGCGCAACCCCGGGCTGCTCATGGACGTGCGGCTGGGCGCGGGGGGCAGCTTCAAGCAGGAGGTGCCCGAGGTGGGTGTGGATAGGGTGTGGGAAGCGTGTAAAGGCCTGGGCGCAGTGTCTAACCGCGGAGCGCAGTCAAGGAGTCGGAACGGCGAACGTGGGAAAGGCAGGGGTAGGGGGCGGACGGAGTTTGCTCCCCTTGGTCTTAGGCTGTGATCCTTTGTGCACTGCGTCGGCTCCGCCACACCGTATGCGCTCAGCTGCGTAACAAAGTTGCGTCGCGCGTGCATGTGTGGCCCGCAGGGTTGGAACGGCTTCGCCTATGTGTACGACGGTGAGGGCAAGATCTGCGGAACAAAGGCCACGCCCGAGCACGTGAGTGGGAGGGGTGGACTGCGGGGGAGGCGGGAGGAGGGCCTGGGTGCGTCCAAGGACTCCACAGTGGGTAGTGGTTACTGACAACCGGCGGGCGCTGAGTCCTTGGCACGGACTGCATTGCGTCATTACCAGCAGCAGTAGCAGCAACCGTACGTAATGAAACTGCACCCAACGCCTCGTCCACGCAGCAAGCTGTCACAGCACCCTTCACATACAACATCTTTTGAGGCGCAGTATCATGCTTCCTGTCGCTCATACTTTTGGGCTTCCTGGGCGTTTTACCCAATGGGCAATGGCCCTCTCTTGCTTGTTCCGGTGCACTGTAATGCAGGCCCTGGTTCTGGGTCCCGGCGACCACGTGGAGGCGACCGCGGGCGCGTCCGCCGGGCTGCGCTTCCTGCTGATCGCGGGCAAGCCCATCGGCGAGCCCATCGTGCAGCACGGCCCCTTCGTCATGAACACGCAGGAGGAGATCTACCAGGTGAGCGCCGAAAGGGAAGGAGGGTAAGGGGCGGGCGGCGCGAGCGGGAGGTCGAGAGGGAGCCGGAGAGCGACTGGGAATGGGCTGGGGCGACCTGGGGGAGCATTGTGGTGATGGGGCCGGGAAGCCTTGGTTCTGCAAGCCGTGCGCAGACAAATGGGTTGTAGAGCAGCGGTGGCAGGTGGCAAGAGCTGTATGCCGAGCCAGTAAGCACACGGTCGCACCTTGGTCGAACTCGAGACACACACGTGCCTTGCTATCCACAACGCTCACGTGGCTTTGGCACCACCAACCAACATCCGGACCAGGCCATGCGTGACTATGAGCGAGGCAAGCTCGTGGGCCGCACCCGCGCATCCATGGTCACCTCCGCACGCAAGCCTCGCCAGCAACAGGGGCAGGGGCAGCAGGGGCGGGGGCAGGGCCGGGGCCCGGCTGACGGTGGCCCGGGCAGCAGCAGTGACTCTGATGGTGACCCAGGGGGAGACGCTGACCGGGCCCCCTCCCTGCCCCCGCCCCCCCGCCCGCTGCCCCCAGGCGTTCGCGGACTACCAGTCGGGCAGGCTGCAGAACAAGGAGGACAACCCCTGGCAGGACGAGCTGTGAGCGGCGGAGGCGAGCCCAGCAGCAGCAGTGGCAGCGGAGGCGACGCCGGTGGTGGCGACAGCAATATTGCTCCAGGCGAGGAGGGGTTTGGGGCTGAGGGGCGCAGTTTGCAGCTCCTGGAGGGGGGAGTAGCTGCTACTGCTATGGGGCGGTTGGGCCTTGCGGACGAGGAGGAGGGTGTGGGGCAGGGCGCTGGGCAGGGGGGGCAGGGGGTGGCGGGGAGCCGTGCGGAACGGCGGAGGGAGCGGGCGGGGAGGCGGCAGGTGCAGCAGCAGCAACAGGCGGGGGATAGTAGCGGTGGCGAGGAGGACTCGTGGGATGTGAGGCCGCAGGGGAGGCGGGGCAAGGGCAAGGGCCGTAAGGCGGGGGCGGAACGGTGAGTTCCAGCTGCTGCAGCGCCGTTGCCAGGATTGTTCCTGTTTGCCAGGAATTTGTATCTGGGGGGCCTGTATCCGCAAGGAGAATGAGTGTCTGGCTTGGGGCTTACCATTGGCTCCCATGCTCAACCCTACTAAACACTTGGGCATGTAGGCTGTGATTGCATTTTCTGTACATGTTTTTGCATTCATTCGTTGCCACGAAGCATCACCAGTTTGACACTGCTGATGTGTGCCATGTGGGTGATCAAGGAATAGAGCGGTACAGTCAGCTGTGTGCGGCTGGCCGCATCAAATGTCGTGTTGCGTGACGTGCAGATGGCTCGTAACTCGCCCTGTTAGTGTTGGCATTGTGAAGCGGGACGAGATTTTGGCACGCGTCGGGGGCGAGGCTTACACTGAAGTTGCTCTCGGCTCTGTTGACCGCGTGAAGTGCATCACAATGCATGAGGTTGGCTAGGCCATGTTGATGCTCCCAGGCTGGCCTCAACTGCAAGTCAAGCTGTACGAAAGGAGTTGGAAGTTACCACCGACTCACATCTCAGTGGACCATGCATGTAACGAGCAAAGGAACGATGTCTGGAGCTTCAACTCCCAAGCGTGTTTTACAAAGGACACGCGGTTGATCTAGAGCTCCTTGTCAGCAGTCTTGATACAGCTCACGCAAGCGGTGTGCTTCACAACCTGCTCACTGTGCAAGCCTCACAGCTCGTACGTACCTGTCCGTACAACGTACACTGCATATGGACATAGAGCTTTGTGCAGGCAGGCATGGCCAGGACCTACACCGCCTCGTGGCATTCCCAGGCCCTCCTACTGAGACACGCACTCCTACACGAGCGGTCTGTACTAAATGTCAGCTCTCTGCCTAACCCCCTGCAGCACATTCCCTGATGTCGAGCTCCGTGCGCAGCCGACGTTACGCCAACATTGCTACCACGTTTGCGACAAGTAAATACCCCCAGCCCCAGGGAAGCCGTGTCAAGCACCCCTCAAACCTATACGTGCGTCCACAGGTGCAAGCGACGCAGTTGGCCACACAGGCCTACACGTTGCGCTGGACAGACGGGTATGATGTATGTCCCCTTCCGGAGCCCAGCCCCTGTCCCAACCAGGGAACAGGGCTGGTCCCGGCCATCAGGGACACGGGGTTCCCACCCCTGTCGCTGTGGGGCTAGGAGCCATCAGCTCCAGCCCACGGAAGACGCAAGATGCACACATCAGCGGGGGCGTCGACATTGCGCGGTCTTCCACGCTTGTCGACAACCCGTGTAGCACCCGACAAGGCAAGGCAAAACCATGCTTGAAGGAGTCCCCACACGCAGACCGCCTGGCCAGACACCAGCCTACTGAAGCAACGCCCTGGCCTGTCCCTTCCCGTCTCCTAACCTGTCCAGTTTTTCATAGACAAAATGACCAATACACAAGCCCAGCTAGTACATCGGGGTGTAGTCGTAACCGACCCAGCTCCCTGTACAGCACGTGCAAATGCGTGACAGTTCATGCCCCTGTTGTGACCTAGTTGTCGTTGCCGCTGCCGCCCGCCGCCTCGTGGAAGTAGTACTCGAGCAGCATCACGGAGGACAGCATCAGAGCGCGCAGCGTGAGCGGGGCGTCGGCGGGGAAGCCCACTGCGGGGTGCGGCGGGCAGGTGACGGGGGAGGGGGGGGAACAAAGTACTAATAACGCGAGGAGGAGGTAGTAGTGGTGAGACGGGAAGTAAAATTGTAGACCTACTGAAGTCGCGGTCCGCCTTCGGCTCCAGCTCCCACAGCATGCGCCGGCAGGCTGGCCGGCGCGTTAGGTCCGAGTAGCCACAGTGGCGTAGTCTAAAAGCGGCTGAAGGTGCGGGATGACACCTTTGGGGATCGCCGTTGCAAGCAGGTATCTGGCCCATGAATTGACTCAAAGTGAAGTATGAATGCCCCAACACAGCTTCCAGGGGGTGGTGAAGGGGGCAGGGTGCTGAGGAGTGGGTACGGTATGCAGCTCGTGGTGTGCATGCACGAGGCTGGGTCCAGCCATGTGCTAGCGTGCTGCTGAGTTGGCCTGGCGGCAGCTTTCACCTAAGCGGACATCTGCTAACACACCCCTCCTATCTTACCTAAATAGTTGTCGAAGTGGTTGAGGCACCTGCATGCGCAGGGCGAGGGAGTGTGGGAGGTTAGGGCGAGAGGCGTGCGGCAGCGTACACCTCAGGGTCCGCACTCGGGCATACGTCACGACTCACGAGTGCAGCTGGCAGAGGCCAAGGGGACACGCCTCTTCCTACATACGTCTTTCTATGTCCTCGCGCTCCTGCATGCTCCTACCTTCCCCCTAAACCACGCAGGCGCACAGCCATTCCCGTGCCTGTGTGAGCCCATCACCACCCTACTGGGCCACACTCCCGTTGCAGTGCGAGCGCACCTGCAGAAGTCGCGGCAGCCCCCCTGGCCGTACGTCTTCTGCACAGTGGACACCAGCTTGCCCTCCGGCGTCTCGAAGTCGAATATCATGTTGGGCTTGCAGCACGTTGCGCCGCAGCAGTTGTTCTCGCGGCCGCAGCAGCACGCGTTGTACTGCGCATGCGGTACGGCACGTCCGCCAACCCCATTAGCCGCACGTACCGATGTTATTCAACTATCAACCACTCCCGGCTGAAAGCATACCGTCCGCCGAGAATTAGCACACAACCGTCACTGCCGGTACGAGCAGCAGTTACAGTTACAGTTACAGGCCCAGTAGGGCGCGTCCGGAGAGCCAAGGGGGCCATAAGGACGAAACGTAGAGTTAGATCGCAGCACCCCACCTTGAGCGAGTACTTGTGCACCAGGCTGCTGCGCACCGCCGCCCCTCCGCCCGCGGCCAGCACCGCCCCGCCCTGCGCCTCCCGCAGGTAGAACACCGTGGTGCAGCTGCAGCAGCAGTTGACGCAGCCCCCACAGCCCTCGTAGCACGGCTGCTCGACCACCTGCCCGGGGGCCACACGTACGTCACAGGGAGACGTGCATGCGTGGGGCACAGGCAGGAAGGACGAATCGGAGTTGCATGTTAGTTCGGAAGGTTTCAAGGTATGGCAACATGCGCAGCTGCGCACTGTCAGAAATTTGCGTGGCGGGCGGCAGTTTAAGGCACAAGGTCAGCTGGCTCCAGCACCAGCCGGCACGCTGTCCTCGTTTTCGTGTCCTACGTTGCCCCGAGCAGGTGGCCCCTCGGCACACGCAACCGCTACAGGCAGTCAGGCACACAAGCTTTGGGCATCCATCCAGCCTATGTCATCCGGGAGTTACTGCTGGCAAGTAGCAGCCATTGCAAGGTGCTGTGCGTTGTTCCAGTTGCTACCTGGCCGCACCTGCCCCAGCAGCTGCTGCGTGCGCGTGTCGTACAGTGACAGCTCCTGGGGGTTGCACATGCAGGCGCCGCAGCGGTACGGCCTGTCCACAGTGTACCTGCGCGCACGTGCCCGCCGGAACACGTGTATCAACACCTGCACAGCTTGCGAGTTTGCGTAGCGTGCATGCGTCAGGCGGGGACGCTTGGATAGCAATTTCAAACACGGCAGCTGGCTCAGCACGGCACCGTCGGAGCACGGTCAGCGGTCAGTAGTGCTTTATCCGTGACTAATGCGGTGCAAATTTAAGGCACTTACTCACAGCTCCGCGTTGTTCTGGTAGAAGTGCAGCTTGAGGGGGCGCAGGTTGAGGCAGCCGATGATGGCCAGGCTCAGGCGGCAGCAGCAGCGGGACTCCTCCTCAATGTACATGATGGTGGGCGCGTTCTTAAGCTCCTCATTTTGAGGGATGAAGATGTCGGCCTGGTTCTGGGACATCGCGACCGTCTGGGAGGCACAGGCGCGGGGAGGTCACAGGTCGTCGCCAAGAAAGCAGGGCACGCAGCAAGGGGGCGCTGGCTGAGTCACGGTGGACGAGCAGGAAGCCTGTTACCCTTTCCGCCGGTGCACAACCTCTGGCGTGGCAGGTTTCCAGTGGATGCGTATGAGCAAACTCGGCTATCTGTGATCGAGAGTATGTGGAGACAGTATGACCTCGCAACGGAACACACGGAGCCCGACCTTGCCCGCCGGGAGCGGTAGAACTCGGTACTTGTTCTGGGCTTCATAGGGCAGTCCAGCTGCCTGTCGGTTGGGAACAAAAGTCCAACTTTCACGACTTCTCTAAGGGCCCGCCTCAGGGTACCCGTCGATGCGCCACAGCAAAGAGGACATGGGTCCGTGTACCTGCAAGACCTTCTGTGCAAGACTGTCTCCAGGACCTGCGCTTCTTGCGTGATGACAACCCCAGGTGCGCGAGCCAAGTCCATTTCCAAGGGTATAGAAGGAAAAAGTTGCGCCATGCTTGTCCCGAGGAGCGGGTCCGCTCTTACGTCCCTACAAGATGGACCGGTGATCACCTCGCCACCGAGACGATTATATATGTGTACCCAGCGCGTAGTGGGTCGATCGGACTAGAAGTACCCAGCGCGTACCAGGGGAGCCCCCCTGGTGCGACCCACCGAAGTATGCTCCGAAGGAGCATGGTAATAGATAGCCATCGGCAAAGCCGATATTTGCTTTGTCCAACCCAACCGGTAACCCAACCGGTAACCCAACGGTAACGGTAACCGATCTGAGGTTCAGGCCTCCGCGGGGTTCAAGCCCAGTGAGTTGCCGGGAATTACGGTCCGACAGTGTAGTGCGTAAAAGCCTCGTCGCCTCGACCAACTGCGGTAAGAAAAACCGAAGAAGATTGACACAGCTTGGTGGGCGTTACGGTATGCATTCGCACGAAGGTGGGCGTTATGCAGTCGCTGCTGGCCAATTGCAGCAAATAGGTCTTGTGGTACGGTTGCTAGGGACCTTCGAGTCTGTAGGGTATTCCCGTTGTGCTGTCTGCACGAAACCCGCCTTGGCCCTGTACGGCAGGATGCAGCTGGCGGCAATTGCGCACCCAAAAAAATCCATTCCGTTACAGCAGTCGGTCACCAATATGTTATAAGCAAGGTATGGCCGCAAAGCTCGCTGAGCATATCCGCAAGGTGCCAAATACTGATGGAAAGACTACAGATGCCTCCTATTTACAAGCCCCCGCCCCAAATGAGCTCAGCCGTGTACGAGTCTGCGTTGCCAGCTTGCTGGCTCTACGGCAAACAACGTAAGCAAGGGTGTTTACGGGTACACGCACACCAGGGAACAAGGTAACACCTATGCCCAAGTCAAACTACTTGAAGCGCAGCCAGCACGCGAGTGCTCGCTGTGAAAAGCCGCAGGCCTGCGTATACAAGAGCAGGTACATACCAGTGTGTCAAAGCGAATAGCAGGATACACTGCATCCCTGTTGCAAAATCCCCTGCCGAACAGCAACGCCAATAAGTTTCACATGCCTAACAACCACACGATTGTACTGTGACCTTCCGCACACAGCAACGACCGCACCGTCCACCTGCCCTACCTCAAAACCAGTTTCAGTTCCATGCACCGGCAGGACCCCTAATGCAGCTCCCCTGCTATCAGCAACGCATCCCCAGACGGGCCATGTATCCACCCAAGAGCTGCAGCACGAGCTCCTTCACCGCGTGATTACGCACGTTATTGTTTCGAGGCAAGGAAGTCACGGCTCGCCCTTATGCGACACTTGAGCTACCACGTGTCGCCACGTGTCGCCACCTCTCCTACTCGCACACACGGCCCACAGTGCGCATCCACCACCTCTTTCCTGGCGCAGACTATGCCAAGGTGCAAGCGCGCTCACAGCCGCTGCCTGGCCAGCTCGTCGCACAGCAGCTGCATCATGGTGCTGCTCACCGTGCAGCACACCCGCACCGCCTCCGCCAGCGCGCCCACCACCTCGCCCCTCCGCCCCTCCACCTCCCCCACCCCACCGCCCGGCCGCACCGGCACCTGCCCCTCCCGCCGTCCCTCCCCACGCAGCACCGACAGCGCAGCACGCAGCGGCGCCCCCTGCCTCCCCAGCACCGCCGCCAGGGCACCTGGGGTAAGCCATACGCGCTCCTGCAGCGGAGCCAGCTCCCCATCCCCCTCTCCCTCCTCCTCATCCTCCACCTCGTGCACACGCTCCTCCTCGGCTTGCTCTTCCGCTCCCTCCACCGCTCCCTCCTGCTCCTCCGTGACGTCCTCGACCTCCAGGGGAGGCGCCGCGGAGTTGGCTGCGCCCTGCAGCAGCTGCGGCGGCATCCAGCCCACGCACACCCAGCCCCAGGCGGCCCACGGTACGGCACGCAGCAGCGCGCACGCCATGGCGCCGCCGTCGGGCAGCGCCGCCGCCACGTGCAGCAGCGACATGCCGTACGGCCCTGCATGGGTGGGTGCACGGGCGCGGACCAAGTGAACAGCACTCATGGAGCAAGGTGTGGTTTACGACACGCAGTGCCGTAATGCAACTTTGACGGAGGTGTTCAAAAGGGTTCCTCACGGTGGCGTTTCAAAATCTTTTGCGTAGCAGTCCTGCTGCTGCTCCACCCGAACAACCACATGCGCCTTACTAATATTTCTTGCTGTCCTTGAATTGTAGGACAGCAAGGAGCCGGAGGAGCTGTACATATGCAGGCAGGCACCACTCCGTGTGCACTCATGTGCCTTGCTGCTACGCCGTTCCACCCGACACCATGGGACGTACCCTGCGGCAGGTCGGCCCTCAGCGGCGCGCCCACCACGCGCTCCGAGAACGCCGCCAGCACGTCCACCAGCTCCGGGCAGCCGGACACCACCGCCAGCGGCAGCAGCGCCTGCGGGCTCAGCCCCGCGGCCGACAGCAGCGCGATCACCAGCTCCTGCTGCTGCTCCTCATGCGCGGTGCCCTCGGCGCCCTCCCGCTGGTGCTGCTGGTGGTGGGGACTGGGGCTGCGGCTCGAGGTGGCGGTGGGCATGGGGTTGGTGGCGGCCAGCGCGGAGGCGAGGCGCTCCGCGGACGCCAGCAGCAGCGCCGTGCAGTGGGGCAGGCCCCTATAAGGAGGGACGGAGGGATCGCATGAGGCGCGGCGTGATGAGTTGAAGCGGTATAAGGCATGTGGTATTATCACTACCAATAAAGGGCGTGTCGTCATGCGTTGCAGCAGTCCGATTTGGTTCAGTAGGGTACTGGGTGAGATGGACCGTCGAAATACGGACACTGGGTGACATGGACCGTCGAAATACCGGTGATACCACATCAGGATGTGCATCAACAAGGCAGCGGCACTGGCGTACAGCTATTGGGTACCGGAACCCACCGTGACACTGCGAAGCGGCCGAGGCGGCCGGCGCGCATGATGGCCTGGCGGAGCGCCGTGGCGGAGGGCATTGGCGGCGGCGGCACGGCCGGCACGGCGCCAAGCGTCGCAGCGGCAGCGCCTGGGCCTGCGGCCGCACCGGCGGCGCCGTCACCTCCGCCAAGCGCCGGGCTGGCAGCGGCTGCGCTGCCCGAGGCCGCGGCGGCAGCGACTGGCGCTGCAGCGATCCGGGCGACACCTGCAATGCGAGGCATGAAAGCGCATGAAAGCTGTGTCAACACAAGCACAATGCAGCAGCACGCGGACGCGATTCCGGCTGTCCCATAGATCTGTGTGGTATGGACATCACCGTCGCCCCCAAGCCGCCGGGCCTAAAACGGCTTGGGACGCGGTGCTGGACAATGCCCTAGATTTTGAGCAGTACGCTGAACACTGCGGGCCGGCCCAGCCCCACCTGTGGTGGTGGACGTCGCCAGGCCAGTGCTGAGTGTGTTGGCATTGGTGGAGCCCAGGGCCGTGGAGTCCACCCCGCTGGTGAACGTGAACCCGGCGTGGCTGGCGCCGCCGCTCATGCTGGTGCCGTACATGCTGTCGGGGGAGGAGCTCCGGGACGCCGCGGCGGCGGCGGCGGCGGCGGACTCCATGTTCGCGGCGACGGGGCTTTCGGCGTCGGCTTCGACGGGGGAGGCCAGCAGGTAGCGGTTGGCAGCAGCGGCGGCGGCGGCCGCCTGTGCGGCGGCCTGTGCCTCCAGAGCGGCTTGGGCCGTCTCGAGCACCCGGCTGAAGTCCATCACCAGCCTGAAGGGTGGATGTATGACAGGGTAGGCGTGTTAAGGGTAAGGCGTCGGACCACCAGACCACCAGCACAAGAATGGAGTGTGGGGTGTAGAACATGTAGGCACTGAGCCAACCAGGCAACGATGCCAAGCTATGGGCACTGGGTCAGGTGATGGCTCCATGAGCTGGCGCAGAAAGCACAGGACAGACTGACCGCCCAGCACCCACCCACCTGCGCGCTCCCGCCGTGTCTCCCTGTCGCTGCTGCTGCTCCTGCACGCGCCTGAGCTCCTCCGCGGCGGCCTCCTGCCCCGGCGGCAGCACCAGCACCGGCCACCAGCCGCCCAGCAGGTGCCCCACGCCCACCTCCACCACCATCAGCCCCACGGCGCGCCCCGGCAGCGACACGCGCACGCCTAGCACGCCGCTGTTCCTGCTCCTGCTGCCGCTGGCCTCCACCGCCGTGGCGGCCAGGTCGTGGCCGCGGAGGCGCGCGTAGGGCTTGGTGCGCTGCTGCTGCTGCAGGTTCAGCCCGCGCAGCTCCAGGGTGGCCTCGGAGCCTGTCCAAGGGGGACGACACAGGGGGCGAACGTCTTGGTGCCATGACGTTTTCATCAGGTAACATCTCTAGTCCACAGCGGCCGCAACGATCTAAGTTGCGTGTGCGCACAGCCGGTTTGCCCATCCCACAACCCTATGTAACCTTAGTGCCCCAATACACCTGCACCTGGCCTGGCACACAGCCCACAGGGCCCCACCTGCACACACGGCAGGCGCGCTGACACCCTCCACGACCGGCATCTTGGCGCCCGGCAGCCCGCCGTCCTCCGCCGCCTCCTCCCAGCCCAGCACCACCGGGTCCTCGCCCATGCGGATCTGCAGCACCTGCCGCCCAACCTGCAACACCAAGTGGTAAATATGGTGGGGCGCTTGGCAATCAGGCCGTAGTAGGACCGAGGATGAAGAAGGCAAGCCGGGGCAGCATTAGAGCACAACCAGTGCCAGGGGGACACACACGCTGGCATGTGACCGAATGTGCCGTTCCACGCTCGTCACCCAGGGTGCTACATGCACACTCGGCCCTACAGAAGCGAATCGGTCTCCTACGCGGCCATTGAGTCTTAAGGCGTGGCCCCAATCGGTAACTCCCAGATGCACACGTCGACACTGGCAGACCAACCTCAAGCAGCAACGCCTACCGCTGTTCCCACCTGCACGAAGGTGTCCCTCAGGCGCTGCCCCAGCATGCGGAACACGTCGGCCGCCACCTGGTCCGCGTCGTGCGCCGGGATGAGCGTCGCGGCCAGCTGCTCCGAGCCGGAGGACGGGGAGGATGGGGAGCCGGAGGGGGCAGAGGGTGCACGCCGCAGCATGCAATCCACCACCAGCTGCACGCAGCCTGTGTGTCAGTGTGTGTGGAACAAGAACACAAGTTTACTACGGTAGTCACGTAAGAGGAAGGCAGCGGGAGGGGCCAGTGAGCTGGAGAGAGTACGACATGCCTGAAGCAAATGATTGTGTGCACGCGCAAGTGAAAAGGAGCAGCAGGGAGCACGCATCAGTTTTCAGCAGGCAAGCAACGAAGTAACGCACCTGGCCTGAGCGTGGCCTGCTGCAGCTCCGCGCTGCCCTCCTTGAGCCAGCGGCGCAGGTTGCTGCGCATGTTGTGCGGCAGCTCGTGCGGCAGCAGGTTCATCACCTTGAGCGACACGCGCTCCAGCTCAGCATAGTCCACGTCGTCCTGCGCGCCCATGCCAACTGGGTACCCTGCCGCGCCGTTGGCGTGCTGGTGCTGCTGCTGCTGCTGGTACGGCGGCACGGAAGCCATCCCATGCTCCCATCCGTACTGCCCAGCAGGCGCGGCCCGCTGTGACGGCTGCGTGCTGCCGTACGGGTAGTACGGGTCAGCCAGCATTTGGGTCGGGGGCACTGACCCATGGGTCGAATGGAGTGGGTGCTGGTACATGCCGTCCCGGCCGCTGCCAGAAGCGTAGCCGGTCTGCACCGGCTGCAGACCTGCGGAGGGCAGGGCCTGGCCGGCCTGCCAGGCGCCGGTCGGCGGCGGCACGGCTCCGCCGTACGGCACGGCGGACATTGCGCGCTGGTCGGCGGCAACGGCGCGATGGGCGGCGCCCGCCAGACCGTACATCAGATTGTCATCGCGCTGCTGCTGCTGGTTGTGGAAGGCTGCTAGGTCGCGTGCATGGGCCGCGCCGCCAGCAACGTGGCCAGAGCCTGTGCCCGGGAAGGGGTCTGGCTCCTGACCCAGATCAAAGAGCATGCTGAAGAGATCAGCGTCCAAGGCGTTGTTAGAGCCGCCGCTGGCATCCACGCCGCCGCCGCCGCTGACGCCGGCGCCGCCGCCTGACGTCACACCGGCGGCGCCGCCAGCGCAGCTGCCAAGCGCCGCCAGGTGTTGGTCAGCGGCGAACATCTCGGCGGCGGTGCGGTCGCCGCCACGAGCTGAGCCGCCATGCTGACTGGGCATCGCCAGCTGCGGTTGCGGCGCCGCCGAGTTGGTGTCGCTCTGCGTGTTTGAGTGCATGGGCCGTAGGGTGGGTTGGCCGCCCTGGTAAGGTAGCTCGTTCACCGCCGGACTGCCGGCAGCGTACATGGTGTTGTTAATGCCGCGCTGCGCAAAGGCGCTGCCGCCGCCGCTGCCGTTGTATGGCACCGGGTACGAGCCGTTGCTTGCTGGACGAGCCTGAAGGGCAGGACCGTTGGAGGCCGGACCGTTCGCGGACGCGGGACCGGACCCACCGCTGACCGTTGCTGGCCTGGCGGACGCGGCAGGCAGTCCCGGCGCGCCAGCGCCTGGGCCGGCCTGTGCGCCGTAAACTGGGTGCTGCATGTGCGGGTGGTACGACGGATAGGGTCCGTAAGGGCCCGCAGAGTGGCCGTCGTATGTGGGGTACGGCGCATACGGCGGATAGCTGCTGTACACGTGGCGGCCCGGGTAGCGATGCACGCGAGCGCCGTACGGAGATGGGCCGCCCGACTGGTAGGGACTGGTGGGCAGGCCGGGTCCATCCTGGTACGGCGCGGCAGAGCCGCCGGCAGCGCCGCTGGCGTAGGCGGAGTGGCCGTACGGCAGGCGGCGAGCTGGGGACACGGCCCGCGGGAAGCCCACATCGTTCAGGTGGGCAGGCCATGACGGCGGCGGCGCATTGCCCCACGACGGCGTAACCCCCAAAGGGCCCAGCGCGCTGCGCTGCTGCTGTTGCTGCTGTTGTTCCTGTTGCTGTAGCTGCTGCTGCTGCTGCTGCTGCGCCAAGGCACTGCCACCACCGGCGCCGCCGCTAGCGGTGGTGCCTGGCGCAGGCCAAGCCACCATGCCGCCGCTGCTGCCGCTGTTGGCATGCTCCGCAGGCGTCCCCGTGCCACCGTTCGCCCGCACGGCCGCGGCGGCGTCAAACGAGCTGTCGCCAGCGGCGCCGCCACTCAACGCCGCCGCCGCCAGCGGTCCTGCGCTGCCGTCCTGCACGCGGCCTTCGGATGCAGCAGGCGTTCCAACGCCACCGGGGCGGCCGGCGGAGCCGGCAGACGCCTGAGGCTGCGCCTTAACATGCGTCGGCGGAGGCTGCACACTGGTTGGTGCAGCGGCAGCGCCGCCGTCTTGTGGCTTCAGCACGTTGGCAAGCTCTGCTGCACGACGCAGCATCTCTACCGCTGCGTCAATCAGGGGCATTGGCAGTTGCTCTGATCCCGCGCCGCCTGGCACCGCTGCCGCCGCCGTAGTCGTAGCTGCTGCCGCCACAGCTGGAGTCTGCGTGCCGCTGCCGCTGCCGCGGTTTGCGCTGCCGGGCTGGCTGGTGGCAATGCCCTCCGCTGCTGAAGTCAGCGCGGCCACGGCAGCCGCCCCCGCGCTGCCGGGCGCCTGTCCCACCTGCCGCTTGATCTGGTCAATCAGAGGGCCCAGCTCCTGCATGATGCTGCTGATGCGCGCTGCCACGTGCCCAACCACCGGTCCAGGGGCGCCCTCGGGCGTCCCAGCCATCGCAGCAGATGCCGTACCTGTGGAGGCGCCGCGGGCGGCAGCGGCGCCAAAGCTCCCCCGGCCGCTGCCTGTGCTGACAGCAGCACCGTGTGCTGCCGAGCCGCCGTCCTCGCTGGATGCGGGGCCCGGGGAGGCGGCGCCAGGGAGCAGCAGGCCTGCTGGGCTTCCGTTAGCATGCGCCGGCACAACAGCAGCAGCTGCCGCGGTGCTGCCTCCAGCGGCCTCGAAGACGCCGCCACTGCCCACGTCTGCCAGGGCTTTGATGGAATTGCTCCTGCTGGACGAGCCCTCCATCTGGTTCTGAGCGCCAGGGTAGGGCTGCATGCCGCCATCGTGCGGCCCCCTGCCCACAGGGTCCACCAAACGGCCACTGCCAGGGACGGCAAAGCCGGCGCCCGTGGCAGGCGGCGAGCCGCTGCTCTCACGCTTGACCGCTGTCGGGCCCATCGACCCATGGGTCAGCACAGGAGGAGGAGGCGGGGGTGGCGGGATCCATGGGTGTGTTGCTCCGAGGGCGCACGCGACGTCGTACGGCGCAGCCGGGTACTGCGGACGGCTGTACGGCGTCGTCGAGTCGTCCGGGTGCCGCGGGTAGGCAGCTGCCTGGTCGCGGTCAGGCCGCTGGAGTGCCGGCGCCAGAGGTAGAGGGTGCTGCTGCCAGCCGCCAGCGTTCGCACTGGCGTCGCTGTTCCGCAGGTAGGGGTAGGCCGAGTTGCCGTTGGCGCCGGCGGTGGGCGCATCCCAGGGTGCTTCGCCTTGGGGCCCAGGGGCCACAGCAGGTGGTGTCGGCACGCCCGTGCTGCCGCCCCCCGGCATCACACGGGTTGGAGCGCCTGCCTGGACGTCCGGATACCGGGGCGGCTGACCACCCGGTGGAGGCGCCTGCAGCCCCGCCCAATCAGGGGCGCCGTTGGCCGCGTGCGCATCGTACGTACCGTACGGGGAATGACCGTTGGGGGCTGCACCGTTTGCAGCCTGCGCAACCGTGCCACCTGCCTCGAGCTTCATCACCTCGGCGCCTGTGCGGGCCCTGCCGGCCGAGGTCCCAGGCACGCCACCGCCAACGGCAGCCCCCTGAGGCGCACCGTTGGCCGCCGCCACGGCGCGGTTAAAGGAGCTGGTGGCACACCCCGCGGAGCCGCTGCCAGAGCCAACGCGCCCCATGTACGGCATAACCCCGTCCATTGCCTCGCCGCCGGAGGACTGCTCAGGTTGGCCCCCGGGGCCGCCCGCTGCTGCCTTCTGAGGCTGCGGCACGACCTGGCTCCGGACCTGCGCCTCTGCAGCTGCATGCATGGCGTCATCTAGGGGGCTGGCAGCGTCCCCACGAGTACGGCGGGTACCCGTAGCGGCGGCAGCGGTGGCGGCGGCGCTTGAGTCCTTTTTGGCAGCGACGGCAGCGGCAGGGCGCCGCTTGCGCGCTGGGCTGGGCGGTGCCTCGCCACCACTGCCGCCGTCGTCTGCCGCAGGCACGTCGCCACCTGTCCCGGCGCCGCCTTGCTGTTGCAACTGCTGCTGCTGGCGCTTCTGCTGCATTTTGGCGCGGTGGCGGGCGTTGTGACGCTCCAGCTTGTAGGTGCAGCTCCTACTCGTGGGTCGGTAGGATTGGGGAAATGGGGGATAAGTGATATAACCATTTCCGCAGGTGAGTGGGCTGGACGTTGGGCAACTATGTCGAGGGTCCTCACATGGGACCGCGGCATGTTGTTACAGGGTGTGCAATGTCACTTACCGCTTGCTGCCACTGAACTTGCCGATGAACTGGAACTTGTTGCATTGCTGCAAACGGGCAGGCGAATAGGAGTCAACTTGTAGTCATGGCGGTTGTGAGTGGGGGTCGGGCACGCGATGTGGGTCAAGCTCGGGATCTTTCACCACGCCACCACGACGTATCCTGCGGACGGGCCACAATGTCATTGGCGACGTGGCACGGACATGCCTTGGACCAAGCGCAAAGGCCCAAGTGCCCCTGCAACATCACGCCACGCAACCCGTGCCGTTCCGCACCTGGCAGAAGCGGCTGAGGGTGCCATTGACGATGATGGCAGGTGAGCGCAGGTGTGCCTCGCACACGCGGTTGATGACGTAGTAGCGCTTGAGGCCCAGCAGTGACACATTGCAGCCCTCCACCTGCAATGTCGCTGCACGATGTTGATATTGCAACAGGCGGCTGGTGTGCTACGAGGTTGAGTGCACCTAATGCGGGCAGGTGCAGTCTGAGTGCAAAGAGTGCCACCAGGTGGAACCTCCCTGCTGGCAGCCGTGCCTTTTCCACTGGAATAGATGCAAAATCTGGCCACGAAGGTCCTTCCTAACATGGGACACAGGACTGTGCTGCCGATATGAGGTAGAGTGAGGTAGAGGTAGTGCCCTGTTGGCTGCGTTTGCCTGGACAGCCCAAATCGTACGAGTACTAATACTAGCCGGTGACAGCCCGGCTTCGCCACAGCCCCGTTCGCGACTCCGGACAGAAGCGATTGCCAAAGTAGACGATGCATTTCTCCTTTACCTGGCAAACGGTTGCGGGCTCATCGTCGTCCTTGTCTATGTTGAGGACCGGAAGCTGGCTGAGTATGGGGGTTGGCCACAATTGCGGTTGCAAAAGGCCAATGTTGAGACCAAGCTGTTCATCCAAAGAAAGTCCGGCAGGACCTTGAGCAGCGTCGGCGTTTCCGCCCTCGTCCGCATCGCCTGCACAACGCAAATGGCGCAGTAGTCCCACCCTCATCGCCGCGTAATTCCATGATACACAGTGAAGCTTTTCAACTACTGTTCTGCTTGCCACGACCAGCATAGCAAAAAGGTGCGCGCCAGTTTGGTGTTGCGCAACCTCCATATCGACACTCACCTCCCTTGGTCACTGCACGCCTCTTGCGCGCCTGCACTGCTGTGGGATCCCAGTCATAGTCTGACACTTTCCATTCCTGCTCCGAGCCTTGCACCTCTGCGACGGTGCGCCTCTCTGCCATGGTCACAGCTGCCGAGGCAAGTAACGGTGGACTCAACGTGATACAGAAGTGATCATTGTACTCTATGACGCGGGGAACTGTTGGTGCTTGGTTCGGCGTAGACTAGTAGTATACTAGGCAGGCATTCTGCGTGTTCGAGTTCGCTTGGTTAATTGCCAAGCTTTGTAATGATATGCAATGTATCGCTTTGAGCCTGGATATACACGGAAGTACGCTCGACGAATGCACAGCTTGTACACCTGATCGTAGCCTGCATTGTCCGGCATCCGTTAACTTCGTGCGGGTACTTTTACTTTGCGTTTCCTTGAATGCCCCCTCCCCCAGTCGGAACAACCCGTTCAAGCGCATTTATGGTAAAACGACAAAGGTACTGTGCCGTCGCGGACGGCAGTATTGCGTAATCATGGTTCCGGGGCTCGGGAGCTGGGAGCCCCTTCCATCCGCGTGGCACGTAGTACTGTGCCAACGTCGCAGGCTGCAGTAGGCCGCGCGCACACACGAGGTGGAACCACACCGAGCTGCATTCGTGGCAAGGGTACTGTTATCAGGGCATGAATGACCCTGATGCTCGTTCTCTGGCTTCCCTTGGCGGCAAGGGGGGGCCCGCACGCTGGCCATGCGGCACCCACCCGCACCCACAGGCACCCCCACGTTGCCACTTGCCTCACGGCAAGACCTGGGCCTCTGAAAATAATGAATGTCCGTTACATCCGCATACGGCTAGTAAGGATGGCCATGCAATGCCCTGGTTGTTGGCTTTGCGGCGCCTTTCCGTAAACCAGCGTGAACCACGGACTGGTGTTAGGTATACCAGCTCCTGGTATTCTTCGTTGTAAACGGCACAAGGGGCACAAAACAAAACTCGTGCATGCAGGTTGCGGCAAACGACGTCGCTTGCCTGCGACAACTGGCGACAACGACCTTTAGGCGATCAATACAGTTTCAGTTACAGTTACAGACCCCAATGGGGTACGTCCGGAGAGCCAGGGGCGCCATAAGGACGAGTAGTGCGGTATAATAACTAGTGTGCGGGAGAACGGGGCTTGTTCGCCACTACCCACACGCCTCGCAGCTGGTCGAGCACGCCGCTGGAGGATACAATGCCTTTCAAGCCATACCTCGTCCAGGAATGAAGCAAGGGCCATCAATAACACACCGATCACAGCAGCTGCCCCAAGGGCGGCAGCACGCATGGCAGCTCACGGCACGCACCTAGAGCACATGTTTGATCACTAAGTGCATTGGTGCACACATGGGCATGCGCACCGCGATGCCGTGGCCGCTGACTTCCCACGCGTCACCATGATGAGGCTGGTGGCTACCGGATACTACAATTATGCAACAATCTCCACCCTGCTCCACCATTCATGCAGACACAAGAGCATCGCAGTCGGCACCGGTGAAGCCATCACTGCACACACACGTGCCCTTGGACAGGTCGCACACGCCGTTGCCGCTGCAGTCCTTGGGGCAGGGCTTGGGGGGCGGCGGCACCTCGCCGTACGTGGGTGCCGTACAGTCCGTGCACACGGTGAAGGTGCCTGCCGCCGTCATGCCCATGAGCTCGGGCTGGTCGTTGGCGAAGGCGCGCACGGGGGGCAGCACGAAGCGGCCCACGGAGGCGGCCACGGCGTAGACGGTGACGGAGGAGGTGCCGGCGGACAGGTGCAGGTAGGAGAAGGTGACCACGGAGGGGCGGGTCTCCTGCGATGCGAACAAAAAAGGCAAACAGGATGCGACACATTGTGCATCTGGGCGAAACCCACGTTGGGCAGGCTGTTGAAGAGCCCAAAGCGAGGTGCATGAAGGCCACCACCTACTGCGTCCACACTGTTGCACTGTGGTTGTTGCCGACGATCCAGGTGCGGACAGTCAAGGCAACACCAAGCGGTCCCAACATGGCCAGCACGAAGCTCATAAGACACAGTTGCTCAATCCTCCCAAGAGCTGCTTGGGCTACCCAAAACACTCGACTGCGCCCACCTGGGCTGGGCACACGGGCCACCACCACCACGAGTACCACGCGCGCCACAGCCCCGCAGGGCCCACCGCTGCTGCGCCGCAGCTCGCCCCCAGGCTCTGCCCGCTGGCCAGGTTGGGGTCCAGCGGCTCCAGCCCCCCCGGCATCATGACCTCTAGCGTGACTGCGCCCAGGTCGTCCGGGCTGGTGAGCTGCACGGTCAGCGCCACCACGCTGGCCAGCGGCACCACGGCCACCCGCCGACCCGTGGGTCCGCCCGACCGCGGGTCCACCAGCTGCAGCGCCGCCTCCACGTACAGCCCGCGGTAGGCGGGGAAGGCGGGCAGCACGGAGGGCACGAACAGGAGGGACGCAGAGACCGTGGCCTCGCCGGTGCCGGTGGCCTGCGGCGGCAGTTAGGACAGGCCCCGGTATGTTCACACGTGTCTACCGCAGCTGTTGCGAAAGGTGTTTGGGTATGGCGTAGTACATCACGGCATGGCAAGTCCAGCAGAGTGGGCAGACTAGTCAATAAGCTGTTGTAGGACGACTGTTGAAGACCTACCTGGAAAGTTAGCGCGCCGGTGCTGCCCGAGGCTGCCGGTGGCAGGCGCTCCCACGGGGTGGTGCTGGTGGCGATGGCGGGGCCAGAGCTGGTGTTGGCGCTGACCTTAAAAGCCGCCTGCGGGACAGCGCAAACGCCCCAGCAGGTTTATGAGGGCTACAATGCAGTAGTGTACGGTACTGACCATGGGCGCGCTACCTGACTGTCTGCACGATATGTAGCATTTTGTATGGGAAGGGTTGGGCTAGGGTAACGGATGCAGCATTCGGCATGACCAAACCAAATAGCCTTGGTTATGTTGCACTTATACAGGGGCTTACTGACAAGTCCAACCGCAACAGGCTAGTGGATCGAAGCGTCGGACCCACCTGCAGTACGGTCATGCCGTTGGCCCTGGCGGTAAGCTGCAGGTCAGGCTGCGCACTGCCGCGCGACCTGTCGTACTCCGATAGCGCCAGTACGGCAAGGCCCTGGCCGCGGTACGACGGGCACATGACGAAGAGGGGCCACGGCCCGCCGCCGGTGCTGGTGGTTGGGTTGGCCACGTGTGCCGCCAGCTTGGGCAGCAGCTGGTGCGTGGCCCCCGAGCGCAGCAGCAGCAGCAGGGCCAGCGCCTGGTCCTCAAGCCCGGCGGCATTGCGAGCACCTGAAACAAGGGTCAAACCAAAGGAAACAAATTTCATACGAAGGAGGCGAGTGTCTCTAATGACGTGCTGAGGGGACCACAAAGAACCACAGTGGGCCGCACATGCTGTGCACCCACCCTCGCCGGCCGCCACGTACGCCATCCTGCCCTGCACCCTCAGCTGCCCCGTCACCAGGTCCACGGTGAAGGACACGGCCTGGGGGGAGGCGTTGGCGGGGCCCTGGGCCAGCAGCGCCAGGGACAGCACCAGG